>Ga0193743_1001303_pt1 | contig 18596 bp, 20 predicted proteins | sample L2c2metaG_FD_143038 | JGI IMG/M metagenome (GOLD analysis project Ga0193743, IMG submission 143038) | Soil microbial communities from a riparian zone of the East river system, Colorado, United States - L2c2 | ecosystem: Environmental > Terrestrial > Soil > Riparian zone | place: USA: East River... | reverse complement strand
CAGATCCTGAGCCTTGAAAGAAATGAACAAGCTGCCTACAGTCGCGACGGAACCGGAGGTCAACGTAAAAGGTTGATGTACGCAAGGATCGTCGGATACCTCATCCTGGAAGGGCCTTCAGACCAGGCCCGCGTAGCTGTTGCCCTCGAAGTGATATGCTGTAATAATGAAGAAGAGAAGTTGTTAGCTGTTGGAAAGCATTACTTTGACCACTTTCTCCGCGCATGTAAGCTTCCATGTTACTTCTTTCTAGCCACTCTGAAAGTTCTTCCATAGTCAGAATGAATAAAGGCCGTACTCCCATTCCTTCGAGCCATGTTTCACGCCCCTCTTTCAACACCCGTAAGGCAATGATCATGGAGATGGTAGTGGAGGCTCCTCAAAGCCATCAGCATGCAAAAGCCAACGTAAGTGCCACTCATCATGTAATTTGAACGTAATTTACAAGCATTATGCCCTTTTTAAGGCTTTGATTCGGGATGGATTTCGTTGCGTTGTCTCAGGCGAATACGATGCTGTTTGCGTTCGGCGTAACAAGGAACTGCAACTGGAGGCAGCCGCTGATTGTGGCGCAACTTGCACAGAATGTGCTCATATCTTTCCGGAGTCGACCAATACGAATATTTCAGGTAGCAATGCGCAAGGTGATAAGGTGCCTTTTTCACCTATCTCAGACAATGTCTCTCTATTTATCACCTAGAGGCAGCATCACTATGCTGCTAGCGTGTGGGCAGTCCTGGATCGTTTTGGATACAAGATTTTTGACGAGCTGAATGGCTCCGGGGTCCACCGTCTTCAAAACGTTTTGACAATGGACAAGAACGTGCACACCTATTTCGATAGCTTACAGGTCTGGTTTGAACCCGTTGGATTTGTGAGTAATTCTCCTTTCCATGTCAATTGTGGCTTTAACCAGGGTTTTCCAGGACACGCCTAACACCTACAGACTGTGTGCAACATATCCTTATTATATCAAGCCAAGTTGGAAGACTACGGTCACGTTCACAACTCCGGATCCCGAGAAACTTCCCCTTCCATCACCAGAATACCTCGGGCTCCATGCTGCATGTTGCAGGGTTGCCAATCTCTCTGGGGCTGGCGAACACATTGACAGAATTTTGAGAGAGATGGAAGATATCCAGGTGCTGTCCCAAGATGGCACTTCTGCAGAGGTGCTCCAATATGCGCTCTGGCCCTTCAGTCAGCAAATTCCGGTCCACTGAGTAGTGTCCATTTTCCGGTCCATGTTTACATTCCCCCTCATTGTACCTTTTCCTGCACGAAATATGAACTGTTAGACCTTTCTGACCGATGCAGTATTCATTGAAATGAAGGGGTGTTTACCACTCGCTAGGCTATTCAGAGACGACCAGCAGTTAGGAAAAGAGGTCGGTGAATCATTCGAATCGGGAAGCTGGTGGTACGTCTTGCTTTGATACACAGTCGACCCATAAAGATGTACTGACAAACATTCGTGCGCTAATTAGCTTGACCGCATGCTAGGATAAAACTAATGAAGGCGTTACGGACAATGCTAAGTACGGGAACTCGAGCAAGTGTGCAGACGCAGTGCGTGACGCACTATAAACGTGAATAAAATTAAGGACCGCCGGCTGCGAGGGGTTCGCTGCGCCATCCTAGTAGGTAGGCATAAATTTTAAATAGAATAACGATGTTATATATAAATTAAATAAAGCACCCGCATGCTGGTATTTATATTAGTATCTACTGGTACCTATGGGCATAATCATATGACGGCTACCAAAGGGGAGGCCTTCACTGGAGGCATGATGGAGGAAGGAGAGTCAGGCAGTCGATGAAAAAAACCTGGCGCGTTTGCCGCTGTGTCCCGATTTGTACATCTGACGCACGACGCATCAGTGCCCCCCCCGCCCGAGATTTAGAGTTGTACACAAGCAAGTCATATGTTGTATGCATTGAATCTTATGAAAAAACGTGTTTACGGAGCATAAAACGAAAGAAAAAGGATCTCTGTGGTCCCAGGACAGTATACCCAGTGAAATAAGTAAAATCCCTCTATTTTTTTGTTTGTTAGCATAAACACGGTGTGTACTACCCCTAGACACTATTTCAAAGAGATTAGGGCAGAAGTAACAGAGATATGTTGGGGACCATCCCGCCATTCATGATGCAAAGGAAAATTTGTACTTGTTTGTTGGCTGTTTCCACCGCGAGCGAATTGTTATTTGCTCAAGGAGTTATATGTCTTCCGAGTCGCGAGTTTAGACTCTACTGGGCAAAAGTCTGTTTTTGCTGGTGATAACTCATTATGCGTCCGGCTCAATGCTTCTACCGGTGCTCTGGATGGATTCTTGACATGAAATGATAGTTTTTTTCGATAGTATATAAAGCTTGACACTAACCGAGAGTTAAGGATAACAACTTTTGAAACTTGAAGCATTTCTACTACGATGTTCAGTCTTATTCAGCCTCCTAACCTGAGATGGGTCCCAAAGACCTTGACTCCTCACGGAGCTTCTCCTAGTAAACTCGCAAGAGATACGATACAAGAAAAGGTAGTATGTATTCTTCTAATGTACCATACTTCTACTTAATGTCTGTGGTATCAACAGGAAAAGGTTCAACCATCCACTGCTGAGGATATTCGAGATGTTATCACTGGACTGTTATCTCAGTGTCATATCTCCTACTATCAAACGCCATACGATCGCGACCTTCACGATCTTTGCATTGTGGAGTGCAAACTCAAAGGGTACCCCATCGACAAAGCCCATGGAAAACTTTCAATCATCAAGTGCATTCCTTGTGGTGTTATTTTTGCCTCTACATCATACGGTCATCTTAAAAATAGATCAACTCAGGTGTTCATTGCCATCTACACTGCGTTTCTCACATGGGTAGATGACACATATGTTGAGGATGTCAGAGGGGTAGATATCTTCAATGAACGGTTTATTACCGGCCGGGACCAAGTCAACGAAGTCCTGGATGGACTTGCTCGACTCCTTCGCGAGATCAACCTCCACTACTACGGCATTCAAGCTGACGTCATTTTAACAGCGAGCTTGAACTACATAACCTCCATTATCTTGGATTTTGAGACTCAGGGGATGACGGTCAGTTTTTATCTTGAATTGGATGGATGATTTTACAGTAATATCGAGCCTCATATTTTTTTACAGGTTTCACCACATGCCAAGTCCTACGCGACCTTTCTGCACGTCATGTCGGGGAATTGAATTGTGAAGCCTACTCCATCTTTACCTTGCCGCCCGAGGTCCCAATGCATTTTTACGTTCAGGCAATTCCAGAACTCTGCTTAATCGTCAATTACCTCAAGTAAGCCAGTCCCATCCCGAGTCGGATATATTATTAATGATAGCTAATACCATTCAATTAGTGATGTTCTTTCTTTCTATAAAGAGGAGTTAGCAGGAGAAAATGGAAATTACATTTCCAACGAGGCCAAGCAGAGAGGGGAAAAGAAGATTCCTGTCCTTAGAGAGCTCGCGCATGACGTTTCTCTTTGCGTATCAAGAGTCGCAAACGTCCTAAAAGGTAGTGGCGAAGCAGTTATTATATATACCAAAGATTAGCATAATTGACTGCCTCAGTCTGTTATTCATACTGAGACTGAGGCGAGCCACTTATTATTCCTTTCTTGTACCTTGCGACTCTTCGGCGGAAGACTTTGCAATTTTGTGGTCGACAATGATATTGTTGTTTAAATTTTATGTGTTATTATTCGAAAGACCCCACGCCTCGAATAAAAACCATATTGCTTATATTTGACTTAGTATGATTAACTTAATATCATACCGGAACAGTAATTTGTCAAAGAACTAACCCGCATGCGAGTGCACGTTGAGATAAAAAAAATTGGACGGGCGACCAGGATTCGTCATTGAATCTTGTTCTGATTCGATGGGTTGAAAGAGAAAGTCAGCAAGAGAGTAAGTATTTCAAGATGGAAAAGAGGTGTTGTTGATAGCAGTAGCGCTAAAAGTGATCATGAAAGGAATGAGGGAACTAACGTGTTAATATAGGAACGAACCAAAGGGATACATGATAAAATTCTTAGCGAATAATAGGGATACAATGCCATGAGCCCTGGATGGATTTGGGGCTACGAAGGGGTAGATTTAGTATGCCTGAACATGAAATCGGTGCGCAGCGCATATTTAATTCCTTTTGTGACCTCCTCGCCGCTATGGTAAATTCTTCGTTGCTGGAAGATCAAAACACGTCCCTTCTTCGGCTCAATGTCTACGAAAGCCTCCCTGTTCCCCGAAATCCGTGTAGCAACCCCTTCCACTTCTTCATCACCCAAGTAAATTTGGAGAGTAATGCGGGACTTTCGTCCATCTGGGAGCTCGAGTTGGCCATCGCAGTGGCCTCTGAAGTAATGCCCTGGCCCATACCGCAGGAAACTAAGGCGCTCATTAAGACTGAAAAGAAATGTTTATTGATCCTTCTGTGGTTTTAGATGAAGATGTGTGTGCGTACCCAACCAACTTCCATGTTCCCGATACAGTCCCTGGCCGACCAATAATACCCTCCCATTTATCCCCTGCTTTAATCTCTACAAATTCCTGAACGTAAGGAAGCAGTCGCTGGTATATTTTCTCAGCAACTTCGTGATCAAAGCGCAATATTCGCTCGCTATTTCTGTACTCCGTATCGACGTAGTTTTGGTGAGCAGCCAAACCATAATGCACAGCCGCTTGTTTCCACTCTTGATCGGTTTCTGCGAGGGCAATCAAGCCTGCACATTCTTCAGATGTGAAGAAATTGTCTAGCACTTTGAGGTAGGAGCCATTGTATTCCTTTGCGACGGGTGTAGTAGACCAATCGAAGACTGGCGCGAATTCGGAAGCGGGGTCAGAGTATCGCTGAGTGTTGGCCATGGGAGATGCTTTAGTGTGAAATACGATAGGACTAGGGTTTACACATCCCCTGCTAAAATAATAGTCCAAGTAGACCGAGTCATGTCAGGCTGTGCGCTTCCGTAACCAACTGTCACGTTTGCATCGGTACTTATTTGATGGAATAATTTCAAGTCCAGGAGGACTAAAGAATGTAAGGATGATAACCGACAAGCAAGCATTAAGAGAGCCGATGATTATAAGCATAATCCTTACAAAGGTTCGGGAGAAGCCGAAGTATTCACCAGAGTTGTATACAGGATCCATTGCAAGGCCCTGGGGCTGAACGTTGAACGTTGAACTTCCAACCATGTCGAGCCAAACGGTTGCACAGACGGGGAGTTCCAACTTGTTTTCTCATCCACAGTTAGTCGCATTTGATCTAGAGTAAGTTCATAGTATCTGCCATTAAGTTCGAATGCGTCTTTCATGCTTATACGTGTCTTTCTGCTAGTTATACCCTTTGGGATTTGTGGATTGACACACATATCACAGGCAAGTAGTACGAGCCACCATATTTCGGTCCTGAACAAGGCACCATGGGGCTTATCCACCATCCAGGTCCTCTACGCCGCCACGAAGATAATCAAAATGAAGTTTTAGACAAGTACGCGGTCAAATTTGCCATCCCATTGTCCTAATCGCTCTTCTACCGCATCATAGATATGGACAAAGAATCTCATTTTATAAAGATGTTTCTAAAATTTTACACAACCTGCGCTTGCGTTCTCAGCCCCTTTCTGTGGATTCAGATTCCAAAAACGTTGAAGATCAGAATGTGATAATTGCTGCGTGTTCAAGAACTCATGCTCCAAACCTGTATGTTTCCAAACATATCATTATTTTTTTCTTTCCACCATCACTGTTCATTCAAAAGTGCCCGGGAATGCCTTCGACTGCTGCTTGTTCCGCCTAGCATTGAGAAATCCACACCAACGCCAGCAATTGAACTTTTTGATGAACTTGAGATTTACCCCGGTGCGTTGTCAGTTTCAAATCATCGATGACTTTAGTATTATTTAATTTCATTGCGTAAAAAGGCTCGAAGATAAAGCACTTCAAAACTTTGCACGCCCGCACGGGAATTCCCTACTCTGAGATGGTATGACGTGATTTGGCTTCTGAAAGCTCCAGATGCTGAAAATGTTACTCTTTTTTTTTTGACCAGCTATTTTTCGATGACGAACATAGGAATGCGGAAGTCGAAACCCTTGGTTAGTTTTATTACCTTGTGACGTTTTCTCTCCATTCAGACTCCATTTTGTTAGGGGTCACCTTTCAAGAGGTTCCAAATGGTTTGACACATCAAACATTCGAAGAAGGCCTGAGGAAATGGAGACGTCGCCAATTAGAGATTTGATACCCTCTCTTTTTATAAATTGAAAACCCTTTCCATGGTTTTATATCGCGCTATGAGCACAGCATTTGTCAGATTCTGCAACATATTTGTGCGACGCACACAAACCTTGGTTATGATATATCGTCATTCCTTGACAAAAGGAAAGACCAAAGGCCTCAACGTTAAACAGGGATCACTAATCTCGATAGCACCATCTACTGGCCGTTGTTTTGTTCTGGGAGGCTGAATAGCTTCTGCTATTTCGACATTCTCCTAATCGACATTCTGAAACCAATTCAAGACATCTTTCCTCTTCGTGAACCAAATCGTTTCCTTTCCTTTCGACCGTCATCTTGACCATGGACAAATATTCGCAGAAAACTCCCTACATCGAGAAGCCCGGACAGGCTTATTACAACCCACGTAAGTTATCACCTAAACCTGGTTGTCTCACCCTCTCTATCTGTTATCGATATCACCGTTCACTTATCCCATACACACCCACAACCGTCCAAAAATCCCACTCACGCACGTATTGCCCACGTTAGACCAACAACAACAATACAACCAGCCACCAGTATACCCCGAACCGCAACACCAATCCTCCTATCAGCAGTCTTATCCGCAGCAGTCGTATCCGCAACAGTCGTATCCGCAACAGTCTTACCCGCAGCAACAATACCAGAGCCAGCCGCAGATGGTTTACGTTCGCCCACAACAACAACCAAGCAAGGAAAGCTCGTGTTTGCCTTGTGCCTGGTAAGTTGTGATGATGATCGTGTTTTCTTGGCCTAGATTGCCTTTTACTGATGATGTTTTGTTCTTTGTGCAACGTATACAGTCTCGCAGCCTGTTGTTGGGCACTGCTCTGCTGGCCATGTATATGCTGTTAATTATAATCGCAGCGGATGACTCCTTCAAATTCGCAAAAAAAAGACAAAAAAACATTTTCTTCAGTCGATTATATGCCATTGTATTTTTCAATGATTTTTTGTACTTGTTCCACTTGTAGTTGTGACCTCCTCTCCACACAAAGCTCAACTAAGTTATGTAGATTCTGAGCCAGGCAATGATTACTACAGTGAGTAGGCCAATGATTGGCATCTACTTAACCAAAGCTAGTGATTGTCACGGGTAACCTGCGGGTTTTTTTCGTATCTCTGTTTTGTCTAGTGAAAATTCATGGCTATTCACTAGACAAAACAGAGATACAAAAAACCCATGGGTTAACCATGACAATCACTAACCAAAGCCACCAAAGCCAAAAAGCAACATAAGAAATTCTGTCATACAAGTACATTCTGTTAGGTTACCAAATAATGATACCCATATGACCCAGCCATAAACCATATCTAAATGGGACACAAGTAATGACTAATGTGAAATAACAGCAAGCTTGGACATGAGAAGAGTTGAAAAATCCACTTCCCTGTTCAGGAAGAGAGCATCATTCTTTTTAGCCTCCCTTTCAAGTCTCTCAACATATTCAGCAGCAGCAGAAAGGTTCAGGACTTTTGCAAAGGCAGCATGAATTCTGATGAACTCAGGGTCAGGGGGATCAACACCTGATTGTGCCAAAGTTCGGAACACAGCATCTGCTGATCGCAATCCATTGCTCAATCTCAAGTAATCTCGAGTCATCCGCACCATGTACTTGTTTGGAACATTTGGATACTAGGGAACATAAGGATAAGGAGTAATGAATTAACAAGAAGGCTACTAACTGCGTCTTTGTCAAGATAAAAGTAGAATCGTCCAAAATACTCATGCTCAGCACTTGTCATAAAAATTGCATTTGTGGGAGTGTTAATGTTTTGCCCCACCAGCTTCTTAAAGTCAATCTGTGTCCAGGACTGAAGCATGTCCCAGGTGAGAGCTGCATCCCACTGTTTGCAAAAGACTGAGGGTGAGATGCAAAGAAAAAGTAAAGGCCAAGCCCACAAGTTTCAAGCTATGACCTATTTTGTTAAAGTCAATGAGAAAGAATGGGATGATATGTGCAGCTTCCATTGGCGCCTGTGGTACATCCATGGGAATGTCCTGGTGACGTCCCTGATCTCCAAGCATTATGGTATGAGCCTGGTCAAATGCCTGAGTGATGGCACAACGGTGTTGTTCACGTGTGGCAACCTGTAAAAAATTATAGGACCAAAGCGAGAAAGCAAATTCTATATTCACTTTCATTCTGAGGTCATGCTGGTCTGATTGATCTGTGCTCTCAACTTCCACAACTGTACCATCAATGGTGGGGGTTTGGCTTCCACTGGGCTCCATTCTATTGGCCTTTGAGATTTCCAGCACTGAACCAACTAAGGATTAGTAAATGTAAGAGAGAGAGACTGAGGAACTTGACTTGGGAGGAACAGGTAGTCCATCCATGCTTTCGCAGCCTCGACCACTGCATCTCCCCCTTTCCCCATTGCAATGTGGAGAGCAATCGCAACATATCGTCGTCCAAGGGGATGTGGTGCATACTCCAACATGGCAGACAAGAGTTTGTCCAGGCGGTATCGTCCATCAACTGCACGTAGGCGGTCACGGTTCGGATGAATGACATTGATCATGACATCTTCAGAGAGAATATCGGTGTCGAGATTTTCATTCTCGTAGAATTCCAAGAATTCGTCAGAGGTGCACGATTTGACGGTGCATATTGACTCGACAGATACATCACTACGATGGGACATGATAGTAATTAGGAAATATAAAGGGGCTGGTGTTACACGGATGTCACGTCGCGCCAAGAAAGTACTCGAATTTTGCGTTTTAAGTGACAAAATTGCAAGTGAGCTCTCAAGCGACTGGTCACCGAAAAGCCTGCCGTTCTAGGAGTAGGATCGCAGATGGGCGGCATTGGGGTTCAACACGAACTGTCCTCTCCGGCTTACGGATTGGATATGGCAGGTCGGGTAGCGGGCGCAGGTATGGTTGGCTCTGGGGGGTGGAGGATTGAGTCTACACGGGTGTCATAGTCGGCTATGGCACTCCAATGGTCAGCCTCGCATTCGTCCGTTTCTAGCCTTGAGCTTTGACATTTTTCGATGTTAGCATTGATCAACTTGACAAGGTAGATGCACCTTCTATCCTCAAACCTTACATTTATCTTCTAGCAGTTCAATGCGACTTTGCGTCGTTTTCAGGACTAACTTAGTCATGCAACGTCCCAGCGCACCAGGAGAGGCCGTTATTCGGGCACCACCACATACCTATCCACACTCCCTCAAAATGATCTTCAAACAAAGCAGCTCTTCATCGTGCAATCCAACATATTTCAAACATGGCCTGCGCTTAGTTTTATTTAGATTTTCATCTATAAACTTGCAAGACATACATGTCCGAGTCTCTGACTCAGACCTACGTACTTAATCCTGCATCAAAGCATCAGTGTATTCAACTATATATGTCTTGTACAGAGTGCATTTGTTCTTAACTTTTTACAACTACTGCGCAGGGTTTCCCGGGAGGTGGCGTGAAATTCCATCGTCCCAGTCAAGGGGGGTACAATTAACTTGAAACCCCCATCTCCCTCCCCAGTTCCCTCAAACAATCCCTCGCCAGCGTTCTGGCATCCAATTCAACAACATCTCCACTGACATCTCCATTAGCAGTAACGGCAGCATCAGCCAGCGGCCCAGTTGACTTTTCCTTCTTCTCTTTCTTCAGAATCTTCCCTTTTGCCTTCCCATCATCGCGTCCGTACTTACGACTATTATCACGATTCACGTTGTCGGAATCTGCTGGTGGTGCCTGCACCCAGGCAGTCGGGCTATGCCTCGGTATCGATGCAATCTCGCATAGGACAGGATAGAAATGGAAGAGATGAGCAGTCGTGGAGCGTTTTATGGAGTCAGAGACCAATTCTCTGGGTGTCGGGGGTGTGTCCAGTTTGGTGGCTACAACTGAAAGATCAGGACTATACACTGAAAAGCGCTGGAAAAGGGGAATTACAAGGTTGACTGATACAATGTTCTGTTGGGTTATCAGATAACGATGCCCACAATGACCCGGGCCATAACCGTAAGCTTAGCAACTTGCGCAACACATAAATAAGTTCCTCTTCTCGCGCTCTATCAAATTTGACTTTTGTGAGACGGGCTTCGACGTTTGCGAAAAAAAACAAACCTTGGAAATGGTAAATTGCCTCGCAAACATTCATCAGCAACGTATCCCACCAAAGTAGTGCGACACCGATTCAATAACGATGATAGACTCAAAGCAGCTAACCGCCTCCTGTAAATTTCTTGATCTATGCAGGTTTTAGAAAGGAAAAGGTAAATTAGAAGAGAAAATGACCAGCCTTTGGTCGTATCAGAGCATATCAAGAATAAGAGATCGAAACACCAATACGAGAATCTCTCCCTTGGCACAAGTTTTCCAAATTCTGTAGTCCCCAAATCGGAATATCTTTCATCAATACCAACAGGGATGATTTGTGCATGACTGATGGGCGGAGATGCAGAATTTGACAATGTTGAGGAAGTGGAAGACGAACCACCAGACGACGAAATGGAGGAAGATTCGCCTTCTACGCTGCACACTTGACTTCCTTTATGTAGGATTTTACCGAGCTGCGAGACAAGCACATCTGGTACACGACGATCGCCAATATAAGGCACCACGTCAATCTCAAGAGAAGCGATAAGAGCGAGATCAAAGTTTTCCTCGGATTCTTGGACATCCAAAGCGAACGAATCTGCCGCAGAACTTTTGACGAGGACCTTTTAAACGGAGAAAAATAAAGCAGGAGGGATAATTGACACACCAATCAGCGAGTATCCCACCTCGGAAAACGTCCAACATTTGCCTCCAGATTCCTTCAATCCGTTCATCTGGAATTTCTATCATACAAAAAGGTTAAGAATAATCACTTATTTGAAAGAATGTAAAGCAGCGAACCTGACCCGAACGAACTAAGCCGATGAGTAGACTCTCTAACGATGCTCAAAAAGCAACTTGTAGCCGTTTTCCAGAGTGGTGGATCTTTCCCGAATTTCGAGGGTGCAGGACAATCATATTTCAGCTTTACCGGTATCGAATATGCCTGATGCATCAACTTCGGTTCAACAACGCAAGAAAAAAAAATCAAAAAAAAAAAACTGACAGATAAAACAGATTCAAGCGTCCCATCAACATAAATCCCCACATTGGTCTTGAACCTCAAAAACAACTCAACCAGCATTGGCATCGTCTTTTTTGACAATGCAATATAGGTGACCCGTTTCTGCGGGGTTTGGAGGCTTTGGTTTTTTGGATTAGGTTGCGCATCAAACGCAGCCAAGAAAGGCAGAGTAACATATTCTGAGAGGTCGCGTATTACGAGAGAGGAGGAGTCTGGTATTGAAAGATCAATGTCCACTATTGTGTCTAGTACGACGGCCTGTGATTTAGATTAGAGTTAATAATTGATTAATTGAGGTAAACCGACCTGAACGGGAGGAAGGGCGTCAATGTCAGGTCTGTAATCAGGTGAGTGTGGGTATGTGAGAACACCTAAACAAAAGATTAAGTCAAGAGGAAATTGTTATAAAGAAATATATGCACCTTTCAAGACAACCATAAGCCTTGTCAACCTCGACAAACCCCATTCCTTCCCATCCATACTTCGACCGGTCTTCCTCATGTTCTGTATAACATCCACAAAAGCTACCAAACTGTCTTGCGTCAGAGGTTGGTGGGGCGAGTTTTCCAAATCAGCTTGGGAGTTATATCTTCGGGTCGCAGAGGATCCAATCAGATCAATAGCCTGCCACACCCTTTCCAGTACCTCCGTCACCCGTAATCGAAGAACACCTTCGGCAGCAGCAGCCGCTTTGATAGCTTTTTCTAGACAACGTAGAGCAGGACTGCTGATGATCCTGTGATCGACCAACAAAGCATCTTCGATAAGACCAACAAAAACATCCCAAGCCTTGTTGAAGGAATCCAAGAGCATGATTTTCGAAACCAAAAAGTCAGTGAAGATCGAGCCGATCGAATTCAGAGCCAAAATCTTCGAGTCGTCCCAGGTTTGATCGACAGCTGGATCGTGGTCATGGTTTGGATCTGTTAACTGTCGAATTTCCTGGGTTAGAGACTCTAGAAGTGGAAAAGTGACCTTCCAGATGCACTGATCCCAAGTTTCGGAGCTCAAAGTGGCACCGTACAGCTGCATCGTCCTAAACAAAGTTTGGATGGCTCCATCTCGAACCTCTGCTCGTGTATCTGTGCACAAACCCAACACTTCGAGAAGAAGGAACATCCATAATTCACTGTACTTTGGTTCTTCATCGATATTTTTACGTTTCGACTGGATCACATCGGATACACTCCAGAGGAGACTCGCAGCAGCTGTCAATGCAATGTTGGTATCAGCCTGTCGCCCAAATTGGCCCAGAGTGCTGATGCACAACCGAAGATGCTTGGGAGAGAGAGACGAGACTGAGTCGCAAACTAGAGTCAAGGACTGAAAAGCAATTTTCACCAAACCACTGTAACTCTTTTCTGTTGGATTGCCCAAACCCAGAGGTAGCGGTCTCGTTCTGGCGACGGGAGAAGGTGGACTATTCAAAACTGTTACAGAATCTACGGATACATGCTTTGGCGGCCGGACCAGCGCTGTAATGTTGGGAGTCGAAGTCGGCCTACAAGCGCTCTCAAGCATTTGGAATATGATTTCCCATCCAACAACCAAAGTATGACCCGAAGCCTGTAGTATTTGGTGTAACGTCTCCAGTCCCATCCTTCTCAGCTCGACACTCGTGCTTGTTTGTTGATGTGAGGGTACAGACGGGTCCGGAACCACCTGTCGAGCAAGGGCATCAAGCACTCGACGTTGAACTTGAGCTTGGAGTTCGCCTGTGTTGCTCAGGTTGCGAGGCACGATGAGCAGAATCTCGTCCAGCACACGAGCAGCTTGAATACGGATGGACTGAGGAGCGAATGGCAGACGGATAATCATCAGGAGATGGCTTGTTGTCGTATCCCAGGCAACGTCTGGCGATCGATATATGAGACGATGGATGTTGAGCAAAGCCACGCCTCCCAGTTTGGTGATACCGAAATCACCCGACCTCTTGAATTGATTTGTCAATACATTGAAGGTAGTTAGAAAGAGACAGACACATACCGTTGTCTTAGGGATATGAATGCCACTGATGCGTCTCCGTTGAGCTACATTCTCCGAAGAGATGTTCAATGGGCTACCAGCATCGTCTCCACTCTCCGAAACACGCACAGGCACAATTGACATGCCACCATCTGACTGCATATTCACCATCTCCGCACTAAGTTTACACAATGCGTTGATAAAATCCCTGAAGGCTGGATCCTCCAAATTCTTCGACGAATCGAACAGTCGCTGAATGGCCATCTGCATCGTCTCCACGTCCAGGTCCGTCAACAGTGGATGCTTCGACGGAATTACATTTGGCGGAGGGTTCCCAGAATGAGATTGAGAACCAGAACCTGCAACTGAGCGATTGGGTGGCACGCCTCCACCTCCACCTCCAGGAATACCACTTCCACCGCTGAACAGACTTCGTTTACTACTCTGTCCCACACCCGAACCAAATCTACCCATCATCACCAATACAAAGTCGGCATTCTGCAGTGCTTCTAAGACAGCATACCAACTATCACCCAAACTTCCTGCAAAAAAGAGGGCACACCCGACAAGAACCTTCAAGCATGCCATGTTCCTCTCTGAGAGCCCTGGCGGCTGGGCGGGTCCACCCAGCCCGAGACCCTCCGAAAGCGCAGCAGTAGCAGACCGTGGCGTTTGCGGAGCCTCCACATACGAATCGAGGCTGGACACAACTCGAGATGGAACAGCAAATTTTGAAAGACTATTGAAGAATGCATCACGGGGCGTTGTGAGGCCAAGCATGCCAGAGACATTGGCCATCGCCTGGTAACTAGCTAGAACCTCTACGAACAGCTCGTCTGACAGATTGGTAGCGATGATGAAGGAGAGGGCGGCAAGAAGCGCAGGCCATGCTTGAAATATGATGGATTGTACAATAAAGAGCTGCTTTGTTTGAGGATCATTTTGGGGGAGTGTGGACAGGTCTAGTGCTGGCGGTGCACGAATAACGGCCTCTCCTGGTGCGCGAGGACGTTGCATGACTAAGTTAGTGTAGATAGGTCCTGAAAACGACGCAAAGCCTTCGCATAGAGACACAATGCATTGAACTGCTAGAAGATAAATGTAAGACTCTGGAATAGGAGGTGCATCTGCCTTATCAAGTTGATCAATGCTAGCGTAGAAAAATGTCAAAACTAAGGGCTGAAAATGGACAAATGCGTAGCTGACCATTGGAGTTTCATAGCCGACCCGTGTAAACTCAATCCTCCAGCCCCCGAGCCAATCATACCTACGACACCAGAAACTGTTGCGCTCGCTACCCGACCTGCCATATCCAATCCGTACGCCGCAGCTGAAGATGCAGAGGACAGTTCGGGTTGAACCCCTATGCCGCCCATCTGCGATCCTACTCCTAGAACGGCAGGTTTTTCGGTGACCAGTCGCTTGAGTGCTGTGATCAACGAAGCAAGAGCCTTGGAGCTAGACTTTGGTGCATCATAGCAATCCCACATGTTTCTGATAAGCTCAGCGTCGCTGCACAGGCTAAATGGGAATGTTCGTGAGTGAAGTGCCAGATTTGCATTACATGAAGCAATACCTACCCTCGCATAATCTCCATCGCGAGAACACGCAGCCAAGGCGGCTTAGACGAATGAGAGTGGTGAGGTTGAGTCTCCCCAGAGTCCGGAGCATTCTCCTCATTAATGATTCTTATTAACATCATTAGGAACACCTCTGATTCAGTTTGAAGTTTGAGTGAAAATTGCTTTATGAGCAGAAATACGACACGTGTGCAACGCAACGATAGTGGAAATTGAGGTCTATCTGATAAAGATTTCAGGAGCAATGGACAGAGATGTTGTTGGAGAAGGAGAATGAGTTCGGAATGCTGAATATGATGTCAGTATACTAGAGAATGTGGAAAGACTAAAGAAACAACACTAACCTTGGAAAATAGTTCATGATAATTTGTGAGTACGCTCTCGATCAACTCCAAAGCAAAGGTCTTGTGCAAAAAGTCTAGTTTCAAAAATCGTGGTTTTTCCGAATTCGCAAGGAGACAGAGGTCTTCAAACACGGAAAACGCGTCTCTTGCAGAAGGACCAAGTTTCTTGGTGCTACCATTGGGAAGTTTAACTTGTGCAAGTTTCGGTGAAGGAGTTTCATTTGATTCGTTAATTTGATCCTCTAAAACGACCTTGTCCACCACAAACATGACAAGCTGTCGAAGAGTAGCAGCAGCTGTAGATGAGACGACGGCAATCCGAGATTCTTGAAGCTTGAAACATAATAATAACGCCTGGATTGTAGAAAAGATGAATTTTTTTGGGTGAACTTCGAAGCTCAATAAACGGGCGAGAGGCGTACGTCTCCGAGAAGATTTCCGTGGATATCAGGAAAATTGGGCACAAGCGAAACCAGGGTCTGAAGGATGCGAAGCTGTATGTCCACTCCTTGAGACATGGCATCCGTCATAGTATTGATGATTAACGGGACTGCGGATTGTGGTACGGCTCTCAGTGCGATGAGCCGTTGTAGAGAGCCCAATGAAATAGCAACCACTTTAGCATTCTTGGTTGCGCAGCCCATGAATACAGGCTTGAGAAGGTCGTCCGACTGTGGTCCATCTAAACATTAAATTTCGAAAAAGTTTCAAAAAGCATTGCACCAAGTCACACGAACCTGAAGCTAAATTCGCAGTCGCTTGCTCAGGGGAAGCCCGTAAGATAGCCAAAGATTTCTCTGCTGCCTAGAAACAGCTTCATCATGAGTTCTACGCCACGGCACTTGGATAGCCATAGACAAACACCTCGCGTATCTCTGGATGCTTCCTTCTCGTTTCACTCGCCAAAGACTATCTCGATCAGTTTGACAACCAATTTATTGTGATATATAGCTCACCTGCAATTCTGTCACTAGAAACGCAAGAGAACTCATCTTGGGTTCCAAATTGGTTCCAAACAATATTTTTGGGCGTTATGACATCCATGTAACGCGTATCAATGTCACACAATCCAGTTTGAGCTGGTATGGTCGGCAGCCTTTCTGAGTACTTTCCTCTCCCAAAGGGCCTGTTCCATGTCGAAATGGGCATCTTCTTAAAGAGCTGCCGCTAATGGATGACTCTCATCTTTGGGAGGTGTTGAGCCGTGGCCCAAAACTGGGCCTCGTCTGAGCCTATAATGTGTCGAAATTGTCCCCCTGACTGTTGTATCCTAGCTCTCACAATGGCAGAGCATCCACATCCTGGGACGCTTCCAGGTCACTCATGGACATGACAGTAACAGGGGAATAAGCGTTTGCGACAGAATATCTACGTCGCCCTCTTCGTATGAGGAAGTTCAACTTGCAATGCTGAGAGATAACCGGTACCACGCGTGGCCGTTGGGGACCGTGGTACACAAAACAGATGTAATAGACATCGAAAATAGATTCTTTTAATGAATTATCTTTCCTTACCGCCTTTCTTATTGAGTCCCATCTCAACAAACAAATAAATGGCTGCTAAAGCGCATATTTCTAGATCTTCTATTATCCCTTTGATCAATCAAAGGCAAAGCAGTAAAATAATTCTGATGAATCATCCAGATCCACACGAAAATATCGAATAACTAAACATTGCATTTTTTTAAACCTCGCAGTAACAAATTACACAACTACTTTTTCCACCCAAAAAAAGAAACGAATGATGATGACCATGAACCCAGCTCAAATGAATATAGAAGCATTAAATGATAATATCCCTCACAAATTTCAATCAGACCACCAACCAAATCCCCAAAACCAACCCTAACAATGGCCCAATTCCATGTAAAACCACCTTGTTGCGTATAGCGCTTCCCGGCAGAGGCAAACCTCCGGTCGCAGAGTTATCGGTACTCGTAGTAGAGGAACTATCGGCAGTAGACATGATACTATTTTCAGGGATTGGGATGGTAGAAACAGCCATTACCGCGGTCGGTGAAGATGAGGCTTTGACACTCAGCGAGGTAGTAATAGTTGGTATGATTGCCCCCTGGGACGTGGTCGCAGCTGGAGAGGTGCTCGGAGCTGGACTACTGGGTAGTGTAAGAGAAGGAACGCCCACAAACGCCGCACATCCAGTGTTGAACGCTAGAGGAAGATACGACGGAATAGGAAAGGGGGAAAGAATTTGTAGTCAGAAAAAAACGCGCAAAGTTTCCGGTTTGAGCACTCACAACTTGCGATTTGATGGACATCAGAAACATCGCTCGCTGAGGCCGAGTCAAACCTAATGACACAGGTGACGCAGGACTGCAACCTCGCAGCGTTGGAGACGGTGCAGATGCAAATCTTTGTCTTGCAAGCCTACAAAGTATGTGAAAAATGGATTTTCATTCGTTATCATTCTATTGGAATAGCAAGATGTCGACTCACTCCCACGGACTTCTCGGCAGATGTACAACTCGGAAGACACTATCATCCGATATGATTCAGGATCAGGAATCGTTGCTGAAATAATTCGGAAGAAACGAGAATCTTACTGGGTCTGATGCTAGTCGAGCAAAAAGGGAATTTCGTGTCATAAGCTGGTGAAAAGCTGAGCTTGAAGAAGCTAATTTGTTCAGAAAAGGACTTGTTAAAAGCGCGTCGGTTCAGCCAGCAGAGACATAACGCGCACCTAGCGATGTTGATCCCCAGGATGCAACAACCATGGACAGTATGATGCTCCTTGTGAGACGCATATCTAACTTGTCCGCTGGGGACGGTGGTAGGCAGGAAGCAAAGAATAGAATGCGGGAACCAAAATGCTCTGAACCCGAGGCACCTCATCGTTTTTTGATTTTCTATCAGATTCTGTCCCGGTCTGGACTATTTTTGCAAGAAATGTCCGTCGTCATGGACAAAGATTTGGCATCGGCGTTTGCTTGCCTCTGAGAGACTAGTTTCTCCTGCTTAGATCCGAATGAATGGTAATGATGAGAAAATAAACTGATTAATGAAGGCTGTGAAACCTTACTGAGCAACGTCAACTTGAGGTAAGTAGGTGATACAGTTTCTATGGGCCGGGAAAGGTAGGGAAGCAGCGGGAAGCTCTGTGACAGGAAGGTGTGAAAAAAAGGAAATGCGGATGCCAACTCCCGACGAGAGTGACTATATCTTTAGCGATGGGTGCGAATGATAAAATATGAGCTTCCTGCCCAGAACTGCCATCTCAAATTGTAAATCAGCCAATCATCCAATTCGACGTTGTCGACAAACATTGAGGAGCCTGATTCTGAGCGCTCGATTCTGGATACATCAAGCAAATCAAGCTCTGCATCAT
>Ga0193743_1001302_pt1 | contig 18599 bp, 14 predicted proteins | sample L2c2metaG_FD_143038 | JGI IMG/M metagenome (GOLD analysis project Ga0193743, IMG submission 143038) | Soil microbial communities from a riparian zone of the East river system, Colorado, United States - L2c2 | ecosystem: Environmental > Terrestrial > Soil > Riparian zone | place: USA: East River... | reverse complement strand
CCGGGTGGCCGCCCGGACCTCGCGCGGGGTGAACGCGGCTTCCTCGTACAGCCGCGCCGAGGTGCCCTCCGGCAGCACGCTCGGGTCCCAGTGCACCACCCCGGCGGCGTGCCGGAACTGGGCCGCGCAGGCTGGCTCCGCGCGGGACCGCACCAACCCCTCGGCCAGCTCCAGCTCGTCGGCCGGCACCCCGAGCAGCACCGAACCGGCCGCCTTGATCGTCGCGGCGATCCGGTCGGCGGCCTGCACGACGGCGCTGGTCACCAGCGGGGCGAACCGGGAGGAGTAACTGCCCGAGGTGACCGTCCACGGCGTGGTCGCGGTGTCCATGTCCACCACCACCCGGACCTGCTCCTCGGGCAGCCCCAGCCGTCGGGCGGCCACCGAGCGGGCGACGGTGGCGTGCCCCTGGCCCTGCGGCACGCTGCCCAGCATCACGGTGACCACGCCGGACAGGTCCACCGAGATGCGCGCGTGCTCGGTCGAGCCGGACTTGTCCCGCCCAGGTTTGCGCTGCTCAGCGGGGGTGGCCAGGCCGACGTAGCCGATGTTGGTGCCGGACGGGTCGACGACAAGGCCGACCCCGATGCCGTAGTAGCCTCCGGCGGCGCGCACCTCGTCCTGGCGGGAACGCAGCTCGCCGAGGTCGACGTTCTTCACCGCCAGCTCCAGCGCGGCGGCGTAGTCCCCCGAGTCGTAGACCCCGCCGGTCGGCGTCTCGTAGGGGAACGAGCCGACCAGGTTGCGCCGCCGCACATCCAGCACGTCCCGCCCCGTCGCGGTGGCCACCGCGTCCATCAGCCGCTCCAGCCCGAAGTAGAGCTGCTGTCCGCCGAAGCCGCGGTTGAGCCCGGTGGGCATCTGGTTGGTCACCACCGCGCGGGCCCGGATGCGCACCACCGGGATGCGGTACGGGCCGGTGATGTTGCCGAAGCAGCGGTACAGCGTGGATGGCTCCGGCGGACGCAGGTAGGCGCCCACGTTGTCCACCAGGTCGGCGTCCAGCGCGGTGATCAGCCCGTCGGCGTCCACCGCGGCGCGCATCCGCATGAGCCGGTCCGCGCCCGAGGAGCTGGCCAGCAGGTGCTCGATGCGGTCCTCGGTCCACCGCACCGGGGCGCCGGCGTGCTTGCTGGCCAGCGCCATCAGCACCACGTACGGGTAGATGCCGGCCTTGATGCCGAAGCTGCCGCCGATGTCCGCCGGCACGTGCAGCCGCACCCGCGAGGTGGGCAGGCCGAGCGCGCCGGCCATCACCGGCACCATGGTGAACGGGCCGTGGAAGTTCGCCCAGGCCTCCACGGCCGGACCGACTGTGCCGTCACCGGAGCCGTCCCGCCACTCGGCGATCACGCTGTAGCACTCCATCGGAACCGAGGAGTACCTCGGAAACTCGTACTCCCCCTCCACCACCCAGGCGGCGTTCTCGAACGCCTCGGCCACCGACCCGAACTCGAAGGTCCGGTCGGTGGCCACATTGGAGCCGGCGGCCTCGTGCAGCAGCGGGGCGTCCTCGGCCAGCGCGGCGCGCGCCCCGACCACCGGAGCCAACGACTGGTAGTCCACCGACACCAGCTCGGCGGCGTCCTCGGCGAGGTAGCGGTCGGTTGCCACCACCACCGCGACCGGCTCACCGACGAACCGGGCCTTGTCCGTGCCGGTCGGGTAGTACGGCATCGCCGCGCCGGTGGACAGCGGGAACGGCCGCAGCGCCGCGCTCACCTCGGCCGGCCCGAGTACGGCGGCGACCCCGGGGTGAGCGCGAGCCCGGCCGAGCTCCACCGAGCGGATCCGGGCGTGCGGGTGCGGCGAGCGCACCACGGCGGCGACCAGCGTGCCGGGCAGCGGGTCCAGGTCGTCCAGGAACCTGCCCTGCCCGGTGACCAGCGGGGCGTCCTCCACCCGGGACGGGGTCCAATCCGGGCGGTCTGGCGAGTTGAGCGGCTCAGCCACCGGCCTCGCCCCTCGCCTCGAACTCGCCGGCGACCAGCCTGCGGCGCAGCGTCTTGCCCACTCCGGAGCGCGGGATGGCATCCACCGCGATCACCCGCTTGGGGCGCTTCAGCGAGGGCAGCGCCTCCTTGGCGAAGGCCAGCGCCTTCTCGGCGGCGGCCGGCGGGGCCAGCCGGGGTACCGGCACCACGAACGCGGTGACCGCCTGGCCCCAGCGCTCGTCGAACAGCCCGACCACACACACGTCGTCGATGTCCGGGCAGCGGGCCAGCACCGCCTCGATCTCGTCCGGGTAGACGTTCTCCCCGCCCGAATTGATCATGTCGTCCACCCGGCCGGACACCCACAGGTCGCCGTCGGCGTCGGCGGTCGCCAGGTCGCCGGTGTAGTACCAGCCGTCCCGGATCGCCTTCTGGTCCGCGTCCGGCCGCCGCCAGTAGCCGGCGAACGCCTCCGGGCTGGCCATGGACACGATCACCTGGCCCTGCTCCCCCGGCCTGACCAGGGCATCCGGCGCGGCACCGGGGTCCGGTGCGACCAGCCGCACCCGGGAGAAGATGCCCGCCCGGCCGGCCGATCCCGGCTTGGCGGCCACGTCCGGGCCGATGCTGAAGGTGTAGATCTCGGTGCTGCCGAAGTGGTTCACGAACGCGCCCGGGGCCACCTCGGCGACCAACCGCTCGGCCAGCGCCGGGGCCATCGCGGCGCCGGCGTAGGCCAGCCGGTCCAGGGTGGTCGCGGTGGACAGCTTCCCGGTGCGCAGCAGCGACCAGTAGATCGTCGGCACCAGGTACAGCGAGGTGACGGCCTGCTCGGTGATCAGTTGGACGGCTTCCTCGGCGTCGAACGAGGGTTGGGCGACCCAGGTCCCGCCGACCACCACGCTGGCCAGCAGGGTGCGCAGGCCCATGGTGTGGAACATCGGCATCACGCCGAGGCTGACCTCGCCGAGCCGCTGCTGGGTCTGCACGGCGTGCGCCACGGCGGCGGAGTGCTCGGCCCGGTGGGTGCGGGGCACGCCTTTGGGCCGGCCGGTGGTGCCCGAGGTGTAGAGCATCACGCTGATCTCGTCCTCGCCCGGCGCCGAGGTCAGCGGATGGTCGCTTTCCGACTCGGCCAGGGTGTCCAGCTCGGTCGCGGTACGCACGGCCACCCGCCGGCCCTGGACCGCGCTGGCCGCCGCGTCGGTGGTGGACAGGTCCACCACGAGCAGTTCGATGCCGGCGTCGTCCAGGCAGTAGCGCAGCTCGTCCGGCCCGAACCGGGTGGACAGCGGCACCGAGCATGCCCCCAGCTTCTGCACCGCCAGATGCAGGCTGGCCAGCGGTTCCCCGCCCAGGAGCAGGAGCCCGACCCGGTCCCCTCGGGACACTCCGGCCCCAGCCAGCGCGTGTGCGATTTGGTTGGTGCGGGCCTCCCACGCGGCGTAACTCAGCCGCCGCCCGGTGCCGCCGACGGCTGCGCGCGCCGGGTAGCGTTCGGCGGCCCAACGCAGGGCGGTCACCAGGTCCATCCGCGCACCATCCTCAATGATCTGTTCTGGACGGTACAAGCAGAACGGTTCTAATCCAACCGCCGAACGTATGACTCGGATGGTGGGCTGGATACACTGTGGGTACGTGACCGGCGACACTCCGGAGGGGCATACGCTCCCCGGGCAATCGGGGCCGCATCGAGGCGGGGCCTTGAGGTCGCCTGGACACGTGCGCCACGGCGGATAGGGGTTGGTTCGATGACCGCGATAAGGCTGTCGACGACGTCCTACGTCGTGCTGGGCATGATCGCGCTGCGCGGCCCATCCACGCCGTACGACCTCAAGCGCGCGGTCGGCCATTCGGTCGGCTACTTCTGGCACTTCCCACACGCCCAGCTGTACTCCGAACCCGAACGGCTCGCCGAGCTCGGCCTGCTCGAGCTTTCCGCCGAGCAGGGCGGGCGGCGGCGCAAGACCTACACCCTGACCCCGAGCGGACAGGACGCGCTGCGCGACTGGCTTGCTTCGCCCACCAACGAGCACTTCCAGATGCGCGACATCGCCGAGCTGAAGCTGTTCTTCAACGAGGTGGGCGACCCGGCCGACGTGACCAACCTGGCGCACGAGCAGATCAAGCAACACCAGCAGCGGATCGCGGTCTACGAGGACATGGTGGAACGGTTCGGCGACAGCCGGCCCGCGCGCCCACGCATGATCACCCTCGAGCTCGGGCTGGAGATGGAACACGCCGCGCTGCGCTTCTGGTCGGCGTTGGCGGACGGCCAGCTGGACCGCCTCCGCGCCGCCCGCCGCCCCACCAGCTGACGGCTCAGAACACCTCCAGGCAGTACGGCTCGACGTCCTCGGCCATCGCCAGGGAGGCCGCGCGCACCGCGCCCGGGCGCAGCTCACGCACTCGTCCAGCGCCAGCCAGCGCGCCCAGTCGGGTACCACCCAGGTAGGCCGCGCCCAGATCGGCGATGTCGCATTCCAGGTCCGGGTCGGCCGACGTCGGCTCCACCTCGGCGGTTCCGTCACTGGCCACCCGCAGCCGCCAGCGCCCGGCGTTCCACGGGCACAACCGGTCGGTGACCGCGAGCACCAGATCGCACGGCGCGGCGTACCGGCGGGCGACCAGCGCGCGATCCAGGTCAACCAGGCGCACCCAGAGCGCGTCGCTCACCTCGGTCAACACCGCGCGCGCGTTGACCAGCAGCAGCGGGATCGGGTCGTCCAGCGGCACGATGTCGTAGCCGACCTGGCCCACCATGTCCAGGCCCAGCAGCCCACGCCAGAGACCGGCATACGCCTCCGGGCTTCTGGCGACCAGTTCGTGGATGTCGAGCCGGTAGTTCGGGCCGCGGGCCGGCCAGTCCGGCTTGGCCCGGAACACCGCGTACCCGTCCGGAGCGCCTCCGCCGCTCGGGTGGTGCAACGCGTACCGGAAGGCGGTCGCGCCGCTCCGATGCCGCTCGGTGTCCGCCAGCCACCAGCGCCAGCTGGCCTCCGGCCGGGACAGCCAACCGGTCCGCTCGGCGCCGAGCGCATGGATGGCGCGCATCGGCGCGGCCGCGTCCGGCTCGTCGACCCAGCCGACCGTGCCACCGTCGGGTGCGCCGGGCCGGAACGGGGCTTGACCGGGCACGCTCAGCGCGGCGCGCCGGGACGCCGCCCCGTACCCGAAGCGGCCGTAGATCGTCGCCATGGACGCCCACAGCACCGCGATCGACTCCCTGCCGTGCTCGTGCAGGTCGGTCAGCTGGGCGCGCATCAACGCGGTGAGCGTGCCCCGGCCCCGGGCATCAGGCCGGACGCCGACGTGAGTCACCGCGGCAACGGGGCGCGGCCCGGTGCCGGGCAGGGTGAGGTTCCTGGTCAGGATCCCGCCGCCGCCGAGCAGCTGGTCGCCGTCGAAGACGCCCAACGTCCGGTCCCGCTCCAGCACGTCGAGGGTCCGTCGCGCCGCGGCCGGATCGGAGTAGGGGTCGCTGAGGAAGGCCGACGAGACCATGGTCGGAAATCCGAGCCACTCATCGTCGTTCATCAGTCGCGGAGTCAGCGTCATGGTCTTGGTGCTAGTCGGTGCGGCGGGCCAGGCCAACCGAATTCCCGCTCGCGACCACCCAATCCAGCGACGTCGCGGAATGACCTGGGCCCACCGCCCGTTGTGCGCTACGTGAAATTCGGCATAGCGACGTTCGTGACAGACGAAGGCATCCGACCCGGCCCGCTCGGCGCGGCACTGGAGGAACGCGGCTTCGACGCGCTGTTCCTGGCCGAGCACTCGCACATCCCGGCCAGCCGGGAGTCGCCCTATCCCGGCGACGGGGAACTCCCCCGCGTCTACTACCGCACGCTGGACCCGTTCGTAGCGCTCACGGCAGCGGCCGCGGCCACCCAGAACCTGCTGGTCGCCACCGGGATCGCACTGGTCCCGCAGCGGGACGTGATCCACCTGGCGAACGAGGCGGCCAGCCTGGACGTGGTCTCCGGCGGCCGGGCCCAGCTGGGCGTCGGGGTCGGCTGGAACCGCGAGGAGATGCGCAACCACGGCGTCGACCCGAAGACCCGGGGCGCCAAGATGGCCGAGCAGCTCGCCGCGCTGAAGGAGATCTGGACCAAGGATCAGGCCGAGTTCCACGGCAAGTACGTGAACTTCGACCCGATCTTCGCCTGGCCGAAGCCGGTACAGCGCCCGCATCTGCCGATCTACATCGGCGGGGAGAGCCCGGCCGCGCTGGACCGGTTGGCCAAGTACGGCGACGGCTGGCTGCCCCGCGCGCAGACTACTGCCGCCGAGCTCAACCGGGTTCGCCAGTGGCTGGCCGACCAGGGCCGCACCGACGTGCCGTTTACCATCTTCGGCGCGGGCCGGGACCAGGCCGCGCTGGACGGTTACGCCGAGGGCGGCGTGGAGCGGGTGACCCTGTTCCTGCGCACCCAGCCCGAGTCGGAGACGCTCGCCGAGTTGGACGAGCTTGCCGAGCTGGCCAACAAGAACAGGTAACCCAGCGCTTCCGACCGTCCCCGGTGTCGATCAATGGCGCCGGGGCCGGTGAGGCCGTGCTTTTGCTGAGAGTAAGCACGACGTCACTATCTGTACACAAGCAGCGCCACGACCGAGTGAAATAACACCAGCCCCACTGGTTGACAACAGGCATCTTTGGCGTTTCCGCTGGATGTCGGGCCGAGCAGGGTCAACCCGCCGAACGGGCCGAAATCGCGCGTGAGCACAATGCGTCGCATTGCTTCGCAGGCTCGCACGAAAGGTCGACGCTCACGATGCTGATGGTTGAGATGTTGGCCCGTATGCCCGACCTGCGTCGCCGCATCCAGACCGAGCACATCGCGGACAGCACCGGCCACTGCCGCGACTGCCACGGAGCGCAGTGGCCCTGCGAGCTCTACCGCCTGGCCAGCGAGGTTGACCGGCGCTACGGCCCGTGCCCGGGCGGGGCAAGCCGGGGCGGACCACCGAGACAGGTCCGGCCCGGCGCGCTGCCCGCGCAGGCGGCCCCCCGCTGGCCGGCCCCGCCCCTCGCCGCGCCGCCCCCCGTTCGGGGCGCGATCGGCCCCGCCGCACGGGCCGCGCCACCGCCCACCAGGTCCGCGCCACCACCCCCGCCGCGCCCGACCGGGTCGGCCCCGCTGCCGCCGCCCCGCTCGCCCGCCGCTCCCCCCGGCATCCACCCCAGCGCGATCCTCCCCAACGGCATGCCGTCCGGCCGGGCCCCGGGCGCTGCCCTGCCTGCCCCGCGCGGCGGAAGCGGCGTGTTTCCCCAGGTGCCGGCCGGGCCACGCACGCCGACCGCGCTGAGCGTCCGCCACGACGAGCTGCGCGCCCGCCGGGAACAGCACCGAGCGCGCCGCGACGAGCTCAGGGCCCGCCGGGGCGAGGTAGATCGCTGGCGCGACGGTGGGCGCCACGACCTGGGCCGCCCGGTGGAGCGCCTCGCTCGGCCGGAGCGCCTCTCCCCCGTCCTGCCGCAGCCGAAGAGCGAACTCATCGACGTCCTGGAGGACGTGCTGCGCTGGACCCACTGACCGGCCGAGCCACCGCACACCCGGTGTGGGCGCAGCACACCCGCTGCAGCGGGTGTGCGGCGCACGAAGAGGGTGTGTGGCCGGAGCGGCGCGAGCTCAGGCGTACTGGGCGGCGAGTAGGGCGTCGACCTCGGCGCGGGTGGGGGCGGTGGCCGGGCCTGGCCGGGTGACCGCGAGCGCGGCGGCGGCGTTGGCCCGGACCACGGCGCCGCGCAGGTCCATCCCGCGCAGCAGCTCCGCGGCGAGCACGCCGCTGTGCGCATCACCGGCCCCGTTGCTGTCCACCACGGTCACCGGTAGCCCGGGAATGAGCTCCTCGCCGGCGCCGTCCCGAGCCAGCCAACAGCCGGCCGCGCCGTCTCTGACCAGTACCGCGGCGCCCGGCCGGACCCGCTTGGCCAGTTCGGCGGCCGCCGCGCCCGGGTCGGCCACGGCGGACAGCAGCCGGGCCTCCCTGGTGTTGCAGCTCAACACGTCCACCCGGGCGATCAGCCGGGCCCACGCCTCCGGCGCGATGTCGGCGACCAGCGGCCCCGGGTCGGCCAGCAGCGTCGGCTGGGCCGCCGCATCTCTGTTGGACACCAGGTCCAACCAGTCCAGCAGCGCGTCCCGCTTCTCCTTGACCACCAAGCTGTAGCCGCTCAGGTAGACGATGTCGGCACCAGTCACCGCGACCCCGGCCAGTGCCGCCGGGTCCAGCTCCGACTCCGCGCCGGGGGCGGTGATGAAAGTACGCTCGCCGGAGTCGTCCACCATGGCCACGGACACGCCGGTGTCCCGGCCGACCGACGCGCCGAAGGCGACCTCGATGCCCTCGGCCGCCAGCGCGGCGCGCACCGCGTCGCCCAGCTCACCCTCGCCGTGCCCACCGGCGTAGAGCACCCTGGCCCCGGCGCGGGCCGCGGCGGCCATCACGTTGAACCCGCCGCCGGGTTGCAGGCTGCTCGCCGAGGCGAACACGTCACCGCCCACCGGCGGCGGCGCGGGCACCCGCATCACCAGGTCCAGCAGCACCTGCCCGGTGTGCACCAGCCGACCGGTCACTTCGGCGCCGCCTTCGATCCCGCGACCGCCGCCGACCTGGTCCCGCCCAGCGCCGCGTAGCCGCCGAACGCGATGACGAAGGTGATCACCCAGCCCAGCCCGTTGCGGCCCAGCCAGGTGTCGGCCAGCGAGCCGGTGAACCAGGCCCCGTCGGAGGGGCCGGCCGTGGTGAACAGGTAGCCCACCACGATCGCCACCGCCCAGGCCGTCACCGCCGCCGGCCGGATGCCGGCCAGGTACCAGTACCCGCTGCTCCGCCCGGTGTCCATCAGGGCGACCGGGTCGTACTCCCGGCGGCGCAGCATGTCGCAGGTGAACACCCCCACCCAGGCGGTGATCGGCACCGCCAGCATGCTGATGAACGCGATGAACGGGGTGTAGAAGCCGTCCGCCACCAGGATGAAGTAGATCGAGCCGAGGAACGTCACCACCACGTCCACCACCACCGCGTACACCCGGGGCATGCGCAGCCCCAGGGTCAGTGTGGTGAGGCCGGCGGAGTAGACCGACAGGTGGTTGGACAGCAGCAGCCCGCCGAACGCGGCCAGCAGATACGGCACGGCCATCCAGCTGGGCAGCATCGCGCGGATCGCGGCCACCGGGTCGCCGGCGGCGGCCAGCGTCGGGTCGCCGGCGGCGAGCATGCTGCCCAGGGAGATCAGCAGCACCAGCGGGATGCCGGCGCCGGCGGCGGCGGAGAGCACCAGGGCGCCGGCCCGAACGCCGCGGGCCTGGTAGCGGGCGATGTCCGCGGACGCGTTGGCCCAGCCGATACCGGTGCCCGCCGCGATCACCCCCACCCCGGCCAGCATCGCCCCCACCGGCGCCGGGCGCGCCGAGGCCACCGCTGCCCAGGAGATGGTGGCGATCAGGAACCCGCCGACGACCAGGTTGAGCACGCCGAACACCCAGGTCGCCCAGCGCTGCACGGCGACCAGCACGGCGTGCCCCAGCCCGGACACCAGCACGGTGCACAGCTCGAACACCGCGATACACACCACGGTCAGCACCGGGTGCTGCTTGGCCACCGGGCTGGTGCCGAACAGGATGGTGGCCAGGGAGAGCAGCGCGAACGCCGCCGTCGTGGTGTTCACGGTCTCCCAGCCCAGCCGGGAGATCAGCGACACCGCGGTGGGGCCGATGTTGCCCCGCGCGCCGAACACCGCGCGGGACAGGGTGAGCCCCGGTGCCCCGCCGCGCCGCCCGGCGATGGACACCGCGCCGACGATCGCGAACGAACCCACCGAGCCGACGGCGGCGACCAGGATCGCCTGCCACACGGTGAGCCCCTGCACCGCGACCAGGGTGGCGCCCAGCGGCAACCCCAGGATGCTGATGTTGGCGGCGAACCAGACCCAGAACAGCTGGCTGGGCCGCCCGGTGCGCTCGGCGACCGGGACCGGCTCGATACCCCGGGTCTCCAGCGCCCCGCTCGATCGCCCGGTCACCTCGGAGTCGGTGCTGGTGGCCATCGTGCCCTCCTCAACTGGCCCGGAGCTTGAGCAGCCCGTCGACGACTGGTTCCAGGTCCAGGTGGTTGACCCGGCGGACGGTGTCCAGCAGGTCGGCCGGCAGCCCGGACATGCCGTGCGCGGCGCCCAGGATCGCGCCGCAGATCGCGGCCACCGTGTCGGTGTCGCCGCCCAGCGACGCGGCGGTGCGCAGGGCCTCCGCCGGGTCGTCACCGAGCGCCTCGGCCAGCGCGAAGGCCGCGACCACCGACTCCTGCGCGGCCACCGACGTGCCGATCACCTCGGCCACCGCGTCGGCCAAGGTCGCCGGTGTCATCCCGCGCACCCAGCCGCGCGCCCAGCGGATCCGCGCCGCGATGGACCCGCCGGCGACCCAGTACCCACGCCGCGCGCCCGCCTCGGCGGCTCGCTCCGCCGCGTCCAGCGCGTCGGACAGCGGGGCGCCGCCCACGCCGGCGGACACCGCCGCCGCCACGGCCGCCGCGGCGGCGATGCCCAGCCCGGTGTTGTGGGTGACCTGGCTGGCCTGCACCACCAGGGACAGCAGCCGGTGCAGGTCGGTGGCCGGCACGGCGATCCCGACCGGGGTGATCCGCATGGCCGCGCCGTTCGTGGTGCCGTCCCGCCCGGCCTGGTCTGGCGATTCTCCGGCGTGCAGCCGCTGGATGGCCCGCTTGGTGGACGGGCCGAGCAGGTCCGCCGAGCCGCGCCGGACCATGTCCGCCTCCCAGCGCTCCAGCGCCCCGGCGAACACCAGGGCGTCCACCCGACCGGCGCCGTCGATCAGCAACTCGGCCAGCAGCAGCGCCTGCTCGGTGTCGTCGGTGATCGAACCGGCCGGCCGGTCGGGCGCGATCGGCTGGTCCGGTGCGCCGGGGAGCAGCGCGCCGATCCGCCCGTACCGGTGGGCGATCTCCTCCCGGGCCATGGACTGGGTCGGCATGCCCAGCGCGTCACCCAGGGCCAGGCCGGACAGCGCGCCGAGCGCACGGTCCCTGGTATCCGCCACGGTCATCACCGCTCCTCAATCGCCGCGTACCGCGTGCGGCCACGATAGTTCGAAGACTGAGCACTTGTCGAGAGGCTGTTTCTGCCCTGGTCAAGCCCATTGACAGTGCCGAACGGGCTCCTTAATTTATACAGGTCTGAACAGGTACAGGGCAGGAGCCGGTATGACCTCCACCCCACCGTCGCCCAGCGGCTCGGCTGCCCCGACCAGCCCGAAGTCCGCGTTGAGCGTGGAAACCAACGGCCTCAACACAATCGGCGTGGACGAGCGCACCGGTCGGCCGCGCGGGCTGTTCTGGCCCTGGTTCGGCGCCAACGTCTCGGTGTTCGGGCTGAGCTACGGCTCGTTCCTGCTCGGCTTCGGCATCTCGTTCTGGCAGGCGGTGCTGGTCGGCTGCGTCGGGATCGTGCTGTCGTTCCTGCTCTGCGGGATCATCTCGCTGGCCGGCAAGCGCGGCTCCGCGCCCACCATGGTGCTGTCCAGGGCGATCTTCGGGATCTCCGGCAACCGGCTGCCCTCGGTGCTGTCCTGGCTGCTCACCGTGGGCTGGGAGACCGTGCTGACCGCGCTGGCGGTGCTGGCCACCTCGAGCGTGCTCACCCGCCTGGGCTGGGAGGGCGGCACGTCCGCCAAGCTGATCGCGCTGGTCGTGGTGGCCGGGCTGATCGTGCTCGCCGGCGTGGTCGGGTTCACCCTGATCATGCGGCTACAGATGGTCATCACGGTGGTCACCGCGGTGCTCACCGCGCTCTACATCCTGCTGGTCCTCGGGCATGTGCACCTCGCCACGGTGGCCGCGCTGCCCAGCGGCTCGGCACCCGCGGTGATCGGCGGGCTGGTTTTCATGATGACCGGCTACGGGCTCGGCTGGGTCAACGCCGCCGCCGACTACTCCCGCTACCTGCCCCGGTCCGCGCGCAGCGGCGCGGTGGTCGGTTGGACGGTGTTCGGCTCGTCGATCGGGCCGGTGGTCCTGCTGGTCTTCGGCGCGCTGCTGGCCGGGTCGTCCACCGAGCTGAGCTCGGCGCTCGCGGCGGACCCGGTCGGCGCGCTCACCACGCTGCTGCCCACCTGGTACCTGGTGCCGTTCGCGCTGGTCGCGGTGCTCGGCATGGTCGGCGGGGCGGTGCTGGACATCTACTCCTCCGGGCTGGCGCTGCTGAGCGCCGGGCTGCGCGCACCCCGCTGGGTGGCCGCCGGCATCGACGGCGTGCTGATGACCATCGGCGCGATCTACGTGGTGTTCCTGGCCAGCGACTTCCTCGGGCCGTTCCAGGGTTTCCTGATCACCCTCGGGGTGCCGATCGCGGCCTGGTGCGGGATCTTCGTGGCCGACGTGCTGCTGCGCCGGGCCGACTACGCCGAGGCCGACCTGTACGACCCGCGCGGCCGCTACGGCAACGTCCGCTGGCTACCCATCGGGCTGATCGGCGTCGGCACGGTGGTCGGCTGGGGCCTGGTCACCAACAGCTACGCGTCCTGGCTGGGCTGGCAGGGGTATCTGCTCGGCGCGGTCGGGCTGGGTGGCCGGGACGGATCGTGGGCGGGTGCCAACCTGGGTGTGCTGGCCGCGCTGCTGATCGGTTTCATCGGCACCTGGGTGTTCGCCCGGTCCGCGGTGCGCGCACAGGAGGCGCTTCCGGTGGATGCGCCCAGCGGGAGCCCGGCATGACCCGGTCCGGCGGCTCGCCGTGGCTGGTGGTCATCGACATGCAGGTGATCTTCGCGCGACCGGACAGCCCGTGGGCCACCCCGGGGTTCGCCGACGCGGCCGCCGGGATCCACCGGCTGCTCCCCGCGTTCGGCGAGCGGGTGGTGTACACCCGGTTCGTCGCACCGGAGCAGCCCACCGGCGTCTGGATCGACTACTACAAGGAGTGGCCGTTCGCCCTGGTCGGACCAGACGACCCCTACTACGACCTGGTCCCCGAACTGGCCAGTGACGGGCGCCCGGTGGTCAGCGAGACCACCTTCGGCAAGTGGGGCGCCGGGCTGAGCGAGGCGGTGCACGGCAACACCGAACTGGTGCTCACCGGCGTCTCCACCGACTGCTGCGTGCTGTCCACCGCGCTGGCCGCCGCCGACGCCGGGGCGCACGTCCGGGTCGTCGCGGACGCCTGCGCCGGGCTGAGCGAGGCCGACCATCGCCGCGCGCTGGCCACCATGGCGCTGTACCGACCGTTCCTGGAGATCGTCACGGTCGCCGATGTACTCGCCGAGGCGGCGCGATGACCACGTCTCGACGGATCCCGGGCGGGCCGCTGTCCGGGCGGGCGGCCCAGCGGCGGGTGGCCCAGCTCAAGCACAAGCGGGTCGCCGAGGCGCTGGAGCGGGAGATCCGGCGCGGCCGGCTCAGCTACGGCGAACGGCTTCCCGGGGAGAGCGCGCTGGCCGAGCGGTTCGCGGTCAGCCGCAACACCGTGCGGGCCGCGCTGTCCGAGTTGGGCGACGCCGGGCTGATCACCACCCGGTCCGGGAAAGGCTCCTTCGTCACCTTCGACGGGCAGCTGCTCGACGCCCGGCACGGCTGGGCCCGCGCGCTGCGGGACAGCGGCGCCCAGCTCAGCGTGACCGTGGCCCGGTGCACCCGGATCCACGACCTGGCGCTGGCCAAGCGGCTCGGGGTGGACGGCGCGGAGTTCGTCGCGATCGACCGGGTGCGTACCCGGCGCTCCGGCCGATCGGTCTCCTACGAGTGCAGTCGCATCCCGCTCACCGCCGAGACCGCCGTGATCCCCGAACGCGGCCTGGTCGACGGCTCGCTCACCCGCACACTCACCGACGCCGGGCTGATCACCGCGCGCAGCGAGCAGTGGGTCTCCGCGCGCCGGCCGACCGACCAGGAGGCCGAGGCGATGGGCCGGGACCGGGACGACTGGTTCCTAGCCGTCCGCCGAACCAACTGGACCGCGACCGGCGGGCTGGCCGAACACGTGGAGAGCCTGCTGGACCCGGCGCATTTCCAACTGCACCAAACGTTCGACGTAACCTGACCCGCCCCGCGGACTGTTCCCGGGCTACCGACGCAGCGGGTCGAACGGGGCCAGCGCCTCCGGCCGCACGCCGCTGACGACCTGCCCGGCGACCAGTTTCCCGGACAACGGGCCGTAGGTGATGCCCCACATGCCGTGGCCGCCGGCGATGTAGACACCTGGGGTGGCGCTCGCGCCGAGCAGCGGCCGGCCGTCGGCGGTCACCGGGCGGCCGCCCACCCACTCGTCGGACCGTGAGCTCCAGTCCACGCCGGCGAGCAGCGGCCGCACGTTGCGCTCGACCGTGTTGATCCGGCGCATGTCCAGCGGGGCTTCGACGTCGCCGAACTCCATCGTTCCGGTGATCCGCAGCCGGTCGGCCAACGGGGTGCACGCCACCTTCGCGGCCGGGAAGTAGGTGGGCCCGCCGGGCATCCGTTCGGTGCGCACGCTGAAGCTGTAGCCGCGCCCGGCCACCAGCTGCGCCCGGACGCCGTGCGCCCGGCCCAGCCGGGGCAGCCAGGCGCCGGTGGCCAGCACCACCGCGTCGAAGCGTTCGCTCTGCCCGTCCTCGAAGGCCAGCGCCGGCCGGCCGCCGTCCTCGGCGACCGAGGCAACCGAGGCAACCGCCGAGCCGAGCAAGAGCTTGCCTCCTCGAGCGCTGACCTGCCCGGCCAGCGCCTCGCAGAACCGGGGCGGGTCGATGTAGCGCTGCCCGCCCAGCCGCACACCGACGCTGACCCGCTCGGACATCGCCGGTTCGGCGGCGCGCACCTGTGCCCCGGTGAGCAGGTCCATGTCCACCGCCAGCCCGGTCCCGGCCACCGCCCGCAGCGCCTCCAGTAGGCCATCGGCCTGCTCGTCGCTCTCGAACCCGCAATGCACGTCCCGGCTGGTCACCACCAGGTCGTCAGCGGTGCCGGCGAGCTGCTCGAAGGTCTCCCCCGCTGCATCCTGCAGTGGCCGCAGCGCCGCCATGCTCCGCTGCCACGCCGGGTGCGTACAGCTTCCGATGAACCGGAGCAGGAACCGCCACTCGTGGGCGATGGTCGAGCGCGGCAGGTAGATGGCCGACTGGCGATCCAGCAGGCCGCGGATGCCGGCGCGGAGCACGGCGGGGTCGGGCAGTGGGGTGGCTAGCGTCGGGGTGACCCAGCCGGTGTTGCCCCAGCTGGCCCCGGCGGCCACCGCGCGCCGGTCCACCACCACGACCTCCACCCCGTGCTCCTGCAGGAACCACGCGGTGCTCAGGCCGATCATGCCCGCGCCGACCACGGCGACCGTACGAGGGGCGGGGTGTGCGCTCATCGACCGATCATGGCGCATCGGCTCAGTCACGTTCTAGTCAGTAGTCGGACAAAATAGCCGCGCCGCGTCCCCGACGGGTGTGACAGGGTCGAGGCGGCGGAAGGCGTGGAGGGGACATGTCTGGCGGCTCGGCAGATTTGATCTTGCGTGGTGGCCGGGTGCTGGACCCGGAGACCGGCTTGGACGCGGTCCGCGACGTGGTGGTCCAGGGTGACCGGATCGTCGAGTGGCCGAGGCCACGGATCAGGTCGCACAGCACACGCTCGACGTGTCCGGCCTGGTCGTCGCGCCGGGGTTCATCGACCTGCACTCACACCTGCGCCGGCCCGCCGAACTGCTGCTGCAGGCGATGGACGGGGTGACCACGGCGCTCGACCTGGAGGCCGGGGCCGCCCCGGTGGCGACCGAGTACCAGCGCGCCGCGCGGGCCGGCCTGCCGGTCAACTACGGCTTCTCCGCCTGCTGGGCGCTGCACCGGATGCGCGCGGCGGGGTTGGACATCTCGGCGGGCATCCAGGCGTTCTTCACCCACATCGGCGAGCCGGCGTGGCAGACCCAGGCGACCCCGGGCGGGCGCGCCAGGCTGCTCGACGGGCTGGCCGAGGAGATCGCCGACGGAGCGCTGGGCATCGGCATCCTGCTCGGCTACGCCCCCGGGTCGTCCCGGCTGGAGTTCCAGGATCTGCACGAGCTGGCCGCCCGGCTGTCGGTGCCCACCTTCACCCATGCCAGAGGGATCGCCGACCCGGACGCCGCCTACGACGGCGCGGCCGAGGTGGTCTCCGCCGCGCTGGCCAGCGGCGCGCACGCCCACCTCTGCCACCTCAACAGCACCTCGCAGCGCAGCGTGGACCGGGTCCATCGGCTGATCAGCAAGGCCTCGGCGGCCGGCGTCCGGATCAGCACCGAGGCGTATCCGTACGGCTCCGGGTCGACCGCGATCGGATCGGTCATCCTGGACCCGGACAACCTGGCCGGGATGGGGCTGCGGCCATGCTCTTCCACGACACGGCCATCGCCTCCGACGCGGTACCCCTGGTCGGGCCGGCCAACTGGCCGATCGACGAGACCACCCCGACGCACCCCCGGACGGCGGGCACCTATTGCCGGGCGATCAGCTGGCTCTCCCGTGGGCTCGGCGCGCTGTCCCTGCTCGACGTGGTCGCGCGGGCAACGCTGCGCCCGGCGCGGATCCTGGCGGAGGTGGCCCCGGCGATGGGCACGCAAGGGCCGGGTACAGGCGGGCGCCGACGCCGACCTGGCGGTGTTCGACCCGGACGTGGTGCGGGACCGCTCCGATTACGCCGCCCCGGCCAGGACGTCGGTTGGGATGCGGCACGTGCTGGTCGGCGGCACCTTCGTGGTGCGCGACGGCATCGCCGACCCGGAGGCGCGGCCCGGCCGCCCGGTGCGCGGCGTCGCGCGGGAGTCCGCGGCTTAGGCAACTCACCGGGCGAGCTGGGCGGGCAGTGTGGCGTTCAGCCCGCCGACGCCGACCTGGATGTTCGGGCGCTCCGCCGGCGGGGCGGCGAACAGCGCCCACATCACCACGGTGGCACCCGGAGGCACCTTGTCACTGCCGAGGTGGGTGAAGTTCGGATACCCGGTGGCGACGAGGTCCCACCACGCGGGCCCGAAGGCGCACGGCGCGTAGCGGGCGCCCGAGCCGTCGGCGAGGCTCAGCTCGCCGCCGTAGTCGGGTCGGACGCCGATTCTGGTGCCGTTGTTGAGGTAGCCCAGCGGCCGGTCTTCATTGCCCGTGTTGCGCAGCGTGACCTGGGCCAGGGCGAACCCGCCACGCGCCTGCACGCTGCGCACCTGTGGCTCCAGGCCCGAGCCGAGCAGCGTGGTGTTGGCCGGCTCTCGCGCTACCGCCGGAGCGGCCTGCGCGGTCTGGGTGACCGTCTCCACGGTCAGCTCCACCCTGCGGTTGGTCGCCCGACCGTCAGGGTCGTCGGCGCCGTCGGGGCGGGTGTTCGACGCGATCGGCCTGGTCTCCCCGAAGCCCGCCGTGCGGTACTGGAACCCGGAGCCCAGCCGGGCCGCGACCACGTCCCGCACCGACGCCGCGCGCTGCTCGGAGAGCCGCTGGTTGGACGGGTCGTCGCCGATCGCGTCGGTGTGCCCCTCGATCAGGATCGAACCCGAGGTGGCGGTCACCTGATTGCTCAGCGTCTCGATCGCCGAGGCGGCGGCGGGTGAGAGCGCGGCGCTGCCGAAGGCGAACAGTACGTCGCTGGGCAGCCGCAGCCTGATCGGCGTCGACGAGGTCGCCGCCGAGTCCGGGCCGGACTTGCAGATCACCGGGCTCACCTGGGGGTCGGCGGGGTCGACCTTGCTGCCGCCGTGCAGCACCGGGTCGTCCTTCAGCGCCGGTGATCCGCTCGGCTGGACCGGCGCCTCCACCGGCAGGAACCCGTCCATCGTCACGAGCATCGAAAGGGTTTCCTCGGGCGGCGCGGCGAACACAATGGTCACCGTGGCGCTGCCGCCGGGAGGTATCCCCTCGACCGAAGAGGTGCTCGCCCGGGCGTGCTCCGGAAACGCGTTTTCGATGCGCGCCACCCCCACCCCGTGGGCGGGCGCGTACCCGGTGCCGCGGGGCAGGTCGACGAGCGTCGCGATCACGTGGGTGCGCGGATCGAGGCCCATGTCAGACGGTGCAATTGTCTCCGCGCTGGAATTCGCGAACTCGAACTGCAGCGCCAGGTCAGCGCCCCCGGAACGGACCAACCGCACGTCCCGCGCCTGGATCGGCAACGCCGAGGACACCGAGTCCGCGACCAGGCCGACACCGACCGTGGTGGGACCAGGGCCCGGCGCGAGCGGCGCGGAGATCCCGTTGCTGTCCGACGGCACCGACAGCACCGGCCCGGGTCGGGTCGGGCCCGCCGGGGTGGCGCACCCCGACGTCAGCGCCAACGCGGCGACGGCCACGCCGGCCGCCCAGACCCGGGTGTGGCGCCCGACGGTGCGGTTGATCGGCACGAGCCTTCCCCTCCATGACCTTCGTGGACGTGGACCCGATGGTCTCGGACGGGACTTGCACGCCCGTTGCATTCCCATTTCACGGACCCCAGGACCGGGCCGAGCGGAGGGTTGATCGTCGGCGCACACGGTACCGCCGGCCGGACCCAGCGACGACAACTTTGCCTCGACGCAGGTCAGCGGGCAGGCATCATCCCGCGAGCGTGGATTGTCCCGGCTCCTGTGCCGGTGTCCATTCGTGTCTGGGGATGGTCGGCAAGTTGTGTTGTGTGGTGTGGAGCCAGGCGAGGGTTTTGTCGTTGCGGAGTTGTTGGAGGCGGGTGGGTAGTTGGGTG
>Ga0193743_1001301_pt1 | contig 18607 bp, 19 predicted proteins | sample L2c2metaG_FD_143038 | JGI IMG/M metagenome (GOLD analysis project Ga0193743, IMG submission 143038) | Soil microbial communities from a riparian zone of the East river system, Colorado, United States - L2c2 | ecosystem: Environmental > Terrestrial > Soil > Riparian zone | place: USA: East River... | reverse complement strand
ACACAAGAGCTTCACGGTGGACACGAATGTGAAAGTCTACTTCTGCGATCCGCAGAGCCCCTGGCAGCGCGGCACCAATGAAAATACCAACGGCCTACTGAGACAATACTTCCCTAAGAAAACCGACTTATCCGGCTATTCTCAAGCCGATCTCAACAAGGTAGCTCTGCGCCTAAATCAACGCCCCCGAAAGACCTTGGGCTTTGAAACCCCGGCGAGTAAACTTCAAGCCAGTGTTGCATCGACCGGTTGAGACCGCCCCCGTTTTTCGGCAGATGAAGTCTTGTGTATCGCGCTATGGCTTCGGAAATTTCGGCTCGACATAGGGGATTGTCGTCTCCAGCGACTTCTGCTCGATTTCGATCGATTGCCGCGTAATGGATATTCCTCCACAGCATTGTTCCAAACCAAGAGTGATGTTGCCCAATTTTGTCTCCCTTCGATGGCTTATGGTGACGGAGTCTACACACGTTGTCTTGAAACCCGGAGAGGTCAGGCAAACCCTATAAGTACCGGTCTGAAGGCGCACTAAACGGAAATGACCGTCTGTGCTTGTTTTCGCTTTGATTTCGGGGCCTTCTTGAGGAACGACAATAAGAGCAATCGCAGAGGCCACCCCACGCCCAGCGGCATCAGTTGCTTGACCGGATAATGTTCCCCGATGTGAGCTGTTGCCTCCACTCACGATGATTGCGATGAGTAAGAATATGGGCAGGCTGAACATAGTCACGAGCGTACAGCAGAATGGGGGCGAGTAGCAGAAGGATGCCCAATAGTGCCCGAAAAGCGGGACTTCTCTCCAGCACAGCAAAGGTGTTAGAGTCCGTCGTAGCGGGAATATCCACGTTCGGCCCAGTAGTCTCTTGGCTCTTCCGCGACATACGTAATCTTGGTAATGGCCTTCACATTCTTCAGACCAAGTTTTACAGGCACCAGCAGACGGAGTGGTGCTCCATGATCCACAGTAAGGGGCTGACCGTTGAAGTGTGTGGCGAGTAGCGTCTGTGGATGGCGGGCCGTCGCCAGGTCGAGTGAGACAAAGTAAGCGTCAGGATTCCCCGAGGCATCTAGATTGACCGACGACTCCACCCGCACCCATTTAGCCTGCGACATCGGTGGGTAGGCACGAAGCAGATCATCGAATCTCAAACCAGACCACCACGCGATCGCACTCCAGCCTTCGACGCAAACCAGTCGCGTAATCTGCTCGTGCACCGAGAAGCGAGTCATGAGATTCCGAATATCGAGAGAGATGCTCAAGCCAGAAGCGAGCCCATCCAGACTCAGATTCCATCCAGAAATATAGCCAGGATCAGGAGTAGCTCCGTTGTAGTTGTTCTTGAGCGGGGTAATCTGCGATTTGGTGTAGGTGGGCACCCTACGATTTCCCGAGTAGAGTGCTTCTGCCACGTCATCGTCGATACGCAGTGCTTTGTTCAGAAACCACTCCTTCCCAAGAGCGTTCATATTTCGACGCACACCTATGCGGCTGAGCGTATTTTGTGGCAGGAGAAATCCAGCGCCTGCTAGCGCTGCCACCGCGCCAGCCCCAAACAACAGAACGTCGCGCCGGGTCCGATAACGCAGGACCCGGGGAGCCATCTCAATTGCCGGGAGAGGTTGCTCTCCAAAGAAGCCTTGCGGCTTTTTTACGGAGACAGATTCCACAGCAACAGATGAAGCCGCTTCGTCGGTTCGCGGCTCGTGGTCCACTGATAACGAGGGCGATCGATCTGCATCCACTTGTTGTTCTATCGCTTCAACGGCCTCGGGATTCTCGATGGCTATCGGGGCGGAAGGATTCGCATCTTCAGGGCCAGCCTTTGGTAACTCTGCCATCTCCTGTTCCGGTCCTATAACCGTCGAAGGTATATCAGCTAGCACATGCCACCTCGCTCGCTCGGCTCGCAGCTCTTCCAGTTGTAATGAATCGCCCTTTTCCTCATTGTTGTTCACTTGCGATGACCTCCGACCGCCCTACTTTTGTTGACCGACCTACGATCATGCTGCGCAGCGTATCCCACCCGTCGGCGAAGACCAGAATCACATGCGGCACAACGAAGAGGACGAAAACCCACATGAGCCAGAAATGCCAGACTCGCGCTGCGTCATACCCTCCAAAGAGCGCAGCCAGCCAATGGAGCTGCATGGGCTTGTGAATCGCCCAGCCTGTAGCGACCGAAAGGAACCCGGCGACCGGAACAGAGAAGTATGCTGCGCGCTGGAGCGCGTTGTACTTTGTGTTGAAACCGGGATGCAGGCGTTTGCGGTGTCTTAGTTTAGCGAAGGGAATGCCGAGGTAGTACCGAAGCATCCTTGGCGCGTCAAACAGATCGGTCCGGCGAGGCAGCAAGGAGCGCCAACCTCCTCCCATGACCAGCCCTGCAACGTACACCATGCCATTCAGCAGGAATAAGTACGCGCACAACCAATGCAGACGCAGAGCCACGCCTAACATGCCCGGCCCGAGGCTCATGTGGTTGTAAATCCAGTCGGGTGGACTCCTGTAGTGATGCAGTCCGGGCACACGTGCGCATATCCAGATTCCAATATCCGCCGCCACATCGAAGTTTCCCGTATTCGGATCTGGGTTGTGTTGATAGACCGGCGAAGCCCAGTAAATAGAGATGCCGCTCAGAATAAGGCCGAGAAGGATCGGCACATTCAGCCAGTGACTCCAACGCACCAAGAGATGGTGCTTCTTGGCCACGAGCACGCCCGGCTGTTCCGGCAACGTGCTCGTAGAGTTCGGTTCATTATCAGGAGGTGTTGAATGGCTCATTGTCGGAATCCCTTACTGCATGGTGTTGCGAGACACCGCTGCAGCGATGAGAAAGATCTTATTCGTCGTGAGTGTTCCGTTCGGCAGCTTTTCAGTCGCGGCATAGACGGTATCGCCGGCAGCTAATGTCACTCTTTCTTGTGCGACTTCCGTGACCGGGACATTTGGAGGTATGGAGATCGTCTGAGCGCCGTCCTGATAGTGAACCACCAGAGTGGTGCCGCTGCCTTTCTGTACCGTGCCGTTCGTCATGCGTGAGTGCGATACGGCAGGGCGAGAGACTGAGCCATTGGTCATTCTGCTGTGAGTGGTTGCGCCCGGAGCCGCGTCCATCATGGAGCTGCCTTCTCCAGCCCCACGCAGTTCCGCAGGAAATATCTTGATCTGCGTCGCCAATTCTGTTCCATCCGACTGCTTGACCGATGCAACGCCGACGAAAGACGTGGACGTGACATGACTCAAATCCGACGGTATCTGCTTATAGGTTGCGAGAGGCGGCCTGATATTAACGTGGACCACGCCTGAATTTGTCAGAACGTCGAGTGAACTGCCTGTAAATGACTGGAGTTTTCCCTTAACACCGGAAAGTGGAGGGGCAGCTTTCACCTGGGCCGAGACTGTATTTGGAGTTGCCTGTGCGGCCAGCAAAGAGATGAATACGAAATGCAATAGCGGATGCTTCATTAAGATGTCCTTCCAAAACATGATGTGGAGCCACCTGCACGGGTTTAGCTCTCACAATGAAGTTGCGGGGAAGGCGCAGATTATTCCACGCGGTTACATTTTTCTTTTACAGGCGCCTACGTCGACAGACTTCCGAAGCACAGGCATTTCTGCACCATGCTTCATAAGAGAAGGCCTAGTGGCCTGTCGCAGGGAATACGTTAGTAGGGCAAGGACATCAGACAGACAATCCTTACGACGGTTCCACGCAAGAGCAAATTCCATCGCTGAGAACCGGTAACGAAATCTCTGCGACAGGACACTAGCTCTTCCGTCCGGTCAAGCAGAGATTGGCAGGTGCTTGATTATTACCAGATGGGGTTGCTCCCGGATTCTACCGAGAAACCTGAATCGTAGAGGAGCAGCAAACTATAGAAAAAGGAGACCGCCACCCAAAGATGGTGTGGCGGTCTCCTAACGCAATACGGAGGCTTATCGCGACCCGTCACTTGTGATGGATGTGAGATATGGCATCACAGGCGAGTTCGTCAAATATCCGTATAACTTCCTGCCGAGTATCAGGCTTCGCAAATTCAATAGCCAATTGCGCCGCTGATGAGCGATAGCGCGGTTCGTTGAGGACAGACCGTACGGCTTGCGCCAGCGCCTCGGCTGTTGGGGTATTCGTCTTTAGATCGATGCCCGCTTTGGACCACTCGACGCGCGCATTTACATCTGCCTTATCCTCCGTAAGACCGGCTGTCACGAGTGGGATTCCGTGTTTTAGCGCTTGATTTACTGTGTTGTAGCCTCCATTCGTTACAAAGACATCAACCTTCGGCAGGAGCCACTCCAATGGAAAATAGGACGCAGCGCGTGCATTTGCTGGCAACGGCTTCGGTAGTTCATCGAGCGAACGGCCACCAGCGCCGACAACTACCAAAAGGTCCGGATTGTTTTCGAGCGCGGACAAGGTCGGCCCTACAAGTTGGGTGAAATCGTGATTTGAGAGAGTCCCCTGGGTAACAAAAACTACCTTACGGGAACCATCCAATTCGTCTGCCCAGGCTGGGATCGGAGCCTGTTTAGCAACGATAGGCATCGCTCCAATGAAATGGACCGTTGGAGGGAGATCAGGTCTTGGGAATTCAAAGTTCGGCACGGCGAGTTGCAGACAGGCATCAGGCAGTTGGATAACTGCGTCAAAAATGTTCTGTGTCAACTCGGGGAAACCACCCCCCGTCAGAAGAGAGTTGATGAATTTGCCAAATGGCTTCATGCATGCGGCATCTACCTCGTTGGCAATTTCGACATAGGCGTTTTCCTCAGCAGGCGGCAAACCCAGATTGCATGGAGCATTGTCCGTGCGATGCCAAAGTAAGTAGGTCGACCCGACAGAGATGATCGGTGGCCGGTTAGCGCGAGGTCCCAGCAACAGCGGGAGAACACCTAAAAAAAGATTGTCAACGATAATGACGTCGGGGGTAAATTCTTCGATTGCCTTTTGCACACCCTTATACTGATCAATCAATGGATCTGCGAAGACACGTTCCAGATAAAACCGCGTCATCTCGACGCCTGGTGACATCGTCCGAAACTCCGGATACGCCGCGGCGAAATCTCGTAAGTCAAGATCGGCAGCTCCGGAGAAAGGTACGAATCTTGCGCCGATATGCTCAATTCGATCACGAAGTGCATTGACCGACAAACCAATCACCTCATGGCCTTCTTCAACAAGAATTCGTCCAAGTGAAAGTACGGCATTGAGATGGAACCATGAGGGGTACTGACGTTATAAGAACCTTCAACATCTATCCTTTCGTTTACGTAGTAGCGTGTGGCTATTTTGCGTTTATGTGCTCAGCGGTCTGAACCCTCTCAGGATGAGTTTTCAACAATAAAGCGGTGAAGAAGAGGCGGACTATTCCGTGCAGTCCAATATTTTTTAGGCCTATGCCTCGATGCCCATCTGAACCATGTACGCATGCATCTCCTGAGCGCTGCCCTGGTACAAGAGAACATAGGTCCTTCGTCCATCGGACCAGAGAGCGGCGCTGCCTGATTTTTCATGCATGGACTTGAAGCCACTCTCTCGCGTCAGATGAGCATCCACGATCAGAAGGCTGGCACGTTGTTCATTCTTCATCTTGAGAAGAACAGCCTTATGGTCAGCTACTTCGACTGCAGTCGCGCCGCGGAACTCCACCTTGTTCAACTCTGGAGGCAGACTGGAAGGCCCCGAAAAAACGCTTGCGCACCAGTCGAGAATCTGTTGCCGGTTGGTACTGTCGATCTGCAAACCAGGAGGTTGGTTCAGGAGGGCCGCCACCTCTTTGCCGACGCGAGCCTCTTCGAGACGAGGCATGACCCCAAGCGTAACTACGAGTATGACGGCGGCTGCGAGTGGCAAGAGTATCCAGGATTTCCACCTTGGACGGTGAGTCTTTGTTTGCGCGCGTTGGTGGGCGAGCCCAGCCAGGATTCGGCTTTCCAGAGACCGATCCTCAGGAATCTCCTGAAAGGTACGCTGAATGCGCTGGTCGGAAGTAGTCAATCGCTCAAAGAATTGCGCGCACTCCGGGCACCGGGCTAAATGATCAAAGAGAGGTTGAAAGCTCACAGCATCGCTCCCAGGACGCCATGCATACATCTCCGACTTGTAGAGTTCGCAATTCATCGTTGCTTAGCCTTCCTCATAACAATCAGATTCCGTGGAGTTTCGAGAGTTTCATGCAACATCTTCCGCGCCCGCGAGAGCCGGGACATAACGGTGCCAATCGGCAATTCGAGCGCTTCAGAAATCTCTTGGTAAGAGAGTTGCTGAAAGTAGAACATCACCAGGGGTAGTCGGTGTCTGTCATCGAGTTTCGCCAGCGACTGGTGGAGAGCAAGAACGTCCGCACTGAGCATGTCCTGCTCTTCGGGCTCATTTTCCATTCCGTCGAGCGGAACCTCCGCTCTCCTGTTACTTTTGCGACTCATCTGGGCATAGCAGTGTCTGAGTATGCCAATAAGCCACCCCTTGACCGCCTCGACTTCGCGCAAGGTGGAACTCGACCGGTAAGCCTGGAAGAACGCCTCCTGCGTCAACTCTTCAGCATCGGTCCGAGAACCTGTCCACCAGTAGGCAATACCAAAGAGAAGCCTCTGGTATTGCCGTACCCAGTCATCGAAAGTGTGATCGCTGATTTGCACTGCTTTAGTTCCGAAACTGTGATCCACAATAGGGTGGCAGCCGGAAGCGGATTTATTCCACGGGCATTGGATTATTTCTGTACACGTTCTCAAGATGGCGGAATGGATTTCTTGGACCAGACGTACCGGGCATTCGTACTTGTTCTCGATGCGCCTGTTCCCGCATTGTTCGCGGGATAGTCTAGCCTCTTAGAATCAGGGTTTACGGAGTCCAATGCGCAACGCCAGCCTTTTTGGGCCTAAACTCAAAAAGATTCTATCTTACTGATTGTAAAGTCGGGATTTCGGCAAATTGAGGCGTTCGGCGATCCAGGGTGCGTCGAAGTTGCCGCAATGTATGGTCCGCCGTCCGACTGCAAGAGAAAAGTGGTTGGATGAAGAGAGTCTGCGTTAATGTATCCGGCCTATTTGTGGAGAATAAGATCTCCTGGCACATGATGAGATACGCCGCGTGTCTGTCCTTTGAAACCCCTCGGCCGCGAGTGCCTTTTGAGCAAACAGGTTTCAGAGACGCCGTTATGACTGTTCTTTCATCTTCACTCGTCCGTGCAGACCTTGGTGAGAGGGCTTGGGACCGGTTATGTTTCGCCGGCCTAGGCAGCAGTTTCGGCGGGCACGACCCGATAGTCCTGGCCAGTCGAGAGCACAGCCCATGCAATGCGAGCCAGCTTGTTGGCCATGGCGACGATCAACACGTTGCGCGGGGCTCTGCCCTCAAGTGAAGTTAGCCATGCACTCATCGCGATACGATCTCGCTTGGATCGCAAGACAACGGCACGGGCTCCGTGAACCAGAATCATCCGTAGATAACGGTTACCACGCTTACTGATGCCATAGAGCCGTGCCTTGCCTCCTGTTGAATGCTGTCTGGGCACCAGTCCCATCCAGGCGGCGAACTCTCGTCCCTTCCGGAAGGCCGAACCGTTGCCGATCGAAGCTACGATCGCGGTTGCCACCAGAGGTTCGATGCCCGGAATCTGTCGCAGTCTCTGGCATGCGGCATCGCTGGAGGCAATCCGCTCGACTCCGCGTTCATCTCTTCGAGCTGAAGTTCCAGCTCCTTCCACTCGCTCCACATCATCGCTATCAGGTTGCGCATCCTTGGAGTCAGGTTCTCCTCCACGTTCTCGAGCAGCCGAGATTGGCCTCTCAGCAGGCCGAGATAGTTATCGACGGCATCAGTTTTCAGGATTCCGGGCGGATGGTCAGCAACTCGGAAACAAAGATTCATAGTTCCCAAAAGTCGCGGCAAGTTCGCGGCCTACGTCCCCGGTTACACACCCATCACACGCCACCTCTGGACGTGGTTCAGCCATATCGCCAGATGTCGACTCGGTTCATGGCGTCGGTCTGATCGTCGTCCAGCGCGTCCGCAACTTTTGCAGTGTCACCAGCGCCAGACCTGTAAGCTGGCCGGGGCCGTGTTCTCACTCGCTATCTAATGACCAAAGCCTATGCATCATGGCGAACAGGAAGGCGGCGCTCAGCCCGAATAAGAGCCACCCGTTCAGCGCCTCCATTGCGCCCATGAGGTGCCAGCGGTCTTCCAGCTGCAGGTTCGCGTGGCCATAGCTTGTAATCGCGTTCAGCGAGTAAAGCATTGCTACCTGATAATCGGGCAAGGCTTTGAGAAATCGATACACAAGCGCCCAGAGAGCGGCCTCCATTCCGTGCAGGGCCGCCGCCGACAAAGTCATGCCAGAGGTGATCGTGAGCATCATGGTCCTGTGGTGGCGGCGAAGAACGGGATGGCTGAGAGCCCGAAGCGCCGTCTGCCTTACCATCCATAGGCCCGACGTGTGGATGAGGACAGTCAGCACGATCAATAGCAATCCCCATGCCCATTCGGCCACCCACGTAGAGTGTTCCGTCATAAAAAAGCTGGAAACGCATCGGACGATCATGATTAACGCCCTCCGTCAATCGAGCTCTCGACGACCGCCCTATGGCAGCCAACTCTGGCTGCGTGTCTTGGAATTGCCGTTTGGGTGAGCAGCTTCGTTCGTCGAACGTCAGCTTCGTCATTGGCGTCCTGAATTCACCCTTCCATATGCGCTGCCAGTCTACCTCCCTGAAAGTCACGTTTTGACCAAGTTCGCGTTGGCGCGTCTCTGGGCCGGGTGAACTTGGCGAAAACCCCGTTTTTCGTGCGCTACAACTGAGCGGTTTGGTCTAGCCGGAGCCAGCAAGCTTCGGATCGCCGACGATGCGGGCTCGATAGCTCGATACTACGGCGTTTCCCATTACCAATCTTGGACCACGTCCGGCTAGATAGCCCATCCCGAGACGTCGTGGTGATGTTATGGCCGGGAGCTTCGACTCGTCGAGCCAGGAATTCTCAGGCTGTCGATCTATGGTGTCGGGTGTGCTGCCTTCTGGAGCCCGTTATTCGTGCTGCTGGCTTCTCTTGATCAGGACGGAGGTTCCGTTATGGTCGACATGCAGCCTATCGCGAGGTCTTCAGTTCAGCGCAGATGACCGTGCTGCTGGTCTCGCGGACACACTGCACTGTGCGCAACTCTTCTATGATCCGCCCAAGATGTGCAGGGTCCGTACAATTGACGCGCAAGCGGGCATCCCAAGCGCCGGTGAGGACGGTTGCGTCGCGCACGCTGTCCATCTTCTGTAGAACCTTCTCAAATGCCTGCATGCTGGTTCCGGCATGGAGCTTGACATCGACGTACGCCTGCAGTTTGTGCCCGAGTGCTTCTGGCGTGACCAGCACCGAAAACCCGCGGATGACACCCGCCTCCTGCAGCCGAAACACGCGCTCCGCAGTAGCGTTGGGGCTCAGGTTCACAAGCGCCGCGAGGCTTCGGTAGCTGATCCGCCCATCGCGTTGCAGCGCACTGAGAATTCGTCGGTCGCGCTCGTCCATCACCACATTTTGTGTCGTTTCCTTGGTCTTCATAAGGCCTACTCAGGATAGAAACACAAACTTTCAGAAATACCAAACACTTGTCACCTCAAATTCGTAAACTACAGCGGAAGATCTTGCTTATGGAGATATTTTATGCGTTTTCTTTCGATATTGCTGCTGATTACAGGATTTGCGTCGGTATGTTCCGCACAGGCCGTCTCAGGCTCGCTGCACCCCGAAACCGTAACGACGATCGTCGACAAGCTCGTCGCCGGCTTGGACGACTACGTTCTCCCTGAGCGCGCTGCCACCCTCAAAGGCTATCTGCGCGCCCACTTGGGCGAGTACCAGCAGATTCATTCTCCCGAAGCGCTCGCCGACAGGCTCACCACCGATCTCCGTGCCGTCGGACAAGACAAGCACCTCACTATCTGGTATGCACCTCCCACGGACGGGAGCGAAGTGCAGAGCGGCCCCACAGAGGTGCAGATGCGTCACGTCATGGAAGCGCGGGCCTTCGGTGTCACTCATATCGCTCGCCTCCCCGGCAACATCGGCTACCTTCGACTCGATTTCTTCGTTGCAGCCCCGGACGCGGCGCCCATTGCCAACGCGGCGATGACGCTGCTGCACGGCAGCGACGCTCTCATCCTTGATCTCCGCGCAAATCACGGCGGAAGCCCCGACATGGTCGATCAACTTATCTCGTACTTCGTTGAAAGTCGTATTCAACTCACATCGATCGTCTGGCGTGACGGAGGCACGACGCATGTGGATGAACAGTGGACCTCGGCCGAAGTGAGTGGTCCACGGTTCCTGCACAGGCCAATTTACGTCCTTACCAGCGCCAATACCTTTTCCGCTGGCGAACAGTTCAGCTATGACCTCAAAACACTCAAACTCGCCATGATAGTCGGCGAAACCACCGGAGGCGGTGCGAATCCCTCAAACAAACCTCATCCGCTAGGCGCAGGCTTCGATGCCTTTATCCCCAATGGTCAGGCCAAAAACCCCATCACCCACGCCAACTGGGAAGGCGTTGGAGTGGCTCCGGATATTCCAGCGAAGGCATCCGACGCCCTGCTTACCGCGTACGTGCAAGCCCTCAAAACAGCGAAGCCCGAAGTGATGGACTTCCGTCTGCAGAAGTCCCGCGACGACGCCTTAGAAAACCCAGCCCAAGCACTGCGCAACGCAGGATTCGGTCCATCGTGACTTCTTAGGTGGTATAAGGGCGAAGACTCTGGAAGGCGTCCGAATCTCCTTGTCGGGTTCGTCACACGACTCTTGGACGACCACGAGCATTCCGGAAGTGAACTGCCCGCAATGTCGGGTTTTGAGCAACTTCGCAAAAGCCAGGTCCGACTTTCGAGGACTCGATCTGGATTGGCAGTCCAGATCACGCCGATTCACGCGGCGAGATGGGAGTGTAGTGGGTGGCGGCATATTGTTGCAGCCAGCAGCCATGTCTCGATGGAACCATTCGTCGTAGTCGGCCAGCGGATGCGGCCAGCTCGAAGCATCAGCACCCTCGGCCGCTCAGTGACACGAGATTTGGCAATCAGGTCTTGAGATCCTCTGTTAGGGACTGCCGGTAGCTAATAGCTATTCCGGTTCATGTAGTGCCGTACGATTGCCTTGGCTTGGCGTCACAGACCGGGCGACGACGGTCTGGTTTATCTGGTGACCGCCAAATATGAGTTGCTGATTCTGCGATCGGGCGAGTGACACGCAATTTTGGCAACTGACAGCTTTGCGCTGTGATTAGACAATACTGCTCCACGCAAGGGGGTTGGCGGAACTTTCACTTTAGACGGAAATAGGCCTCGAAACTTTCATTTTAGCCAGACATTTACTTTCATTCACCAGAGATGCCTCACGCCGTAAATCATTGAATTCAAGGTAGCGGAACTTTCACATTAAACGTCAACGCACACCAGTGTGCGTTGCCAGCAAAAATGAAAGTCGATGCCATTTCGATGAAAGTCCGTGGCGTCGAAATGAAAGCCGACTAACTAATTCTTTCAAATAACATAAGGGCCGCGACGCAAACGTCGTGGCCCTTGCTTTTGAGCGGAACGCATGAAATGTAACGTTATGTTAACATTCCAGCCCACATATACATCTTGAACTGAGGCCAATGATGGCGGATATCTATTCGCCCTACTAATATCTATTCTGCCTGCTGAAAATCTATTTTGCCTACTTCGCCCGAGGCTATTCTGTCGGAGCGCCGAGCCGCGCCGAGGTTCACTATTAGCGGAAGATGTTGAAGGCTCCACGAACGAATAGACGAATTCGTAAACGAATCAGCCACCGCGCAGAAATTTTCGGTGCGGATAAGTAGGCGTCAGTTCATCCATAAGGATCTTATGCTCTACAACTCCTCATTGAAGGAATCTTCCCAAAAGCAGTCCATGGGAACGATTTTGTGAGTAAGGAGTGGGTCCAGCGTAGGATAGGGTGTATTATCCAATCGCGACACATGGGACTCCCTGAGATAATCGCATTGAGGGACCGGTCATGAAGACTAAGCAGTTAATGGGTTTCTTTGCTTCATTCCCCTTCATATTCCAAACATCGAGCGTCCCAGCGAGAGCAGAGCGACAGGTCTTGACTCGGAGCTTCCGTTGAAACCCAAGAAAGCAAGCAAGCAGCTTCCCCCAATGGAACTCGCCATCATGCAGGTTCTTTGGAAACGAGGGCCATCCAGCGTTCAAGCCGTTAGGGCGCAACTCACGGGTGACCCCGCCTACACCACGGTACAGACGATCCTAAACACGATGGAGAAGAAGGGCCGAACCAAGCGAACCTTAGAGGGCAGGGCTTATATCTACCGCGCTTCGCTCTCGCGTGAGATGGCAACGGGAAGTGCCATCAAGGATTTCGTGGAGCGGATGTTTGGTGGCTCAGTTGAGGGTTTGCTCATGAGTTTGGTAAAGACCGACCAAGTCGATGCAGCCACTCTGAAACGATTAGAGAGGGCGATCGCTAAGCGAGGAGATGAAGGCTGAGACTCGCAACGGAGCAACATCTCGTTCAGGCGACAGAATAAGCGCTCTGCCCGAGGGAGTTGAAGGAGTAGAGATGAGGGACCTGGAGACATTCGTTCTTGACTACCTAATCAATTCGTTCTGGCAGGTTCCGCTTGTCTTCGTGGCAGGTTGGATGGTGGGGCGACTCCTTCGTCCGGCAGGGCTACCGACCAAGCATCGTGTCTGGATCAGCGTCCTAGTCCTCGAGACAACGCTGCCGGCATGTTCTTTCCACCCTGGCGATCTATATCGCTCTTTCATCTCACTGCTGGGCGAGATCAGAACGCCAACCAAGGACGGAATTAGGGTAGACATTGGGACCGGCTCGCTCGACGCGAAGAATCTTCTGCATCTGCCGAAGGAGCTGCTCACACTTCTGCTTGTGCTGTATGGGTTATGTTTGCTGTATTTCGTCGGCCGACTGATCTGGGGATTATGGAGGACCACCATGCTGCGCCAGCAGTCCGTTCCTCAATTGCTGACGGACGGGATTGCTGAGAGCTGGAATCAGCTCGCGAGTCTCGTCACTGAAGCGACGCCGGAGCTTGCAGTATCAACGGAGATCTCGGGCCCGGTCACACTCGGACTGAAACGCCCCCTCTTGCTGGTACCTCCTGGTTTCCTTGAAAAAGCTGGCGTGGCCGATCTGGATGCTCTATTCGCCCATGAATTCGCGCATATTCGACGACATGACTTCGCCAAGAACCTGTTCTACGAGCTAATCTCTCTTCCCGTGACATATCATCCACTAGTTTGGTTGACGCGCTCTCGATTGGCGGAAACCCGGGAGATGCTCTGCGACGCAATGGCCGCAGAAACGCTTTCAGGAAGTGACAGCTACGCCCGATCACTGCTTCGACTGGCGGCGATGCTAACGAGTCGAATGTCGGACACAACTTCTCACGCTATCGGCATCTTTGATGCCAACAGCTTCGAGAGGAGAATCATGAACTTGACCGAGAAGGGCGTGGAGGTACGAGGAACCAAGCGGGCAGTCATCGTGACCACCTGTGGCGCGCTTGCCATGGCAACATGCGCGTCTGCCCTGACACTCCGCATGAACGTGGGGACACTGAGGCCAGTTCAGACTGCAAACCAGTCCGCTCTGCAAGTCGCAAGCAAGGACCTCAAGGTTCTCTCCCGCAAAGATCCGGTCTATCCGGCAGAGGCGACGGCGAGCAAGGACGTCCTCAATGGCCCAGTTGTTCTCAGGGTCATCATCGGCAAGGATGGCTTGGCCCAGGCAATTCGAATTACCAAGAGCCTACGTGCTGACTATGACCGAAGCGCGCTGGATTCAGTACGCGATTGGAAGTGGCAACCGTACCTACTAGATGGTAACCCGATCAAAGTTAGCACAACAGTGACAGTTACATTCCAGCTAGAGCCCTAACCGCCGCCTGCAAAAGCGTGAAACCACGTTGGCTGCGCACTTTGCTCCGGCTAGGGCACACGACCCAAACTTTTGCTCGAGTACATGCATCGTGGTTCTGTCTAGCAACGGGATCGAATTTACGCGAGGAACTCCTAGTTAAGTAGTTGACAAGACCGCTTAGCGCGTTCAAACTCCTACCTGAGTAGGAGTGGGGCTGTGCGACAGAAGCTATCGAACCGCGCCAAGACCAAGCAAGTAGGTGAAGAGGCATTGAAGCACCGTCGTCGCGAGCATAGGAGGGTTCAATTGAAGTGTTTTGTGCTCTGGGTGTTCGCACTTGGAATGCTGGCACGATGCACGGTGTGGGCGCAAAGCATAGCTGGAGACTGGCAAGGAACGCTGGATGGACCGCAAAAGCTGCGAGCGGTGCTGAAGGTCTCTGCCGCTGCCGACGGACGCTTGAGTGCGCAGTTCTTCAGTGTTGATCAAGCGCCCGAAGCAATGTCAGTCGAATCGCTGACCTTAAGTGCGTCAGCGGTGACCTTCACAATACCAAGTGTCAGAGGCAGCTATGAAGGAAAACTCAGTTTAGATGGGGCGGCCATCACGGGAGTATGGACGCAAGGAGTTCCACATCCGCTGAACTTTGTACGCGCCACCAAGGAGACGGCATGGACTCTGGACCAGTCACCACACACTACAAGTCTTATTACGGTTGAACCAGGCGTGAAGCTCGAGGTGCTAGATTGGGGAGGAGCCGGAAGACCTGTGGTGCTGCTGGCAGGATTAGGAAATAGCGCGCACGGTTTTGACAGATTTGCACCCAAGCTGACGACGAAGTATCACGTCTATGGCATCTCGCGACGAGGATATGGAGGTTCCGACTCTCCCGTTCCAGCGGGCGATAATTACTTGGCTGACAGGCTGGGTGATGACGTATTAGCCGTTCTGGATGCCTTGACGCTGACTCATCCGGTGCTACTAGGGCACTCGATTGCGGGAGAGGAGTTGAGTTCGATAGGAAGTCGGCATCCTGAGCGTGTGGCCGGGCTTGTATACCTCGATGCAGGATATTCATATGCGTTCTATGACAGGGCTCGCCCGGATTTTCAGATGGACATACTGGAGCTTCGACGGAAGCTAAGCGCGATTGTTAACGCGATCTCGCCGCAAGAGCAGAAGAAACTCATCGCTGAGATTGCGAAGGAGCTTCCGCTATTCGAAAAGGACGTGCAGGCTCGGCAAAAGGAACTCGCAGCTCGGCCAGATATGTCTGCCACTGATATCGCGAAGGTGAAGAAGCAGATGGAATCACGACAGGCCATTAGTGGTCGCGCGGTTTTTAGCGGCATGCAACCGTACACAGATATTAGGTGCCCGGTACTGGCTATTTTTGCTGTGCCGCATCAACGCGGATCAAAACGGGACCCAGACGCCGACGCAAAGGATATTGCGGAGGTTGAGCCTCAAGTTGGGGCTTTTGAGAAAGGAATACCGCAAGCAAAGGTGGTGAGGATCGCCCATGCAAATCATTACGTCTTCACTTCGAACGAGGCTGATGTAATTCGGGAGATTGACGGGTTTATCGCAGGTTTGAAGTAAATTGAGTGTCGGCCTTTGCTGAATCTTCAGCTCACGAAAGACAGATTCGTGGGTTCACCGGACAGGATCTAGAAGTCACTGCAGCATCACGAGAATCATCATGCGCCAATCTTCCACCCTCGAAATTCTATTTTGCTTCTGCCTCGTTACTGCCCAAGCCCAATCACCATCCTCTTCATCGCCCCAGCTCACCCCACAGGCCGCCTACGATCAGGCCACCCGCCCACTCGACATCACACGTCGCTCCCCCCAGAACTGGTCAGAGGTCGAACTCGCAGCCCTCAAGATCGCCACCGACCAAGCTAAGGCGGATTGCGCCTCACGCTCCCCCGATCAGTTTACCGGCGAAGATCTGTTAGCTTACGCTCGCCTTTGCGCTCTAGGCCAAGAGTGGAAACCTGTCGAGCAGGCAGCCTCCAACTATCTCAACGCTCAGAAGGCGGCCACTCCGGTCGAAAGAGTAATCGAATCTCGCGGTCTCGCCACTGCTTTTGACTACGAGGTCCAGGCCAGCCTGCGTCTGAAGAATCCAGAACGGGCCCTCCTCGCCGCTCAGACCATGCTTCGGACCGTCCCCTACGACGACCTCACCTCTGAGGCCACCACCAGCACTGTCCATTACCTTCAACTTATCCACACCGACCAGGCTCTCGCACTTCTTGCCCAGCGCCAGCCTATCCTGCTCTCTCTGCTCCGAGCCCACGTTGCATCCAGTACCCAAGCACTGTCTAGCTCGCATCTGACCATTCCGCTCCGCGCCCTCTACGCCGAGGCCATCGCCTTTCCCGCAATGCAGCAATTCGCCAACCAAACGGAAGCAGCCGCAGCTGCATTCGCCGAGCTCGAAGCTACCCTGCCAGCCAGCCTCTCCCCGGACGATGCCGTCTTTATCGCCGAAAGCCGCCGCCAGTACCTTCTCCTCGGCTCGCACCTCCCCACCATCACCACTTTCGCGTGGCTCCCTGATCCCGCAGGGATTCCCCCGGAAATCAACACCAATTTCGGATCCGCTACCGTATTCCTGCTATTTCCTGACTGGTGCAACCAGTGCGTTGCCTTGCATCCAAATTTCATGCCCGTTTCCAAGAGACTCCGTGAAAACGACGCACGCTTTTTTGCCCTGCTAGCGCAAGCTAACCCGCTGCCGAAAGTAGTGCCAAAGGACGTTACTAAAGCTGTAAACAACACAGGCCCATCCGGTGCGGTTTCGAAGCCGGCTAGAATAGCGCCGTTCTCAGGCGGAAGGCCCGACATACCTCACGTCGAACTCCAGCTGAACATTAAGCCGACTGCCGCCGCTCTGCTTGTCGGCACCCCCACCTTCGTAGTTCCTTCGCAAACCTTAAATAGCTTCGTCGCCACCGACTTTCCACTAATCGTTGTCGTTGACCACAACGGCATCATTCGCTCGATTCAGGTTGCCCCTGACAACGCCATGGTTCCCGGCGGTGTTGTCGATCAGATAGTCGACCATGTCGCTAATCAGTGGCCGCCACCGAAGCCATAAAGTACCTAAACGCTGCAGTCATCGAAGGCGGAGCGGGACTATCCGGTAGAGCCACCGCCGCAGATGGGTAGCCTTGGTCACCGATTCCGTCATGAGCAAGATGCGTTGGAAGGGTGTCTGCGCCGCGTCAATGAGACGAGCGACATCCTCCTGGCTCAACACCTGCGGCAGGTGCAGGACCTTCTTCGGATAGGGCGTCGCCGCTGCGTTCCACCTTGCTTCAACACCTGGATGTAAAAGCGGCGAGCTGCTGCGTCACCGTGTGCGGAGCTAGGTTCCACTGGGTGAACATGGCCGCCTGATACTGGCGGATGTGCTCCGGATAGTTGGTCGGGTGGACGATGGAAGTGCTAGGCGAAGTGCTCGACGGTGCGGATGTAACAGCGAATGGTTCCTGGGGCGTAGTTGCGACGCTCCAGCGCTTCAAGCATGATCTGCCGTAGAGGGTCACAGAGATACCCTCCTTCTCTGCGACAAAACCTACCTCAATGCCTCTGCGGCTAGCTCAGCCACACGCGCAAGCCGTCCGCCGCTCTAGAAGAGACTTGGTTCAAGTCGGCTTTGCGTTAACTTCGGCGGTGAAATTCCTAAAAAACTTTCTTTGGGAAGTCTATACGGCCGATATCCAGAGCTATGCGAAACTTTCGGCTCTGTTGCATTAGCGGGGGTGTCGTAGTCTGGAGTGGTTCGCCGAGGAGCCTTGTTCATGTTCAAGCGCCGTCGTTTCCCTGTGGATATCATCCTGGTGTGCGTTCGCTGGTACTGCAAGTATGGGATAAGCTACCGCGATCTGGCGGAGATGATGCAGGAACGGGGCGTAGACGTGGATCCGTCCACGATCATGCGCTGGGTTCATCGCTACGCGCCTGAGCTTGAGAAGCGGGTCCGCTGGTACCAGGGGTACCGTGCGACCTCGTGGCGAGTGGACGAGACGTATGTGAAGGTCGGTGGCCACTGGAAGTACCTGTTCCGGGCCGTCGACAAGCATGGCCGGTTGATCGACTTCATGTTGATGGATCGGCGAAACACCCGTGCGGCCCATCGTTTCCTGGGAAAAGCGCTGACGACAATGCGCCACTGGCCGCCGTCCTCAATCACCACGGACCAACTCGGCTCTTATCCAAAAGCCATTAGCCGGCTGCAACGAGAAGGCAAGCTATCAAGCGATACCAAGCATCGCACGTGCAAGTATCTGAACAACATCATTGAAGCGGACCACGGCGCACTGAAGCGAGTCATTCGCCCCACGCGAGGCTTTCAGACAATGAAGACGGCCGCCGCTACGATGAAGGGGTTCGAGGTGATGCGGATGATCCGCCGAGGACATTGCCTCACGTGTAAGCCGCATGTCAAAGACGAGGTGCGCTTCGTAAACAAGCTGTTCGACGTCTTCGATATCGCTGCCTGATGTAAACCGCGCAACGGACGAACTGCGACCATCAGAGTTAATGCAACAGAGCCGTCGAAGTCCCACCTGCCTCTGGAGGGAGCTACGGGAACAAGGCTTCCGCGGGCAGGAGAACATCGTCCGCTACTGGCTTCTACGGCGCCGAGGTCATCGCCGTCAGGCTCCCGCTGCACCACTACA
>Ga0193743_1001300_pt1 | contig 18608 bp, 20 predicted proteins | sample L2c2metaG_FD_143038 | JGI IMG/M metagenome (GOLD analysis project Ga0193743, IMG submission 143038) | Soil microbial communities from a riparian zone of the East river system, Colorado, United States - L2c2 | ecosystem: Environmental > Terrestrial > Soil > Riparian zone | place: USA: East River... | reverse complement strand
ATAAAATACGACAGGAAAGCGCACCTAGCAGGGGATCCTAAAAGAAAAGGATAAAACCCTGCTAAGGTGGGATGCATGTCTATATACCAAAAATCGGAGTTGAAATAATAAAATGATGAAAAATAATAAAATGATGAAAAAGATGGATAGTGGTGAAAAGGTGATAGGAATGCTACGTCACGTGACCATCGGACTCTGGTATCGGAGCCATGAGTGCACTCTGTCTTGGGCTAGTGACGATGAGGAGGAATATAAAGAGGTGATGGAGAAATATCAGAGGAAACATCGGACGAAGCGGAGCATCCCCTAATACACTCTATTCAATATGAATTGGCTTCAGTGAGATGAGGCTTGAGATGAAGAAATCATGAAGAGGCAAAACCTAACTATCATTCAAAGAGCAGTGGAAATCAATATAAGAAAATAACACAAAATTTGTACCTGGGCAATCTCAGAGTTCATTAGAGAGAAAAGATAGACAGCCCAGGTCTTAAATAAAAAAAACTCATCCCACCACAAATCCTACTGATTGAGCCTCTGCTAACACATGAGCCAGCAGCAGCTTGCAAGTATGTTGTTAAATGTCTGAGAGAAGGATGACAGTGGGGCTGCCTCTGTGATTAGGCAGGATGCCGAGGTCTCCGAAAAACCCCTGAAATCCGCCTTTACGTCAATTAAATTTTCAATTAGATCAAAAAAAAGATGTTCTTTCACTAATAATTTTTTAAATATGCTTTGAATTCTTTTTTTGTTTGTCGTTGTTAAAATACCCGACCTATTGATGGGACCGATCTCCGTCCGTGAAGGCGGGGGCTCGAGCGCCCGAGCGCCCCGAGCTCTTGCGACATTCGTGGGTGCGAAAAGTATTCCCTTAACTTCCCTTTCATTGATCCTGGCTGCACATCTTTGGCATCTCCTTTGGCAAAAATCTTAGCGATCCCGCCTTCACTCACAAAATCACACGCACTAGCCATTAACTAACCATGTCGAAGGCTGCTGAACTAAACCAAGACAGGCATGAGAGCGTTACCAATGGTAGTCTTGAAAAGCGAATTGGAGATGCTGAGACAGTGGAGGTTGAAGGCGACGAGGGGGAAGAGAGTGATGATTATGAAGAAATAGACGATGAGGTGTGTGTTCAAGGGAATATACCAACGTTTGGAAGTTCAAATCACATTTGACAGGAGGGGGGTCCGATAGCAGGAGACGAAGGAGACGAGGAAGACGAAGGCGAAGAAGTTGAAAAGGTGTGTATTTGCGCCCAACCATATCCATGTCTTCCACGACGACGCATATCATGAACAGGGACAAAACACACTCACCCACCTTCTTCTCGGAAAGGTATACTTTATTTCATTGCTTTATTTCAATGTATTGATTTAACTGTAGACAAATGGCGCCACTGCAGAGAATGAAGCTGAATTTGAAGAAGAGTACGATGAGGGCGTCGACGAGGGTGACGACGATGAGGACGACGAATATGTCGAGGACGATGACGAAGATGACGCAGCCCCTCCAATCCCCCTCACCAAAAAGCGTTCAATTGACGAGATCGCCGACGACGAAGCCTCACAGGGCTCGAAGAAACTCAAGGCGCTCCACGTTTACCACGCATAAAATTCGACTCAAATAACTGGTCGAACAAATAGAACGTGCCAGTCATCTGTGACTTTCGCAAATATGTAACTATGTCTTGACTTATCCATCTTATCTTTCATTATCTTTCTTCTTAGCGACTGTCTGGCTCTTTGTTTGCTTTCTCTATGCACCCTGTGCCACAATTTCTCTTACTCTTGCAATATCGTCCCGTCATTCGGTTCTGCCATGCTTTCTTGGGGCACGGAGTAACTTTATTATTCGAGGGACATCATTGCTATATACGTATATATGTACTACGCTGTTGTACGAATTTGCTTTACTAAGATTTAGAACGGGAAAAGAATAAAAATATGTATGTCAAATATTATTTTGAGTATGCTAACCAAGATGCTAACACTTGGCTCGGAGGCTATTCCGCGCGGCGCGAGCCTCGTGACTCGGATCACTCGATCGAAGCATTGGCAATGTCACCGAAACATCTTGTTACATAATAATAAGGGGAAGGAACTCTAAGCTAGCATACTGATTCTGTCTGGAATCCTTTAATCCTTGACCGTAAATTTCACTTGCCCAGCAATTGCCGTTATACAGTAGTGCCATTCGTCTTTGGGACAGAGTTACGCAAAGAACGTAAGATTATTTCTCGAAAGATCCTAACTAGAAGGCAACTAACTAGAAGGCTAATTAACGAGATTACCCTCCGTAATGAATATGCTACCTAGGTACAGTAATGATAATCACACAAAAGGTTTGTCTGAGGAATACCTATTTCCTCTGCGGGTCCTTTATATTTTCCATCGCGTTTGTGGCATCAGTAACGCGAATTCGGTAGAGCTGAAGTATAGCTGGAATTCGTCACGTTTTGGAGAAAGATGAGACAGGTGTCACATTCGTGGGGATTTCTAAGTTTGTTCCAGTTTGATGTGTGGATGAATCCCCGATGAAATGCAGCGTCTGGAGGTTTCCGTGGGTTGCGACGGTGCCTTGATTCCAAGCGCGACCCTCAGCCAATCGGTATATAATAAGGTAGCTCGCTATTTGCTATCAGGTTATGTTCATCAACTGATCTCTATCAATTGGAGAATGCAAACACACCTGCGCAGATGAAGCGACTCCCATAAAGACTTGGTTAGATGGGTTGTTCAGAACGTAAGTAATTATGAAGATTAGAGCAAAGACGGAATAAAGCGCCGCTGATTCCACCATGATTGTGGCCAACGAGAAATAATGTTTCCCATGTTCCGGTGGGAGCGTCGCAATAACCCGACGACGGTACAGAAGTAGGCGGATGGTGATTAGGATGGTGATCAAAATGTTCACACCCAGCGAGATAATATAATACGATGTGCCGTATGCCATGGGAAGCTTGCTGTAGAGCGATAGCCCAGGTTGACTAGATTTTACAGTCCACAGGGTCCCCATTACTGCCACTGGAGATTGAGTGGATATGACAAACACATTGAGTGGCAGACGCACCAAAAGAAGCTACAATCATCAACGCGGGGAAGGCAACGACTGTATAGGCTATCATTTTTCTCGAGGCACACGGAGCTGCACACCAAATAACCCAACACCGCCAAAGCTAAATTTGGATATGTGAGCCTGGAAAGTATGTCAACGATTACGTTTACTCACAATTAGCAAATCAGCAAGGAAAGTCAAAACAAACAGCGTTGCGTAAAATATGACATTGACGGGAAGGTATTGAGTGGCGAGAAAAAAGGCCCACGGTCCTTCAGGATAATTCCGATTGTCGATGTAAACTATTTCCATTGTTCGGGCTTGAACAATTTGGAAGACCGTTTCGACGCAAAGGAGAAGTGTCATGTATGCCAGTAAAAAGATTGGTTGTTTTCCCCGAGAACGACGAACATTCCACAGAAACAGCGCGCAGGATGCATAGAGAACCAACTGGACGCCTACAAACAAGGGCAGTAAGAAAGGTGGCCTAGGTTGTCAAAGAAAGAAAGAAAGCTGGGAGGAGAAATCTCGGTGTATAGGAAAACCAGACTGTGCGTACCGTAGCCCACTCCTGAAACAAAATCACCAGCGAAGCCCATTCGTTCCATACTGACATCGAATGCTGACTCATGAGGTCCATAGTAAGGCGTCGAAGCCATGTCTTCACTTGGAGCTACGGAGAGTGGTCGATGAAATAATGGAAGGCAGAGTCACGTTCCGGGGGATGGGAAAGTCGAGGATTTTATATTCAATTACCTTGGCTTATAAGAATCAAGCCAATTCATTTGCTGTGCAGGAAGTTTCTTGAAGTTCCATGGCAGCCCCGTTATTGACAGATCTAGGGACTCCCGAGTTATCAGGGCTAGGTCAAGATCGTAGGCAACAACCATTTATAGTACAGTTGAACCTCCCTCTTAACTCATACCTCTCGGTGGACGCCTGAGGCTATGGTTATGGGTTATGAGAGGCAACCTTTGGTGCAAAGTGTCGATTTGATAGCCCCCAAAGGTTATGGGTTAACCAAAAAGGATATGAATTACATAAAAATAAAATTGGCTAAAAACCAAGCTAGTGCCAAGTATGGTCTCTATTGACTTGGAAAAACCCAAGGCTGCCAAGGTATTACTAAAACTGGCGGCAACATGTTATCTTATCATCGGGATTCGCAGTTACTGCCGATAAGCGACGCGAATTACATTCTTTCAAGTACCAAAGGGACAGATGGGATTTAGAATTCATTGATAACTGGGCAGAAGTATCCGAGATGGTTGTCTAACGTGATCCTGGGTCAATATCTACGTTAGAGTATCCTCAGGTGTAGTGGTGAAAAGTCAACGTGAGAATGATCCGGCAATACTGTGATAATGCCGCTCCTTTACCTTGGTCCACCGTGAGAGATTGTCGTAATAACTATATATAATCCGCTGCCATCCCTTCCGTACGACCGCCCCAAGGCAAACTAAATTACCCAACCAACCACAATATGAGTCCTGACGGCGGAGAGACTAAGACGAATAATGTCAGAGTCAGCGTCCAAAGCAAAGCAAAGTCGTTTGATCACCCTCTGGATCCGCTATCTCCTGAAGAAGTAAGTACGCCCCTTTGCTGTTAATCTCACTTTCCTCAGCTCACTGTCGTCATTGGAGATTGCCACTGTCGCCCTGTCGATCCGCCATCATATTGCCGTCAACACAGAACTCAAAGCTATCAAGTTTATTACATGTACCCTACTTTCTCCACCCAAGAAAGCCGTCCTTGCGTACCTGGGCATTCCCCTTAGTCCTGGAGGAAAGCCAGATACTCCAATCCCTATCGTGAGAAAGGCTGAGGTTGACGTGAGTCGGCTATAAATATTGTCCACAGCTTCAAAACGCTTAATTTTGATCGGCGGCGACAAAAAGTTTTTAGACGTTGTCGGCGGGTGCGCGATTCTTTCATTCTAAAAATAAAATACTAATCCTCTCAAACATCCAGTCGTGTTTACAACACCATTCTTTCTTTTAATCAGCCCAAAGGCAAATGGATTGTTGATTCCTTCAACCTTCTTCCTGAACAGCTACATCCTCAAATATCTGTTGAGGAGCTGATTGCTTGTGAGGTGGTTGTGAAAAACAATCCTACCATCCAGGCTTTGGCAAAAGATGTCGGTGCGTTTAACCAAAGTGATTGATATATGAAATCGAGAAATATTCATTTTTTGATGCAGGAGTTTTACCTGAGCAAATATTTTGTGATGGCTGGTCAATAGGTTATGATGAAAGATTCCCTCAGCAACGTCGTGTACAGCAAGCCCTCATGTTCGCACGATTTTCAGAACACGATAATCTTTATGCTCATCCCCTTGTGAACTAACCACTACCTTCGCATCATCCGAAAAGCGTCACTCATTCTGTCTGTATCAATAGGACTTTATACCAATCGTGGATGCCAATTCACAAGAAGTGCTTCACGTTGGCAAGCCATTTTTTCCCACATCAACCCTCACCAATACCTGACATTCTCGATCTTCCTAGACTTCCCCCCACACTATAATCGCTCTGCGGACGGCTCTGTTAAACTTAGTACGGAGACCACCGGGCCGCCGGCACTTGCTGATGATGCTCTAGCTGCCTCCAAACGCGAGCGCGTACCTCCACCTCGTCGCGCCTGGGATTTTCTCCCAGATTTGATGGCGCAAACAGAGGAAGGTGGATATAAACCTAGAACAGACTTGAAGCCTTTGCATGTCGTACAACCAGAAGGTGTTAGCTTTAAGATGAATGGACATGTCTTGGAATGGCAAAATTGGAAGATGCATGTTGGTAAATCTGTTCGACCTTAGATTTAAGGTCAATGTTTGCTCACTTTTTCAATAGCTTTCACGCACCGAGAAGGAATTGCCTTGTCTACCATCACCTACAATGATCATGGAGAGGTGAGACCAATTATGTACCGTCTGTCGCTGGCGGAAATGGTCGTTCCATATGGGGCCCCGGAGAACCCACACCCAAGAAAATTTGCCTTTGATTCGTGAGTTGCGAATAGATTTACGGACATCTATCTGATAATTTATACAGAGGTGAATACGGTATGGGTACAATGGCAAATGAGCTGTCCTTAGGATGTGACTGCTTGGGACAAATCCATTATTTGGTGCGTTGATGTCGCTATTTGGCATATGGAAGCTGAGCACAAAACGTGACACAGCCTGGCGCGTTTATCGCACACGATGGCAGTGCTATCGTAATCAAGAATGTTATCTGCATACACGAAGAGGATGCTGGTGTTCTTTGGAAACATAGTGATTATCGTCCCAATGGAAGGTCTCAAACTGTGAGAAGAAGGCGATTGGTTGTGAGCATGGTTTGCACACTGGCAAATTACGGTGAGCAACTTGGGGCCTGTTCGTTGTTATATTCATACTAAAAAAAAATCTTTCGTTGATGCCAGAGTACATTTGGAACTACTATTTCTACCAAGATGGAAGCATCGAATTCGAGATCCGTCTTACAGGCATATTGTCGGTTTATGTGGCAAAGGATAACGAGCCCACCCCATTTGGCGTGACAGTGGCGCCAAATATCAACGCTCAATACCATCAACACATGTTCAGCATCCGCGTAGACCCAATGATCGATGGCTTGAAGAACTCAGTTGTGGAAACGGATATAGTCACCTTGCCCAATGCCCCCACTGCCTCCTCAGCGAACTTTGCTGGAAATGCCTTCATCGCTCAAGATACCGTCATCAAAACGGAAGCAGGAAGGGTGTATGATTATGATAAGGAGCGCAGATGGCGTATCATCAATTCCGAAAGGAAACATTATAGTTCTGGCAACGCCGTTGGTTATACACTTGGTGTGAAGGGAGGTGCTACTCCAATGATGGTACGCCCAGATTCTTGGGCGGCGAAGAGAGCTAGTTTCTTGAAGAAGACCGTTTGGGTGTGCCGAGATATTGAGGCTGAGAATAGTGGAACTTTGAGGATGTGGCCGGCTGGTAAATACGTTCCTCAAACCAGGCAAGAACCCAAAGATTCGGTTGGATCGTGGGTCGAAGGTGAGATGAATGTTGAGGATGAAGACATCTTGGTTTATTTGACAATCGGTAAGAAATCACCGTCGTGGCATCCCTATAATTTTTGGACATGATCAATGATTTTATTCTAGGAACAACCCATATCCCTCGCCCAGAGGACTGGCCCGTGTGAGTTTGATCTATGAACACAGTCGACTTCATAACTGAACAACTGATTGTCATCCTACAACATAGCATGCCGGTGGATCATTTGACTGTATCATTCAAGCCCATTTCATTCTTCAAGGCCAACCCAAGTATGGATGTCCCCGGAAACAAGGACCCATTGAGTGTCTCCGCATTCGGCGGCTCACACTCAACGACTCACAATGATCAAGCACCTTCAAGTTGTCATTGAAATTGATGCCTGACATTATTAATTTTGGATGTTGAGATATGTTGAAATTCGCAACTTTTTGGACAGATAGGAACCGCACCATATTGTAGCTACCTAAATGATTCTCCAACCATATGCATGTATCAATAGTGTATTTACTTCGAATGCACGTATAGCCTCCCCTCTCTAGCACTTCCTGATAGTCGAGTCTCGACTATAAAGTTGCTGAATGATCGTTGTTCAGGTCGTTCGTGTCCAAAATCTGCACGATTATCATCAGCCTGCTTATAGATATCTACGTACACTGTCTCAATTGTATAATTAAATTCCTCTAATATGTCTTGATACTCCATTTTATAGTCCAACCGGAATGTGACTCATAGTTGCCAATTACCTCCGCGAGATGTCTTCGGATTTCTCTCAGCTCCATGCATGGCGAGATCTAGGTCTAGGCGTCAGAGACGTAAACGCACTCGGTTCATGAACGGAAGCAGGAACCGGCTGATAAAATTCATCAGTAGTAGAATCGAAGAGTTCAGCTAAACGAGACGGAGGGATGATATGCCGACTTGGATGAGGCATTGTTGAAGGAGCAGTAGCTTTGGTAGGAGAGTCGTGTCGGCGGTTGTGCAAAATTGTGGAACTGTAACTCGCCGTTTGAGAATGGTTACCCACAGAGGATGCTCGACGATGACGACTAAATTCATCTTCTTTGGCGCTTTCAGCTGCAATTCGCGTACGATGACCATGTGTACCACTGTGGATCCTTGCTCGACTGTTTGCAGTTTTATGTCCATCTTGCTGGCGCGTTCCATGCGACTGAACACGTCTATGCAGACTCCATCCATGGCTCTTACCTCCAAACACTGAATGACTGACACGAGTATCGGTTTTACTTGGTGATAAAGCACCTGGGGATTCCGGAGTACCAGGAGGTTGGAGTTTCTCAGCGGATAGCTTCGGAGCAACACCTTTTTTGAAAACATGCATGATGTTAATTCTTTTGCCTTGCGCAGGCAACAATAATTCGGGCGAGCACGAGAAAGTCAAAGGAGTCAAGATCTTTTCGCCTTCAATGACTCTTCCAGAAACTTCAATTCGGCGATCATCAACGAGATATTCGAACTGCCATGAGAGTTTCTGAGCTTGCCCATCGTGTTCTGCACAAGAGATTTCATGTCCATGAACAACATATACTCCGTTGCACTTGAGCGTCAAATGGGCCTGTCTGGAAACGTAGTCGTGCGTTTCTTGATCGCTTGTGGTAACACGTCTCAAAACGGGAGGAGTCTCGAAAGCTGCGTAATGGAAGTGAAAAGATTGCCTTGTGATCGGCCTGAACTGAGCCATTGCCGGACTAGGAGTTTGTGGCTCTAGCGATGAACGGAGATGCACAATGCCAGATAGTTTGAAAGAAGGCTGAGCTGTTCTGAATCCTTCTTGGTCAACTAGAACTTGAACAGTAATGTCGTTGAGCCAAGCAAAGTCTTCTTTAGGTTGGCGAAGATGCTTCGGGTGAGAGGCGTCAACTTGGTGACTTGATTTATGCCTCTGGTGTTCGCGATGTACTCGAGACAAGCTTGGAGGCTGAGAAGAGGCTGCGACGAAGTGCGTATCAAGACGACGAGCTGGAGTGAAAGGTGATGTCAAGGGTTGTTGCTCAGTCGAAGCCTCATTGAATAGAGATACAATTTCTGGAAAACCATAGTCCTGTCGTTGAGGAGAGCTCCATTCCTGTGAGTGTATCCAAGTGGCAGTTCTATCTGATGCTATTTTATTCGGCGTTTCGGGTATTTTGGGCAATTCATATGCTCTGCTTTTATAAGTGCCAATGTCGCCCAGGCCGGTTCTCAGCGACGAAGGTGCTGTGGGTTTATCATTGCCAGAAAGACAGATTCCAGGAGCAAGAGCTTTGACTGTCTCAGAGGAAGCCTGACTCGTAAGAGCTACAAGAGCGACAGTGTCAGGCAGAGTCTTGCCGGAAGATCTCCTTGAGTGGTGCCTCGTAGAAATAGGGCCTCGCCTTTCGTAGTCCATTCCTGAAGTTGGTGAAGAGATTTCAGGAAAGCAAGTCCCAGTAGACAAACGCGTTTCCTCACATAACTTGAGATTTGCACGCCGTGGCCCAAACGTACCCACAGAAGCTAAGGTATTAGAACTTCCGGAAGCCTGAAAGGATTCGATATCACTCTGAGATTCAAAACGGCTGTTACTATGAGAGGTTCGCTTGTAGTCAAGCCTTCGAATACCAGCGTCATTGGGAGAAGCGCAGCTGTCTGTATTGCGTACCGAGACAATTGTAGTTGGCGTTACGGTGAGAGCTCGTCCATCTATAGCATATGCATCATCAAAAAGGACTACAGGAATATCGCCCGAGGACCAAGTGAATGTCAGCTGAGAAGGGGTCAAGATCGGAGATGGCGGGTTGAGGGAAGAGAGCGCAGCAAGAACAGATGAAGAAGGCGTGATATGAAATGAAGCGTCGTCGAGCTCGTCATGCGGGAAGTCGTCCATGGGGGAAAGGATTGAGAAAGTGAATTCGGTTGCGTGATCGAGAACCAGTGGCGACTAAAAGGAAAAGACTAACCACTAACAGTTCTGGTGAAAACAGAACGCTTAGCAATAGTAACTTGCATCAGTTCAACAGCATTCTTTTAATGAACAACGTAGTTGTACGTATGTCGATATTTGGTATATAAACTTCATTCCGAAGTCAGAGGTACCTCTTGACCTTCGTCTCTTTCATCTCCACCCTCTTCCAATTCTTGAGCAAACAATAATCCCCAAACTCGTTCCTACTCCGCCAGCTCTCACCAGGAAGCCAAAAGATGCGCGTAAGAATGAAAGAATGTCTGGCGTCCAAGAAAGGGTAGCAGGCTACTCTTTCCCAAGTTTCGTCCATGGTTGCGTACCGCGGCTCTAAGGCTGAAGAAACAGGGTGGAGAGGGAAGTCGAGGTCGACGAGGTAGTCACATTCTTCCACGGGAACCTAGATAAATTGTTTATCGTTGGCTTCTGAAAGTCACAAAGAGATAGAAATACACAACGCACGTAATGTGATGGGTCCTCCTTGTTCAGATCATTCAAGTCACCAGGGACATAAGTTGTCTGAGGCTTGAGCCACCACTTCTTTGCCAGGTCCACAAGGACATTGTTTCCTTCACCGCTTAAACCTCTCGTTGTCTCTGTCTCAAAATGTCTAGGCAACATCCCATCAAACTCGCTTTTGACAAACTCCACACGAATGCCAGACGGAATAAGGTGATTTCCAGGGAAACGATACCACTCCTTGCCTAAACACAGCTTCAAGTTAAATTCTTTGACTGGCGAAAGGTCAATTGGAGGCTTGTCCTCTTCCGGCGTGTTCTCGGGGTAGACAGGTAGTAGACCAGTGGCGTTAAGCAAACGAGGGACCTCAGTGTGCTGAAAATCGAATGCAAGGCTCAGCGGGGCGTGGTAATAATGCCAGAGTGCCAAAATACGAGAGACAGAGATAAGTGCAGAGGTGACGACGAGCGAGAACGTGAAGTTCTTGAAGAGTAACGATTGAGAGGCCTATAAGGATATCAGTGCCGGGACACATAATGAATAGTTTTGAATAACTCACCCTGTATGGTGACTTCGTGACTTTAATAAAAGCAACTTCCAACCACCCTCGCATGAGGTACACGGTAACCGCAGCATTGAAGCACAATAATGGGTACGCTGGAAACATGAAACGTTCTTCCTTATGAGGTTGTAAACTAAGAATGCCAAACCACAAGTACAATGGAGCAAGTCTAAGACTCAACAAGGTGAATGGCGAGCTTTGGATCGACGTGGGGCTGATCAGTCCCAATCTTCTGCGGTCAATGATATAAGTGACGGCCAATGCAGGAAGAGAAATAAGAGCCAGAGGTAATATGCAGTTGAAGTTGAGGACGAGGTTGTTGAGGTAGAAGTTCCAAGGAGCGGTGCCATATAGGTTTGGACCGCGTTCAGATCCACCGAAGATGTTGTAACGTACGATATTCCATGGGACAATGGCGAGTTTTCCGTATGCGAGGCTATCGATGCCTATGACGGGAATCTGTACAAGGAGAGCATTTAGAAGTTTCGTCAGTCTTGGATTCGGGCATTAAGAACGTACGAAGATAAGCAAAGCCGCGAGACCAGCGATAAATAATCGCGTCCAACGTTGAACCATCCAAGATATTTTGGTTTCGGGAGCTACCAGGTCCGTACCATATACGAAAAGTTCTTCGAATACGAATGGCAAAGCTAGAGCTAAAGCAAAAGGCCACCCTACAATACCCCCCGAGGCGAAAATAAGGGTGGTAGCTAGGGTCCGATGGCTATTTTGCGAGCTAGACGGTGTAAACGCGTAAGAAAAAGCCAAAGTAGAGGTATACATGGCGAATGAAGATGGCAGGAAAGCTGATGACACAAGTAGCGGAAGATCAGCTTTTCATACATTGGTGGACAGTATAACGAGCCACGAACACGTAGAAGCGCTCCACATCCCAGCGCTGAAGAACGTCATGAAGAAATAATAACGGCCGACGCGCTCATTGATTTTGTCAACTATAGTTGTGTAGAATTTTGCTTCCACGAAAGATGAGATGATGCCCAGGAAGATACGGACGGCGAAGAATGCCGCTCTCTATCAAAACTCAAGTTACAACGAGTTGCGATGGTGAAATGCGAAACACACTTTATCGCCAGAGGCCAACAGCTCTCCGACACGAGGAGGTAGGTAATGCAATAGAATGTAGGCCCAACTCCTCAGAGCGTATTTTGGTGATGACTCCCAAGTTTGGAAACCATATCCCTGACCTAGGAAGTGTAGAGGCTCCCAGAAATTGTACACTAAGAAAACGCGATCAATACAGAAAGAGACACATTGCAGCAAACTAGACCCACCTTCATCGCAGTCATTAATATTAGAATACATGGCTCCGGCAATGCGTACAAGAAAGAGAAGACGAAGAGCTAGAGAAAATCTGGGAGTCCATGGTCGACGTTGTGCTCTGTATGATTCTTGGGTAAAAGAACACGGAAGTGGAAGAAAAAATGTCCTACCTCCGAAGCTGGTCCTGTAAGATACCTGTATGACGAGCAGCTGGTGCCGATGTTGGCTTTTCTGGTATGTTTGTTGGTTTTCGAAAGCGCAGATTTTGCGTTTGAGACGACATTCAGGAAGATGTGTGTGTCTCGGGGGCCAAAAGCATGACATTAGTGAATCTGCACGTGATGAATAACGCGTCTTCACTAGTTGCTTGCACGATGGTATGAACTACAGTAGTAGATATCACGATCAACTCCTCTATGCTATTGATCCGCGACTCTAATGTTTTGGATGCACCCCAGCGGAAGGTGACGAATGGTAACGGCGGCGTTGCTGATTCTTACCGGATAAGGAAGTGGATTTGCTTCTTCCAGAGTTTGAGGAATGTCGGTTGTGACGTTACTGGCTATCTCCCAGATCGAGAGTCCCTCGTTTGTTTCTGTCTGCCCGTCTCCTCTTGTTTTCACTCTCCCAACATCCCCCCGCTCCTCCTCTTCATCCCATGGACCCACATTCGAAAGACTCGATTGAAACGGCGGACCATTTCATCTATGTCACTCAAGTATACTTTTGTGGTACGTACTCATTTCACCTAACCATCCAACTCTTGGAACTCATCCGAGGATTTTATAGCCATGTGTACAGCGCCAACTCCTTCTCTGTTCTTTCTCACTTTTTCTGACACACGTCCTTTTGGCCTATAGATGCAGTGGTTTTATGGGACTGGATCATCAGTCTCCCAAGAGAATATCGCTTCGTGCGTTCTCCACATGCATCTCCCTCTCTTTCTCTTCTTACTTTTTACTTAGGTATGGAGAACTCATTGGACTCCAGTCAAGATAGCGTATCTCTTCTGCCGGTAAGTTAATGCGACATTTTGATCGTCTCTTACATACACATCTACTTAGTTACTGGGTCATCACTGTTGTACCCTACTTGCTCTACTGCTTCGTCGTTGACCATTCAAGGGAAACATGCGAAAGAATTTACAAGGTTGGTTCTCCTCGTTCGGTTAAAACCAACTTCTAACTATCCTCTCCTTTAAGATCCCAGTAGCTCTGGCTATGTGGAATCAAGTAGGGTCCGAATGTAGGTGTTCTCGCCAATTCGAAAAGTGAATTTAGGATTGAGGTCATATCAGCCGTCCTCCTCATACGCACATATGCGTTTTTCAGCAGGAATATATACATCCTTTGGTTCTTGGTTTCAGCTCTATCCGGAGTCGTCGCATACCAGCTCTATGTGGATACAACCCAGATGTTGTGTATGTTCCTTTTCCTTAATTTATTCCTCACATTGAAAGAACATCCTCGTTTAGTGTTACCTTTCTTCAAACCCGTACGCACAGTTTCATTCACAATTCTTTTTGCTTATTATCCGCAGGATAAGGGTCCGTGTTTTCCAATGTCGAAACCGCATTCAGCCCATTTGCTCGGTGAGCTACTTGCAACTAAATTTACCTCGTTCTGGTCACTGACATTATGAGTCACCGATGAACAGGCTTTTTCGTAAGTATACCTTAAGTTTGAGAGCGATAAGGCAAAGAATGACTCGGATTCCCTTCGTAGATTGCACCTCTCCTTTTCGATACCGTCATAACTTTTATGACCGTCTGGAAGGCGTTCAACATCCGCCGGCGTAATGGCGGCCCAAACAGTCGCTTGATTCAGACTTTCCTTCGAGAGGGTTAGTCATTTGATCCCTCATCCGTCGTATAACGCCGTCTCATATTTTCCATAGGTGTTTTCTACTATATTTTGATTTCCATCGCAAACTTGGTATGCATATCATTCACAAAACATTAATCAGCTGAATTGATCGATTTGGACCCAGATCAATGGCGTTTTTTACCTCCAGTACGTTCTTCTCGTTCCGTGCGAGATTAACTTCTGAGCTTTCTGACTGACTTTCTCCTATCACCTAGACCGCGTCAAGTAATTTCAGCTATCAATATCCCATTGAGCGTGATGCTCGGACCGGTGCTTGCTTGCCGTTTGGTGCGCATATATTCACTTTTTCTTTGGACATGGGTTCTTATTTAACATCTTCATAGATTCTTGACCTCCGCGAGCGTGGTTCTGAGACTGTTTCCCATTCAGAAGGTACTGGTATAGCCGCATTTACCACCAAATCGATGACCCAGCAAGGATCTCCCTACACCCCTCCGGGTCAACGAACTAAAAGTCGCGGGAGTCGTTTTGGACACGGACATGGTGTAGTCAGCACCGTCAGTTCCAACGTCGTCCTTACAACCCTTGGGACGATTTACCCAGACCACATGGAAATGGACCTCGAACGTGATGTAGTCGAGATGGAAGAGATTCGTCGTGGACTCGGGATGGATCTTGGAAGTTTGAGTACCGCGATTGGTGGCGACGATGGGGAGCCTTTGCCGGAAGGCGAGCACCATAGCCGTTGTCATGGCGAAAGTCCTGCTCCCCCTTACAACACCTTGGAGATGGGGTTTAGGGGTGGTAGGAGTCCCAGTCTCGATGACCACCACTCTTGCCGCTCGGTGGTGAATGGAATTCGGGTCGATATAGAGCACTCAACTGCGACAATGTGAAAGCCCGCCTTTGCCGCTTTTTTCTTCATAACGAAGGGCTAGGACAACGTCACGACCAGCTTGATCTTGTATTTTTTCTCCTTTCTTCCACAACGCATATTATTCTGATGTTACAGATCGAGTATCTTTCAAGGCCAGGTTCGGTTTTTTCTCATCACTTTGGTGTTCAAGTCAACAGGCCCTCATGCATAACTACTATATTATTTCCACTCTTTTCTTTTCTCTTTCTTTCTAATCTCCTTAACGATCCTTCCTTCTTGTCCCATAGCCTTCATATTCCTTTTCGCATGCGCATAATTCATCCAATCATTGTATTATTATCGTACGTACGCCTATTTTTCGTCCCCACCGTATCATTGGTTAGCTACTTTCTGTACTGTTTACAAATCTTGTGTTCTCTTGTTCTCTTTTCTATTCCCGTCTGTTGTTTTGATATTAGCAGCTCCGAACCCTATTCATTCCTTCCCCCTTTATGTACAACAACTTCTATCTTTCTCTCTCATACCGGCAGCCGATGTCGATTCAGCTTTTCTGAATCCCTTGACTCGTCCCATTTTCACCCGATCCACTTGTCGCATAGCTTACTACTCTTCCGAATCTTTTGGTGTCTCTCTTCATGACCTACCAGCTATCCCATACGTACGTACGTACCTACATTACATTACATCACGTCCGTATGAATAAAGATTGTTATCCTCAAGTTTTGCTTTGAAGTTTTGACCACGAGCGCCTGAAAACCTGAGGTGTGACTCTGGGTGTCACGGTATGATGTACCCGAAATAGACTCCAGCGGTTAGGTGACAACCGCACGGAGGCTGCGGGTGCAGGACTTCCGCCGCCACCACTCCCAACACGTTGTTGCTGCGCGATAGAAGACGGCATTGAACCACCATGTCCTTCAGCGTTGGCATGAACGGTAATAGTGATCAGGATGACTCAATTCTCAATGGTTCGAGTGACACTGGCCTGGTGAATTTCCCACCAGAGATATTACTCCATATTCGTGCGTTTTTACCAACAAGAATACTCGTTTGACCTGACCTTTCTCTCGACAGTATCTTTTCTAGACCTGCCAGATTTAGCTGTTCTCGCTCAAGTTGTGCCTGCTCTCATGCACCTCACGACTGATCCGGTATTGCACACTTACCGTCTTAGGATCGTGTCGCCTTCGCGTGTGAACCATAAACTGTTCGGCGTGAGCCCCCAGGGCCACGCGCTTAGGCCGACTCTTGTTGACCTCGTGCATAGAGGTGTGATCAAAGGCTTGGGCATTGAGAGACGTTGGAGGATGGGCGGGTATTTCTATTCTTTGAATGTAAGATCGTTTTGCATTCCTTTTGTCAGCATTCAGATACTTATAATTTTTTTATCTTTTTTTTTTTTTTCACTTCAAAAGTCTATCGTTCAATATGAGAACATGTGTTCGCTCTCTCGAAGACATGCCTCTCATGTCCTTGCTGTTCAACTCCGCAGACGAACGATCAACGGCACGGCGAGCCATTCTTTACAAACGCTTTGTTCATCTCACGTCTTTCCCGATGTGGAATCTTCTTCTTTGAACGTAGCGCGGTCTTTATTACCCATCATGCGTAAGCTTAAATGGTGTCTACAACGCGATAGACTCGCCAAAGTGTTCAAAGTAAGCGGTGTGTCTGTCGGCATCGGCGCGTGGTTGGATAAAGGGGATTCGCAGGGAAGGAAGGTCGTGCAGGAGGGTGAGAAAGTGAGGTTGGCACTGTGTCCGGGTATTAGGACCAAGATTGGATTTTACGAGAGACTTGGGAAGATTTGAGAAGGCGAGTCACTGTGTTCGAGTCTACATTTTTCTTTTTCGTATTATGCCGGGAGGTGCCCAATGTCTACCAATTACATAAATTATGAATACTCAACTTTATGTTAAAGTATGCTCTAGTATAGTGGATCATGTCCTTGGTTGTGCCTCTGGGCTTATAGGGATAGACATTCCAACATCGGGAGAAATGGCAAAGGCTTCGTATAGGTAGATAACTCCGAATAAAAGGAAAAGAATGGAACCGCCAAAGGTAACTATTGGGAATGAACAATGATTAACAAGCGAGGAATGGAATTAGGAAACAACGAATATACCATGTTTGACTGAGATTTTTGTTGACAGATATCTCCCTCCAACAACAGCCAACGCCGTACAGCATCCATGTCCGACGATTGTACCCAGAGTCACAAGGTAAACGTTCTGAAATGTTCATTTTAAACACCCTCATATTGGAACATACAAAGAAAGAAGAAGACTGACATGTGCGGCTCCAAGTACGATGGTAGCAATTTGACTGCGGTCACCCCATTCAGCTAAAAATGTAAGTGCAAAGGCTTGAACAAATACAGGTCCCAGGAACAAGCTACAGAAATTCCGAGCGCCATCAGCTATCCAGGCAACTTTTAACGAAGGGCGGGTGCTTGGACTCCGTTGAAGGTCTGTTGGATTGGCGACGCGACCACCTCTCTCCATCTCTTCCAAAGGGATACTATGTTCCTTTAAAGTTGCGGTATCATGCACTGCGTCGTCATCTTCGATCTCTTCCTCTGCCTCACGCATCTCTTCTTGAATCTTTTCATTCCCGCCTTTCATCTGCCGTGCTTCCAAAAGCATTTTCGCGCCGAAAGAAAGGAAGAGAATGGATGCAGCCATTTGCGTCCAGCTACGTGCGATGAGGGTGGGTAGGAGGTGTCCCATTGCGGCTGAAAGAATGGACATGACGACAAGGGAACCGAAGGCTCCTGCGAAGACGAGTAGTCGTGGATGGCGCATGGCCAGGATAGCAGAAATGAGAAAGGTTTTATCGCCGATTTCGGAAAATATAATCATGGCAAAGGATTGTAGTAAGGCTTCAGGGCTGCTCTCCTCATTGCCTAGTGGTTCACTTGTCGGCGCCATGACTGCGGTTGGTGAGCGTTCTGTTATAATCTGGTGTGCTGTGTATTATCACCACCCCAACCATCGACCAGGGGTCCAGTCACGGTTTGTCACATCAGCCGTTGACTGCTGTTTTGCACAGGCAGTATACGTTCCAGTCATCATGGACACCACTCACTTGGCCCCTATGCTGAAGTATTGCCCTAGCTGTAGTTTATAACTCAAAGTCATTTAATATCCTGTTCTGAGTCCAGAACTCACCCCTGTCTTCCGTGAATCGTCTCTAAAGGACTGGTTACATGGACTAGCAGGTTCGTCAATTGGGGTCATTTGAACGTCGGTCACGTTGCCAGAGCTTCATGCAGCAGGCATTTAAGAGAATGACCACGTCACGACGCGTTAAGCTCTCTTGAAGGCTGATGCTCCTTGGGGAACCGCGAATCAAAAAAAAAAATTGGACCTCTCTGTATACAGGTCTGGGAACATGATTTTGAAGACTATACAACTTATCTACAATGCTGTATGTAGCCATAGGAAGTGAAACGGAAGATTATTCAAAAGTAGAATATCCCTAATCTAATTGATGATTGTGGCCAAGCTTAACAATGGATCAGCCAAAATGTGAGGTGGCAAAAACAAAAAAAAAAAACAA
>Ga0193743_1001299_pt1 | contig 18618 bp, 18 predicted proteins | sample L2c2metaG_FD_143038 | JGI IMG/M metagenome (GOLD analysis project Ga0193743, IMG submission 143038) | Soil microbial communities from a riparian zone of the East river system, Colorado, United States - L2c2 | ecosystem: Environmental > Terrestrial > Soil > Riparian zone | place: USA: East River... | reverse complement strand
AGGAAGAGAGTAGGTGACGCACACGCGGCCGGGGACTGGCAAGCACTACAATGACTCCGCCCCCGCGGCAATGGTTGGGGAAGGAGTAATGGTCCCCTAGGGCCTAAAGAATGAACTGTTTAGATATTAAAAGGTACTGGTTTTGCGGTAATCTACTTGTTCTTTTTGCCTATCATGACTAACCAACCTCAGCTTTGCATCATTACTGACGGCAGAAGCTCGATGATACCTACCGCTGGTTGATGACACTTGCATCTGGCGAGTTCTCTAATTTGCTATCAAAGTGAAAACCAACCCCATTGATGGTAGTGTAGTTGGCAACTCCAAAATCCTCCCTTATTTCTACTGCCAACTCACCAACGCGGGACACAAGATCACATCAATTAACTGACGAAATGAACGTTATTAGTATCATGAATACCAACTACCAACATCAACAACCGCCTCCCGGTGACTCTCATCCGCTATATTCTCGTCCACCCACCGTCCCTCTTATTCAACAAGCACTAGACGGTCTTCCTTTGTCTCTCAACCTTCCTATCAGTGCGGTGGTGAATACCTACTAGGCGCTATCTATGTGGCATTGAAGCGAGGTAACCTGCAGGTAAGGGGTAGGAATTAGTAGCAGTTATTATTGTGCCGTATGCAGAGTTGCCAGACTGACTTCACCGTGGGAAGAACAAACTCGCTCTCTCCTATCATCATCATGTCGAGCGACAGACCATCTAAGATCAATCGCATAACCAAAGGTACTCGATATGTCAAAGGGAAGGTCTCTTCTCTTCTTCATTTGTCACGCCCGCCAACACCGTTGTCGATCGACGTGGATTCAAGTTCTGATAACCATATGGCGATGACAGATGCTGGAACAAGGTGAGCAGCACGATTCCCAGCCACCCAACATTTCCTCTATCATTTACTTAATCTCCTCATCCTTTCAAGCAATCTGCCACTCGAAATGGTCCCTGTGGTCAGCGTCGATCACGCTGCCACAGCAGTTGTGACCGCGGAGGCAAACACAATGTCCCTCCCAAATTCCATGGCAGTTTCAGCACCGATACCTATTACGCCCAGGCAACTCGGTTCTGTTAGTAACCCACCAGAAACTCCATCCATGGTCAGCGTCCGTGTTGCGCTCATGACCGTTGTTGTTATTTACTTCTCATTTAGTACATGGTTCCAAACATTCGTAGTCCAATGTCTGCCTTCCAAGGGGCTCAAGATGTACGCCTGAATTACTCAACAATTAACATGGCCCACAGTGTAAGCACCATCTCATCTCCACAAAAGCCAATCTGCGTACTCACAGTACTGTCGCCATCTCAGATCCACATGCATGTGCCATCCAATGCTGAGCGATCAATATTAGTGAGCACATATAATCTTTGGGGCGAAATCATCTCTGCTGAAAGCTAGTTTATAGGATGCACTGTGCGAGAAACTCCTGCCACGCGCTCAATTTGCTCAATACGACGCAGCATCTCCTGCACCACGTAACACTTGTACGGAGAACACTCGCGAGGCAATTCTTGATACGCTGCAAGTATGGGCAAATGATAATACAACCACAAAGGTATACTGGCTCAATGGGATGGCTGGAACTGGCAAAACAACAATTGCTTACTCATTCAGTGAAATCCTTGACGAGAAGCAATCTCTTGTTGGTACCTTTTTTGCTTCTCATCTCCGGGTGGATACTAGTGATGTCCGTTGTATTGTCCCCACCATCTCCCTTCAGCTGGCAAGGTATCTTCCATCTGTGTCTCATCTCATCCTGGATGTGGTGGAAGCCAATCCTGACTGCTCATCTTGGAGGGTTACCAAACAATTCCTAAACTTCATCGTTAAACCATTCACTGGTGCATACAGGGTTACTAAAGAAGTAGTAGTTCTCCCGGTCATTGTCATTGATGCTCTGGATGAGTGCTCTGACCAGTCCCTTGTGACTGAGTTACTTTCTGTGATCTTAAAGCATAGTGCATCTCTTCCAGTAAAGTTCTTCATCACCAGCCGTCCAGAAATAAGGCTCAAGGAGTCTTTTAATAAATCCTGGGCTCATTCAAACTTCATCCTTCATGAGGTTGAAAAGGAGATTGTAAAGGCTGATATTGAACTCTACATCAAAGCCTGCTTGGTTGATGGCCAAATTTGGCTTAACAGGCATGACTGGCCTCCTCAGGCTGAAGTTGAAAGACTTGTTAACATGTCTGGCACTTTGTTCATTTATGCAGCAACTGTCTGCAAATATATTGCTCAGAAGGGTAGCTCTAGCATGCCTCAGCGTCTTTCAGATGTGGTCAATTTAACATTAGAAGTAACATCTGGTGTAACCCATCCACTGGATATCCTTTATGAAAGAATTTTGGATGCTGCTTATGCCTTTACAAATCAGAAGGAGAGGATCAATATATACATGGTTCTTACAGCTGCTGTATATGTTTATAATCCTCTTTCTATGATGGCCATCAGTGCTTTGATGGAAATGCCTATAGAACACATTGTGGCTGCCCTTTCTTCTCTTCATTCCTTGATATACATCCCATCTCAAAGTCCTGATATGCCCATTTCAATATTCCATGCTTCCTTCCATGATTTCATCAGTAATCAAATCCTTTCCTCAAAGCACTATCTTGACCCTTGTATTTCACATAAGCATTTAGCACTTCAGTGTCTGTCCTTGATGGAGAAAGAATGGTCAGAGGAAGAAAGGGTACCATACTTGGCAGAGAGGAAATGTGGAGAGATTTCTGAATCTGTTGCATATGCTTGTGGCAGTTGGGTTTTACATTTCACACATGCAGACAATCACAGTGGAATTGATGAATTGAAGCATTTTTTCCAAAAACATCTTCTGCGATGGATGGATTGCTTGAGTATTTTAGGAAAGTTGGGAATGGCAATGGATTTACTGCATAAGCTAGAAAGTTGGGCAAATGTAAGTGATCATGTTTCTGCAAATGAATTGTACTTACAACAGAAACTAGGCTCAAAAGTTGTTGAAGATGATAGTGATTGATGCTGGAAAGTTCCTGAAAGAAAACTTTGATTTTATTAAAAATAACAGTCTTGAAGGATGTCCTTCAGCATTAGTTTGGCTGCCAGAAAACTCAAATATTTGGAAAACATATGGAAGTAGGATGGATTGTCCATGGAAACTCTGCCTTGGAAGAAGAAAAGCATGGAGCCTAACAGAAGCAGTTCTGAGTCATTCACAAAATGTCCACTCTGCTTCCTTCTCTCCTGATGGTATGCACATTGTGTCTGCATCCTCTGATAACACTGCACGTATCTGGAATAGAGCCACAGGAGAGTGTGAAGCAGAGCTGAAAGGACATTCAGACACTGTCTACTCTGCTGTCTTCTCTCCCGATGGTATGCATATTGTGTCTGCATCTTGTGATAATACTGCACAGATCTGGAATACAGTCACAGGAGAGTGTGAGGCAGAGCTGAAAGGACATTCAAGATCAGTCAACTCTGCTGTCTTCTCTCCTAATGGTATGCATGTTGTATCTGCATCTGATGATAACACTGCACGGATCTGGAATACAGCCACAGGAGAGTGTGAGGCAGAGCTAAAAGGGCATTCAAGATCAGTCTGCTCTGCTGTCTTCTCTCCTGATGGTATGCATATTGTGTCTGCATCTTATGATAATACTGCACAGATATGGAAGACGGCCACAGGAGAGTGTGAGGTGGAGCTGAAAGGACATTCAAGATCAGTCAATACTGCTGTCTTCTCTCCTGATGGTATGCATGTTGTGTCTGCATCTTCTGATAACACAGCATGGATATGGAATACAGCCACAGGAGAGTGTGAGGCAGAGCTAAAAGGGCATTCAGGACCAGTCTACTCTGCTGTCTTCTCTCCTGATGGTATGCATATTGTGTCTGCATCTTATGATAATACTGCACAGATATGGAATACAGCCACAGGAGAGTGTGAGACAAAGCTCAAAGGACATTCAGGACCAGTCAACTCTGCTGTCTTCTCTCCTGATGGTATGCATATTGTGTCTGCATCTTTTGATCAAACTGCATGGATCTGGAATACAGCCACAGGAGTATGTGAGGCAAAGCTGAAAGGACATTCAGGATGGGTCAACTCTGCTGTCTTCTCTCCTGATGGTATGTATATTGTGTCTACATCTGATGACACAGCATGGATCTGGAATACAGCTATAGGAGAGTGTGAGGCAGAGCTGAAAGGACATTCAGACAGTGTCAACTCTGCTGTCTTATCTCCTGATGGTATGTATATTGTGTCTGCATCATCTCAAGATAACACAGCACAGATATGGACTGTGACAGGGGAGTGTAAGGCAGAGCTGAAAGGACATTCAGACATTGTCAACTCTGCTGTCTTCTCCCCTGATGGTATGCATATTGTGTCTGCATCTAAGGATAACACTGCACGAATCTGGAGCACAGCCACAGGAGAGTGTGAGGCAGAGCTCAAAGGACATTCAGGACCAGTCAAATCTACTGTCTTCTCCTCTGATAGTATGCATATTGTGTCTGCATCTTATGATAACACTGCACGGATATGGAATACAGCCACAGGAGAGTGTGAGGCAGAGCTAAAAGGACATTCAGGATTAGTCTACTCTGCTGTCTTCTCTTCTGATGGTATGCATATTGTGTCTGCATCTTATGATAACACTGCACGGATCTGGAGTACAGCCACAGGCAAGTGTGAGGCAGAACTGAAAGGACATCCAGACAGTGTCAACTCTGCTGTCTTCTCTCCTGGTGGTACACATATTGTGTCTACATCTTTTGATGACACAGCACGGGTCTGGAATGCAGCCACAGGAGAGTGTGAGAGAGAGCTCAAAGGACCTTTCAACTGGGTGGAATCCTCTGGCTTCTCTCCTGGAGGTATGCATATTTTGTCTGCATCAAAAAATCAGATTGTGCAGATCTGGAATACAGCCAAAACAGACTGTGAATCAGTGCTACAAGAACATACCTCTGTTCCATCCCTATCTAATAACAGTCAATTACCTGTTTTATCATCAATTCCTGATGATGTTTTTATCCATCATCAAGCTCATGGCCACATTTATTCCTCAGTCCACCTATCATCCCTTGATATATATCAAGACACAATATTCCACATGAACCTCCATAAAATTTGGATTCCATCACCTTTTCGTAAGCCAACATCTGTCAGCTACCACATGTCCAAAATATGCCTTGGATATGGAACAGGAGAAATTTTGCTTTTAGAGGTATGTATGGCTCTTATATATTGTTATTTCATTGCTCAATGGTTTCTCAAAAATAGTATCAAAGTTAGCTTCTGGTTTTTTCACAATGAATAGTGTTGTGTAAAGTACTGAAAAGAGTTGAATTTGAAATATAAAGACTGTAAGATCTGTGCAGTTGACACTATCAGTTGTTGGTAGAGTAAGTGTTGTTGTCATATTTGCTGATACTACATGCAAATTCCAACCTCCAAGTCTACTGGCCCAATGTGAAGCTCAATTGACTCCAAAAGCATGCACTGTATATTGAATGTCATAAATATTAAATATATGTGATTTTCTGCCCCATATAAAAGAAAAAGGACAACAATTTGAATCTGAACCCAACCTACAGTTGTGTGGAAGGCAGAAAAGACCAGGGTTGTAAATGAGCAAACTTACTAGAAATGAGAATCACATTTCTTGAGGTCTATTCCAGGATATACAAAAAGATAATCCTGATGTTAGTTATATATAATCTAAGTTGCACACTCAAGTAGTAAGCCTGCAGCCCTTGCTGCAGCCACTAAACATCACAACACCCAAGCTTCAGGCCATTGTGATGGCTCTCAAAATGGCATTGGAGCAGTGGCAGTCATGTACATCAACATAGTCAAGGAGTCTGGAGAGATCTCTATGCTATCATCTAGGACCCCAGTGCCCACAAAACATACTGTCTATGAAGGAGAAGTCAGAAGCCATCAATCTCACACTCGGATGTGTGATTTTCTATTAGCAAGGTGTCAGTCAACCTTTCATTGTGCAAATGGTAATAATTTTGTATTCCGAATCCGAATGCAAAGTGAGAAATGCCTCAAGCTTCCAGAAAGATAACGAGACTAATGAGACCATTTTCTTATTGTGGTCATATCCTAGGCTATATATATGGAGGTCCCAGTGCTGGAACCATGATTATGAGAGAAACTTCTTAAGCTCATGGGATAAAGAATAATTTACCTTTCCTGAAGACTTCAAGTGTGAACTCCACAACTAGAAGGAGGACTCCACCTCCTGGCGCCAGTCGGAGAACTTTGGGGACAAATCCTTTGTACAATGCAGCTAAACCTTCTTCACGAGCGATTATCGCTAACGCGGGGTATGTCCAATTGTATTTTGGCTTGACACCTGGTATCTTTTCCGCTCCTTGAATACGTGACTTTACCACCTGAATGAGGGATATCAGATTAAGCTATTTTGGAATTGCGAAAATAGATTTACGTCAAATCTGGTAGATAGGATAATTAATATCACCAATCAATGTTGAGATGGTTGTATGACTTACGGTGTATTCAACACGGTGCCTGCAAAGCCACCTACAGCACCAGAGACGAAGTTATTCAGGAGTTGTTCTTGTGGGGTCTGGAAAAATGATAGGATTTGGTTCGGAGTTGGGTCAAAAGTACAGCACGGACATTGGGTTTTGAAAGTAATGATTTGACTTGATGGATGCAACCGAAATATCCACCGTTCCAATATACATGTCTAAAATGAAGCGAAATAAAGTTAATCAGAGTCGAATTTGGATCAAGGTACGTCATCGCTCACCTCCAGAAAGTTGACTCCATTCCAGCATACAACCCTAAGAGACCTTCCTTTCGAATTACCTGCTTCACCACGTCCATGGGACCTTTGAAAGTACTCGTTTTATCTTGGAGCCTGAATGACGTTTAGAATGAAACTTCCAGTAGAAAGAGTAACGACTGACTTGATTTTAACGAGTTCAAATGGTACGACGACAAAACTTTCCTGGGGGATCAATATAGCTTGAAGTTCATGGGAAGTGTTATCTTTAGATCGCTTACAGTCGCCCCAGCACTGCAGCCAGTCAAAATGGAGAGATTTTGGGTCATTTTTGACTCTCCATAGATATTCAGGAATGTCCTTCCCCAGAAATCGTTGGCGGCACTTTTGTCGACAACATGTTAGACCAGAAATGCGACATGTGTTAAAGTACCAACAATTTGACAGCGCGTTTGGGTGCCTCGAGCAGGAGAGGAGGAACCAACCCTAGTGGTACTTTTGGTTACACATCTTTTCTATATCATAACCGGTTCTTTACCTCTGTAAAGTCGTCCAACACTGAATGACCTTGGTTAGCCTTGAATCAGATTCGGATTGACTGACGCACCCCTCTTCCTTAATGATATTTCGTAACGTGCCCCCACTAGACCATTTTTTGTACTGCCTGTCTCCAGCTGCATGCGAGTTTTGACCTGGGAATTGTGCATCTAACCAGTTCAAACGGGAGGAAGAACCAGTTAACCTACGACATCTGTAAAAAAAAAAAAAGAGCACCATTCAGGTCATCTAACAATTCGACAGCATGAATTAAACCCTACCAAGAGGATAGAATGTTAAAATCTCTGATATGCCCGCGATGGCGCCAGCGGCGAAATTTGCCACAAAGGGTAGAGCTGAGTGAATAGAGTCAGATATCCAAACTTGGTGAACTACTTGGTTGAACTTACGTTTCGGTTTATGTTCAGCAGCCATCACTAGGGAGAGCAGAGCACAACAGAAAAGGAAAGAAAGGAGCAAGTGTTAAATTTTAAACAACCATAGAACGGATCTGAGCCCTTGCAGCATTCCAGCTGACAGGGTCACCGGTCACTCTGTGACTGACGTTACGATTGTTCATCGTCATCCTGCTCTGCCGCCTCGATGCTATGGTGTACATTCACTCCTGGCAAGAGTTCCAGGACGCGGCAGAAGCTCTTTACTCAAACTCACCGAACGATGTTTGTTCCTTCAGGTTTAGAAACTCTATTTCTTAATCTGATCAGTCATTCATTTACATAGACACGGTATTGCGTAAAATGGAGATCTTCAGAAGGTAAACTTGTGTTGAAAATCACGGATAACGCTACGGTGAGTCTGCTAAGAATTCCAGTACTACGACTTTTTTTTTTCTAACCGAAACAATCCAGTGTATCAAGTTTAAAACTCATTCATCCATATTTCTCAATCGATTCGAGGCATTGAATCTGTCGTTGATGCAAAAGATGCAAAACCAAAGACAGCCAGAGAACACGCCGCCACATTCTGTTACGACTCACCAAGTCCTTTCGCCGACTGAAAACGACAGTGCTAGTCCTCTGCCTGCCCAAGCACCGAGTGTGATTCCATCTGCAGCGCCTACAGCTGGAGGTGTCAAAAAGAAAAAGCCCAAGAAGAAAAAATAACAGTCAAAGCTAACCACGATCCTTGCGATATAAACGATCGAAGAGGATGATACAGAAAAATGGCCATCTACATGCACGCGGGTTAGTTAGACATGTGTGTTTCCAGACTCTTTTCGCAGTTATCTTACTCCGAAACTATATCAGGGCATTTGCATTCTGTTAGACAGACATATCCAATCTATCCTAAACAATATCGATCTTCTTTCCGATTCGCGATTTCTATTCAGCTTACTTGAGGACGTGTTTTGCGACCGAAGTATTGAGCTTTTTTTGAAAATTTCAATCTCGAACTTCTAAGCTGACCGAGCCGCGTCTCTGGATAATCATTGCAAGATCTGGTGAGCAAGCTAGCGTCGTGAAAATCTAAGACAGATCTCTCAACTGATCCCTCAACTTGCTTTACAGGCTAGGTGTTGTTATCATTGATATCACGCAGTTCGGAACACGGAAAAATTCCTTAGATCTCTGTGCTCTCCTCCAATCTTGAAGTCCGTGCGTGTCTCAAACTGCTACGTAGATATCATTTGCTCGATCTCCAGCCAATCGTTAGGGTCTCAAAGAGAATAATCCCCTACTTGATTTTTTCAAGGCCGCGTGCAAATTAACTTTGTAACTTTTACACTCCCCTGTTCTTGGCATCCAGCGTTCAGTTGATCGTCGTGGGTAAGTGCTGTATGGAACTTTTGCAAAAACGCTACCCGTTAAATATCGCCCCGTCTTGTCTCCTCAGTCCTGTCAACCCGGTGAACACTTCAAACCTTCCGTTGACCCTCATAATAATGCATCAAAACGTTGTGGGTTGAGTGCGCAGCTCAGTCCCGGAACTTTGGAATACACAACGTAACCCCCATCGTTTGTGTTCGTGCCAAGCTGCCTACTCATGCTATATTTACTTGATCACTTTAGCTTGGCACTCATTGGCGTAGACGGTCTTTCTCCGCTCTATTGGTGCTGTATATAATAAGCAAAAATATGTCTAATTGTCATCACGCAGTCTGAGAGATCTGCTCAGGTTTGTCCAGGTCAGGACTGCGCATGCTTTCGTTTACAAGAATCAGCTTGGACCCGTGTTGATGTCCCTTAACAAAACGGATATAACTTATTCTACCCGTATTGATGTCGGGAAGCTGACCCCTATTGAATTAGTTGCCTATGGTTGACAGACCCAAGTAACCTTGACGGTCTTATCAAAGAAAAAACGCCGATGTCGAAGAAAAATCTTGGCAGGGTATGTAACTGACCAAACGTTCAAAGTCTGGAGGGCAGTGCATATATACTTGTCTGATCCATACATCTTTTGTGTGGCAGTACTTACATGATCATGTGTCTGCTGCAGTTAACCCTCCTGTCCACCCCCTTGTCTTGACAATCCTTTTGCAGTCTTCATCAAGGCTAGCTGTCGCTGTAAACTATTCGTGGATATCCGCCTCACCGGTTCTTTTCTCTCATCATCCGCCTTCATGCTGACAGTTGACTCCCAACCGCAAAGGATCTAAACCAGAAAGACCTTAGCCTATGTGTGAGCTGTATTGTGCGGGGCTAAAGACCATGTAATCAGATACCGACTACCGGTGACAGTTGAGACAGGGAGACAAACCAAAAACACGGGTGAACGGATCATGAAATATGTACATGGGTGCGTGTGCGTGGTAATACATCTAAGTAATACAATCATGTGCTAATTCTATGCTGGTAAAGGTGAGTCCAATCTTCCAAACCTTCAGTAAATGCAGTCAATAAAAAAAAACCTTTCAAGTAATTTGAGAAGACGCTAACATACCATGTTGCAACTAATCAACTTTTTTTTTGGGTCTGGTTCGGGGATAAAGTTACATTTAGATATTGCATTGTTTTCACTCTTGCTACGAAGCGTCCTCTTGATGATGGTTAATCTCAGAATTTTGGGTAGATTCAAGAGAACTTGTAGACATTCGTGAGCGAGGTCTTATGTCGTTACGGTCAGAAGACTGGAGCAGGTTTCCAGACGAGGAGGTAAAATTAGAAGAGTCATTACCCACGATATCGGGGCTACCGGGGGTCTGATTTGCAACTGTTGTTGTTGGCGATAGAGGCAGGGCAGGAATAGGTGCGGAAAAGGCTAGAGGGAAAGGCGGTGGCGGGGGTATCTCCTCCAATGGGGGTGGTGGTGAAGCGGGGGGTATATCGGCGTAAGATCGTTGCCTCGAAGGATATTCGCTGGACGGCAGTGATGCTAATGTAGAAGTGTTGTTATGGCTGATGGATGATAGTGCGGCTTCATAAGTAGGTGGATCTGAGGGGATAATTGTGTCTGGGAAGTATCTCGGAAAGAAAGGCACTGGTCCAGACATGAGAGGGGTATCACCGGTGGCATGAGCCTCGTTGTCGAGACGGTCTCGACGGGCAGCTAGCATTCTTCGTCGTATGATGCTGATCGCGATACCCAAAGAGAGCAAGCTTAATACGCCAACACTACCACCAATAGCGCCACCGAACGTTGCAACATTGTTTTTCTTCGACTCTCTGTGGAGAACGCAATATCAGAATACTGGTCTAGCCAGGAGGGGAAATTCTCCTCGGTGAAAAACCTTACTGGGTAGTTGTAGCCGAACTTTTTATTGCGGGAGGGCTTGTCGAGGAGGGGACATTTCGGACGGAGTCATCTGTATAAATCAAACGATCGAATAGGAATACTGAATCATCGCCAACATTCACCACAAGTTGATGTGGCTCGTTTGACAAACCATTCAGCGACAAGACGTTTTGACTTGGCAGAAATCCTGTGCTTCCCGGTGTTCCCGTGGAGGAAAAATTTCCAGAAGGTTGATTATCCAGGGTGAAATATAAATTCATATTTGTAGGGGTGCCATTGACAGCAGCTTCACCGAGCGGCTGAATGCAGAATATATATATGGCCGACCCTAACATATCCCAGGAATTAGAGGGAAATCTTCATAGATACGCAAACTACGAACCTGTGAAATTAAATGAAACAGTGATGGGAGGGTCATCGACGTCATGTGTTGGAGTACTCGATGAGCTCGCGCTGGTGGGGTCGCCCGGATCAAGGCTGGGAGCTAGATGTATTCCTTCGTGATAGGATGTAGATATTCCAGGATCTAAACATGTCGAGCATAAATTCGAACTTGGATGCCAAGATGCCAGTGGAGAATACACAATTGATGGATGGGTATCCTCTATAGTAATATTTGCGGCAGCCACACTATGGCTGGTTCGCAGCCAGCAACACAGGAGAACAGTAAGGCGCAGTACAGATGTGCGCCGTCTTGTTGTTGATGATGTTCTGCTCATCAGGGAAAATTAAGGACTGGGAGCTGGACAAGCTGAATGACTTACGACATGGTGGTTCCACTAATCCTCAAGGAAGAGATGGGTGTGAACTTAAAGGACATCATCTGGACCAAATACTAATAGTTAAAAGGAGATTACCCCAGATACCTTTCTAGTCCATGCGCACGTCATATGCACAGTTGCAGCCTTCGGGAAGAGATAAGAAATAGACTCCCGGGTCGCGGGCGCAGATTGCCGGAGCAGTTCTCTCTCACCGAAACGCGTACTCCAGACTCTGGGATATATGTAGCGCTTAGCGTGACCACAATATCTAATCAGATATATCGGCAATACTTTATCAGCGACCAACACGACGACCCGTTTCTGTGGCTTATATTGTCTACTAGGAAATAGCGAAAAGGGTGTCTAACAATTAGGCAGTGAATGGCGCGAGGTTTCCCGAGACCGGTTGATGGATCGATACCTGTTCAAGCGCTACTGTACAACGACGAGGAGCTCCTTGCTAGTCAAGACGGTGTCGGTATTTACTATGGGTGCGTCAATATACTTGAAAATGCTCACAACCCCATGTTTCAAATGTTCAGTCACATAGTTCTCAGAAATCTCCTGAACACCAAAATGGAACGATCCATGCTACAACCCACCGCCTTTTTTACATTGATGTTCAACGAATGGTGTCCAATTCATTTCAAATGGATCTTTCGTTGATCGTACAGACAGAATATTATGCAGGCCTCTTTAAATCATCTCCAAAAGTCACCTGCCATCTTACTGGCACTCCCGCTGCGTCGGATCCGCGTGAACAGGACGCGGGATTCGAGAGCTGGGAATGTGAAGTCTGTGCCTATCGCAATCCCCCGGGTCTCAGTCCTGCAGCTGCTCGCATATGTAGTTTATGCGGAGTACCTCGCACGGCGGTGTCAATACCCACTACTTCGGTGTTATCCCAACACCTTTCAACCTCTCTCCCGTCATCAGCCTTATCTTCTTCCACTTCTTTAGCAGCCACTCACTCCAGCGGTGCCGAGCAAAGCTCGATCGCGTGCCCCGCCTGTACATTTCTCAACTATCCTTCGCTGTTGTCATGTGAAATGTGTTCTACTGACCTTCCTCGACCGAAACACGAGTTTACTAAATCAGCACCTTCGTCTCGTTCCATAACCCCCGGTTTTGATGATATTAACGAGTCTTCGAAGAAAATGATCAAGATCAGTTTCCGCAAAGGCGGAGACAAGCCATTCTACGCAGTCCTCAAGCGCAGTTTGAAAAGTAAAGCTTGGGAGGTACGCAAGCCTATTCCAAGAAACAAAAAAATCAATGGACACCTTTGTTACATTAGGAAAGCGGAGCTGGATCAGCTCTAACTCGTGATGTGAATAGAAACGATCCGGACGACCAGCACCCCATTGGAATGACAGGAATATGTATGTGGTTATTTTTTCTTCGACATATCTCTCTATTGACCGTTTATTTTCATCTTTTGGACAGCTGGTATTCTCAGGACGGTGGAAACCTCTGCTCAAGGGAGGGAGACTCACATGAAGGATTCCTTGCAAGATTTGGAGGCCCTCAGGGTGAAAGCCAAAGATATGGTCAGGCTGGCTGCGGAACTCAACGAAAAGTTAACAGTAGCTTCAACTTCAAGATCTTCGGCAGCTTTTGCTTCGAACCCCTTAGAGCCGGAAGAGGCAACCTTTATCCGCTCATCACTTTCTCAGCTAGGTTTACAGATGTCAAACACACCCGTGACTCTTGACATGATGAAAGATGAACGAAAATGGTTCGAGGAGCTTGCCCGTGAACTTGCTGGTGTATTGCAGGGAACTACCAAGGCAGGTATCATGAAAGAGAGAGGTATCATCGCACTGGACGAAGTCTGGGGTAGCTGGAATCGTGCCAGAGGAGTCGGTACGTCATCCTATCATTCAAAAGACCCTTTTGTCAATTGATTCTAAATAAACAAATAGCCCTCATTCCACCATCGACATTTCTCCAAGTCATACCCCATCTTCCTACTCATACGGAACCTGTCATTCAGCATCGTGCCTTTGCCTCTGGCCTAAACGTTCTCCATACCCCACCCTATACACAAGCCGCGTTCGCCGCACGTATTTCTGGCTTTCTAGTATTGGGTGGCCCGAAAACGACGGTGGAAATAGCTGCGGAAGAAAATCTGACGGTAGGTCTTGTGTCTGAAATGATGGACGCTGTCGAAATGGATGGCACTGTCTGTCGAGACGATAGCAGTGCCGCGATTACAGGCGGTGGAAGTGGTGCCATCTCAGAACTAAGATGGTGGGGAAATTTGTTTGTAGGTTATATCTGGGACGGTCCAGAATAAAGTGTTTTCCATTTCATCTCGATCCCAGCAGACTGCGGAAACCTTAAAACTAAGATTTATGCACCCTTGATCGTTTCCCGTATGCTGTACAGAACCAATCTTTCTCCATCTCCATGGTTAAAAAAACAAACGCATACATCAAATGCCAATGAGTCGACGTACCTTATGGTGATTCTTTTCTTGGAACGTTGGTTAGACCCTGGAATTATTTATTGCGGATGAGGATGAACCCTTGGCATACTTTACCTTCTATCCGTACAAAAATATTACGGGACTCTTTAATACTAAATGCTCTTCTACTTGGGAGTCTGTCCCGCATTTAGAAAGTTTTCTAGGTTTTTATCAAAGCCGCGTGGACAGAGATTGACGACCTGGATAAATGAACTATTCTGGGATTGCATGACCTTAAACCACTGAACCGGCTCGCGAAATAAGCGACCTAGAATCGTGTCGACTGTCAAGGTCAATAGGGAGCCCTGCGTTCTTCCAGGCCTCATAACCTCCAACCATGTCTGTTGCATTCAACAGCCCCAATTGTTGGAGAGAATACGCTGCTAAGCTAGAAATGAGGTTTAAATGGATCGGAAAATTATTTCAAATGTCAAAATGTCGTCATGGGGGGGGATGATCGCATACCTCGAGGTGTATCCTTCTTGACAAAACACTATAATCCTCAGATCATATCGATCCGCGATCGCAAGCCGCGACGCACATCTGGGATCAAATCTCCATTCCAAAATGTTGCGTTCAATGATAAGGGAACCATGAATGGCACCTTCTCTTTCTCGTTGTGCCGCAGGTCGTATGTCAACGAGAAAGGTAGGCGCACCTACTTGAGTTTCTCGCAGTTCATCGAAAGCTTGAGAAGCACTGATACGTTGAAGCTTTGACCGTGCCTCTGATAGAATGGTATCGATAGATTTGGATCCGGGTGGAGGGGCGAGGGGATCCATCGGACTTTGTGCTGATTTACGCATAACATCCCATAGAGCATCTTCATCGTACGGTGATACCCCAAGATCACTTATCGTCGCTACCCATACAAAATCTGGTTCTTCGTCTCCTGCAGCTGTAACCATCCTTCCGGTAAATTTAGAGCTTGTAAGAAGCATCGCCCTTTGCACGAAATCAATGGAAGAACCACAGATGATGAGCGAGTTCGGGGATGATTTGGCAGATGGGGTTATGGTTGCTACTGCGAACAGATATTCGAGTAGTGTCAGTTGATGTCTGATTTTTGCGGCAATGTGTCGTAGAAATCCTTCATCGTTGTTACTGGACATGACGAAACGGACGCCAATTCTTACACCTGTTGAGAAAAAAAGATTGAAGCTCTGTGGTCATTATAGTTTATGTCGTCTCACCGTCGATAAAGTCCGCCTTTGTGATAGCGTTTATGGCGATTTCTTGAGAGACCTGATCGCGAACATCGTCTAGAGTGCGAAGGGGTGAACCAACTGTAACGTTTCTGGGAACTAGTGCTGCGATAGCATCTGCATCCCCAATGACTGATGCAGGAGTTGTTGTAACTTTGCTTCTGCTTGACTTATTGGACACACTGGGAGAATTCGCAGTTGTTCGGAATCCGATCATGGCCACTTGCTGATAATAATTTCTTTTTTCAATTTATACTGAAATTAGCGCTCAATAGGAGAACGCTCACCAAGAGCTCAGTTAAACTCTACTATAATTAGGGAACCGGACCAGGTTACCCAGATATCTGAATTAAAAGAAAAAATAATCTGATACTTACAGGTTTACAAAAGTAGGACTCGGAAACAATTTACTCGTGCGAATATTCGGCGCGGATCACCATCATCCTCCAACCTAATCCCATCATGTTCAAATCGTTCACAAGGAGACTGGTATTGACGTTTCCTTCTAGTCAACGAATTTTAATGAGCTCATCAAATATCTCGTTAGCCTGAGATATCAATATTGTAGGTGTAACCTTTCTCAGAAGCTCCTGGATTGACAGCCTTTTCATTGACCACCCATTGAAAAAGCCATCATCCGTCGTCGGCTCCATCAACAAGGGCTTTAAATCTGCTTCGATCCTCCTTGTCCACTCCCTACCCAGTAGACGATGCAGAAGGAAAACCTCTTGAGTTTGAACTCCAAGTAGTAGAATCATCACCGACATTGGATCAGTTTAAGACCATCTTGTCTTACCTTCCTTCAAAGGCCGCAAACCCTTCCATGGTTTTCCTTTCTGCTCATCCGTCAGGTCCCTCTACCTTTGACCAACCAACGACTGTGCAAGGGATCGCAGAACTAGCTAAAAGGAATCCACTTGCCATCAAATGGCCTATCGTTGTCGACTGGAATGATGGTAAAGCTAGTATAGGAGATGTGGAAGGTGTAAAGGGGATTCTTGAAACCCTGCGACAGAAACGAGATGGTGAATGTGAAGAAGATAAAGTTCATCAGCCAAAAGGGTGGTTTAGTTGAGTAGGTAGAGGGATCGGATTTTTCGCGGACAAATTCAATCGATATTTTCTTCTTGATTCTTTGAACCAACTTAGGTCCTACATAAGGCTCATCTAAAATGTTTTCGCCGTCGAGCGACTCCCATTTCGGTTCAGGCAAGTAGTTTCGAACCCCAACCCTATTTTTTAAATAAATAAGAAAACATCATTTGGTTTCGATAGATACCATCCAACACCCTGGATTACTATTAGGCAACCTCCCCCCCTGAAACCTGAGTACGGTCTCCTTCATCCGACGTAATTACTCCTCTGAACCTTCGCTTAAGGCCCTATATGTCCGTTCTTTCACTCTTGTCAAATCCTCAGTCTGTGAGGCCCAGAGTCCAGATTCCATTGGTGCTATTCTCGTTCATCGGCGGGCGAGAAGGCGAGCGCCGTCCCTACGATATTCGCAGTTTTTCCCTCAGTGCTTAGGGGTTATTGTAAAGCTAGCCGGGAGCAACGGAGAAATAGCGGCTACGGAGAATTTGATGAGATGCCAACATTCTGAATCTATGGGACATTCGCGGCCTTCCTTCTCTCTAATTCGGATCGCTCACTCTGTCTCTAGCTGCTCAGGTTGCCGCAAGGTTGGGAACATTCGATGTCATTTATACTTCCTGTACGCAGCTGTGCTTCATTTCATGATTGCAACCCCCCCAAATTCCCCGAACTTTCAAGTTTTAGGCTCTGGGTACGATTATCTTGTTTTGTCAATATGGTGGTTACTATACTTGCTATGGTCAGGCATGTGTTGCGGTTTTGATCGATCCGTGCCGCTGGGGTACAAAAGGGTTTGGAAATTAGTCGCGTGAAGCCAGGGCTTTGACAGGGATCCAGAACAGGTGAGTAACGCGGGAAACGACAGCATCTCGGTTGCTTTTATCTACTTCTTTCTTCCCCGTGTTCCCTGAAAGGACAAGCAATCAAAATCAAATGTTCTCAGGTGATTTCCAGAAGGATCTATAATCTGTATTGAAAATTTGAGGGTGCTCTGTACGTTTGTCACCATTGAGCTTGTGGCCTTGAGGCTTTGTCGAACTTGGAATTAGCTGCGAGTTTCTTTCAAGGTTCAGGCGAATACTAACCTGGACCACAGGGAAGCCGCTGTTGGCAGATGGTACAATATTTAAATAAAGGGTCCATACCTATAGCAAGGGCTTGGCTTCCTTCGATTCCTTTCTTTCCTCCTTTCTTTGGACAACGGAAGGCGCCTAGTCCCAATGCCTTCATTGCAGAGAGCTGGGGAGCGTCAACCTAGTATTAGTAATGCCCTAGAAATTGAAGAGGTGTGTCCTTTCCAAATATCCAAATTCGACATATTTTTTCTAATCTTAGCAAAAAAATAATAATATCCGTTTGTGCGCATGCTTAACATTTAAAGACGGATACCGACGACGCAATTTTGAATGACATACTACCGAGGAACTCAGGAAAATTGGCAATCACTTCCAGTCTTCATCCCTTCTGGCACACAAAGCAGGGAGGTGTAGTAATAGGTCTTGTGATTTTGACGGTTATTGGTGCTATCGTCGGGGGTGTAGTAGGTGGTGCGGATCATTGCTGCAGATAATAGGGAGAGCATGAATTTTAACTCCCCCCTCAGCCTCGATAACAAGGAGAAGTCCGCAGGCGGCATCCCAGGCGTCAAATGGTAGCACGCCGTCTGTAACAAGCACTACATTCAGCAATATAACTGGTCCTTCTGGCACTACAATGAGCATTTCAAGTGCAATTTTACCGGCCTCGAGGACGTCTTTGGTCACAACCCAGGATCCTCTAACATCTCAGCATCAACCAGCGGCAGCCGCTTCTCCTTCCGCTTCCCCCAAATAATGTTTGACCGTATCATGCAACCAGCCAAATTACTGGCTTATCCTCTCCAAGGCCTGAAAAGATGCCGAATTTGTCGATGAAAGTGCGATGAGTTGACGATGATGTTTTGAGTTGGTTATAGACTCGGAGGTTTTTTTTTTCTTTGTTTCTTTTTTTGGGTTTTAGGGTATTGTCCTTACTTTCTTTTATCATGCTAATAGCTATCGCATACTGGGGAACTGGGATTGACTTTTTGAGGATAAATATAGTAT
>Ga0193743_1001298_pt1 | contig 18620 bp, 13 predicted proteins | sample L2c2metaG_FD_143038 | JGI IMG/M metagenome (GOLD analysis project Ga0193743, IMG submission 143038) | Soil microbial communities from a riparian zone of the East river system, Colorado, United States - L2c2 | ecosystem: Environmental > Terrestrial > Soil > Riparian zone | place: USA: East River... | reverse complement strand
AGACCCGCAAAACAGACGATCCGAACCGATTTCAGAAAAGCCGGTTCAACAATCACCAGCAAAGAACCGCCACGACGCTGAAGTTCAACAAGTTCCTAGTGTATGCATAAGTAATAGCTTGTTTTACGCGGCACCGCGTGTCTTCTTTGTCGTCTTTTTTGCACTAGAATCCCGGACGAACTTTAGCGATGAACTTCGTCCGCACTTTTAGTGCAAAAGTCCGGGATTTAACTGCAGCGTGACAAGCGTTTATCGTTACCTATTCAGCCAACGGCTAGATTCTGCCAAAGAATACTCCACTCCAAGACGAATCGAGATAAAGCCAACGCTGGGTGGCGAACCAGCTGGTAGGCATTTCGGGAACGTGTAGGAGTCCGTGGCCGCCGGTGCAGATAAGCTCGATTCCGTTCCAGCTAAGGAAGCTGCGAGAAGGTTCTCCGACTCGAGCTGGGTTGGTGAGCGTCGAGAGACAGACCGGGCATCGACGACGCTGGTCTTTGAGAGCCCAGCGAAAGCTGAAGAGGGCCATCAGAAAAGATATGACAATTTGAATGTACTGCGTCGTGGACGAAGCGATAGGGAAGGCGTAGGCAAGGTCCAGCGGTGCGAAATAGATGGTGGGAAGCAGTAGGCTGAACTTGACGGCGAGGAACATCCATCGCCGGAGACGCAGAAGCCACGAGACATGATCGGCGCCTGCTGGGTATTCTCCGAGCGGAAGTGAAGTAGTTGCGGGAAGCGCCAATAGCGCGAGCGCCAGGGTAAAAATGTAGATCGTGATGGGAACGTGATCAGTGAAAGAGAGGGCGGTGAACTGATAGCTTGCGAGACCGCCGTCGGGTTCGGGTGCAGTCATGCCCCACTGTTCACCAAGCATTACGTTGTCGGGGGAGGGTATACGGCGAGCAAGGATATAGCCGCGCGCTGAGTCGGGGACGGCAGACGCATCATCTCCTGGCTCGATGAGCCACGCGTCGAAAGTGCCAGGGAGCCGCCACTGGCCGCCTACAAGGACCCCTCCGAAGATCGCTTTGCGGATTCCGATTTTTACAGGAGTGCCGATGGCGAGGGATTCCCCATGGAATTGCTGTTTCCATATGGACTCACTAACGAAAAGTGTCGGATGCTGCGTTTTGTTGACGGCAGAGGGATACTGGAGGCCAACCATGGGGAAGAGGTTCGCGCTAACCCGAGCAATGCGTAGTTCGTCGGTTTGATGCAATGTGGTACGAACCTGCTTGACGATGGGACCGTAGAACGCTAACTCGGAGAACGTGTGTCGCGTGCGTCCCTGCCAGAAGCGGAAGTAACGCATGCTCATTGATGGAGTTTTGGAATAGTCGGTCCCAGGCAGCGATATAAGTACGAGATTGCGCGTGTCCCGATACGGAGACGGATGTAGGACGGATTGCATACCCGGCAAGAGGAGTGCCGTAGCGAAGCTGAGCACAGCGAAGATGAAGAGTGCGGCCGTGGTGCGCAGAGCGGAACGAGAAGGGCGGACGGTTCGAGCGACTAAAACCTGGCGGTCGCAGCGCAAGCACCAGGCGTCATTGAAAGCGCCGAGGCAGAATGTCGCGATTCGGTGCTCCCGTGCCAAGAAGGGAATGTTCTCTAAAAGAATGGCGCGGCTAACGTACCAGAGTTCCGAGCGCCATTCCTCCACCCAGATGGCACGTTTGGCTGACGGGACAAGCAGGCTCGCTAACCGCAGCAGGACGCTGGATACGAACCCGAAGCTTGTATCTGCGAGGCTCATACGTGCTCCGTCTCAGGCTCTGGGAAGAGTTTTGCAAGGAGCGGGTAGCGTCGCTGCGAGGCCTCCAATGTGGTCTTGCCAGCCTTGGTGAGATGGTAATACTTGCGCGGCGGACGAAGCTCTTTGTCGGCAACGGACTGCTTTTCCCATTCGGAGCGGATGAGGTTATCTCGCTCCAATCGGCGCAAGGCTGGGTATACGGTTCCGCTAGGCAGGCCGGTCTTCTCCATGACATTGAAGCCGTATATAGATCCTGCGTGAATCGCCTGCAGAATCATCGCGGCAGTGTGGGATAGCTTAGCCTCGACAGCCATGGGCGAGATTCTACCTATGTAGCATACTAATTGACAAGCCTTACAGTAGTTTGCTACATAGGGTGCAGAGGAACTTGCATGCTTGAAGTCCAGAACCTTTCCAAGCGCTACCGTGGTATTCCGGCGGTAAATGATGTTAGCTTCCGCATCGCTCCGGGCGAAGTGGTCGGCTATCTCGGGCCCAATGGATCGGGCAAATCGACAACGGTAAAGATAATCACCGGCATTCTTCAACCCAGTGCGGGGCGCGTGCTGTTTGAAGGCAAGGACATACAAGACAACCTAGCGGGATTTCGCGAGGCACTGGGCTATGTCCCGGAAGAAGCACATGTTTATACGCATCTCTCGGGACTGGAGTATTTGCAGCTGATAGGGCGCCTGCGTGGGATCGAAGAACAGCTGCTGGAGGAACGTGCAAACCGCCTATTGGAGCTACTCTGGCTGCGGTCGTCTCGCCATTCACCGATTTCTTCCTACTCGAAGGGGATGAAGCAGAGGGTGCTGCTAGCCGCGGCACTGCTGCACAATCCGCGGCTTCTCGTCTTCGATGAACCTCTCTCGGGGTTGGATGTGGTTTCGTCGCGGCTCTTCAAGGATCTGCTGTGCGAGCTTTCCGGCGAAGGTAAGGCGATTCTCTACATCTCGCACGTGCTAGAGGTAGTCGAGCAAGTTTGTGATCGCGTGATCGTACTGTCGCAAGGGAAGATCTTGGCGGATGCTCCGCCATCGGAACTGACCTCGCTGATGCAGCTCAGCACTCTGGAGCATGTCTTTGCTCAGCTGGTTCAGCAGCAGGACACACGGTCGATCGCACGCGGGATGGTCGAAGCGATTAAGGTGCCACATGTTTAGCCTCCGGCGCATACTGCGCGGACCGGATGCAAGCGTGCGTTCGCTTGCGGTACAGGCGAACGAGCCTGTGGACGCGAAACAGAACACTGTCTTCGAGGTCCTGACACGGCATCTTCTTTACCGTCTTGTCCACAATGAGGCTCTTGGCGAAGAGATTCCGACTCGGATGGCGCAGGTGGCCTACATGCTAGCGCTACCGGGGCTTCTGATGGCCCTGTACCTCTTTGCCCCGTATCACCAGCCGAAGGCAATTGGACCAAGACCCTACTGGCATCAGACATCCGACCACTACGTTTACACCGTTTATGCCTTCGTTGTGATGGGACTTGTGACGGTCTTTGAGTGGGAACTGCTATTTCCGGATTTGCTGGATGTCTTTGTCTTAACGACGATGCCGATTCGAAAGCGAGTGCTTCTGTTGGCTCGTCTTCTGGCACTTGCGATCTTTCTAGCTTTTGCGCTGGTAGGAACAAACTTCCTGGGTGCGCTCTTCTTCCCTGCTGTGGCTGATCTTCATGGGATGTGGTGGCGGCATATGGCGGCTCACCTGACGGCTGTGGCGATGGCGGGGATATTTGCCTCGGCGCTGTTTGTCGCTTTGCAGGGAGGGCTGCTCTGTTTACTGGGCCGACGAATCTTTGGATCGATCTCTCCGCTGGTGCAGGCGCTGTCTATGGTCGTGCTGCTGACGATTCTGTTTCTTACACCACTTGTTTCCGGCCACCTGCAATCTCTTTTTTACTCTGGGAGCATTGTGGCTCGTTCATTTCCTCCATTCTGGTTTCTTGGGGTCTACGAGGTTCTGCTGAGAGGTTCGGCTGCACTGCCAATCTATCTGCCGCATGCTGAAATGGCCATGGGGGCGACTGCCGGAGCGCTTCTCCTCGCGGTAGTGAGCTATCCATTGGCGTATGCTCGACGCGTTCGACAGTTGGTTGAGGGAGCTGCATCCACGCACACAAGAAGCACGATCGCAGGCATGGTCCAAAGCGTACTGCACGTAACGCTCCTGCGTTCGCCGCAACTTCGAGCGATCTATCACTTCATCAGCCAGACGATGCTGCGCATTCCTCGCCTGCGTCTGTATCTCACGATCTACGCAGGCGTGGGATTGTCGCTCGCTATCTCAGGGATATTGCTGCTAGACATCCATAACGGCCATATCGCCTTTCGCTGTTCTGAGTGGGGCATACGGTCGGTCGTGCCTTTGCTCGCGTTCCTGGTCGTGATCGGTATGAGAACGGCGATAGATGCGCCGGTGGGGTTGCAAGGAAGTTGGGTTTTCCTCGTAATCCATGGCCGTCCGCTTCCGGAACATCTACGCGCCGTTTTCCTGTGGGTGTCAGTGTGCGTAAGTGCGGTGACAGTGCTATCGGTGGCAGTGCTTCAACTCCTCGCTCCAGCGGCATTGCAAGGCTTACTTCCCGTCGCAACTCAAGTCGTTACGGCGATTGGTATCACGATTCTGTTGGCGAGAACTTTTCTTCTGCGCATGCGCGACATTCCATTTACGGCTACCCGCATACCAGCGACGAATGACCTTCCGATAAGCTTCGTTCGTTATGCCGTGCTCTTCCCTGCCTTCGTTTTCTTTGTCGTTGAACACGAACCGTGGGTTGAAGCGGATGCAGGTCATCTGCTCAAGACGGTGCTTTGCTTCTTGGCCGCATACGTATTCCTCGGCTACCTGCGCAGCCTTTACCTGAAGAAACGCGAGGGCGATGCGGATGATCCAGCGCTGGTTCGTCGACTAGGGTTACAAGACTAGAAGGGATTAAGTAGTTGCCATGTAATGGAAAATCTCAAGTCTTCGGCACCCTTGATGAGAAACCTAAAGGACTCACGTTTTGTTGACAGGTTGAAGGCTATTCAGAGATAGGTAACGACAATGTTCCGCTGCGTGCCTGTCCTTACAAGTCGGTCGGTTGTTGAGACCATTATCGGTATCAGGTTTCCAGACACGCCCTTTTGACTGTTCTTTGGAGCTATTTGGCGTAGATCTTTTGTGATTATTTGTCTGTCGTTATTCCTATACCTGTAGAAAACGGGCTCGTCGGCACGAGTTTAGTCTCTTACCTGTAGAAATATTCCCTTACTTGTAGAAATCCAGAACTGCCACGGCGAGCCGCTTCCACTTTGTGGTCCTGTGGCTGAAATACTCTAACAGTGGAGTCTACAGAAAGTTAAGCACTCGTTGCCGGCTCGCAATCTGCAAGTCGGTATTCCCATGCGCCATCCAAACTCCAGCCTCATGGGTGGTTTTTCCATGAAAAACGCACGTGCAATCGTTCTACTGGTAAAGGAATATTTCTACAGGCTAAGGCAAATTTCTACACCTTTAGGAATAGCGTAACCTCTCTGTAATCAACAAAATGGTTCTACAAGTAAAGGAATAACGACATACCCATCCGGAGCAGGATGCGGACATCCATGGCGCGCTGAACGATCAAAACATATGTTCGCCGTTCCTGACCCTTCCTCCGTCTTGAAGGATATTGTTGGCGAGATGTACTTCTGCAATTTGCAGATGCTTCTGTATTTGATCAGTGCAGTTGGCTACAAGGCCGAACTGTCTGCAGAAGATAAAAACGGTCTCTATTCGCTGAGCTATAGAAGTTGGAGGGATCCCATCACCGACTAGAGGAGGATCTGGACAGTCGGATCGCGGTGAACACCGCGCCGGCGAACATCATTCGGGGGGAGTACTGGTAACGGGCGCCGAATCCTTCGCATTCAGCCATGATGCGATGCAGAAGCGACTCGGTCCGCGAGCAGGATTGGTCGAGATGTTGGTTTGGGTATAGCATCACGCACCTCCCGGGATGTCGAAGGTTAGGGGAGCCAGTTCTCCAGAAGAAAACGGCAGCCGGCCGATGGAAGAAATCTACGGCCGGCTGTCAGAGTCAGTGAGGCATGTTAAGTGCAAGTTCTGTGTTCGTAGGTACCGGGCTATTTGCGGCCCGAATGGTTTCTTTCTCCGCATGACTCTTAGGAAGCTCGAAGCCGTTCGTTGCACCGGGCGACCAAATCTGGTGGAGGAAGTACTTGTTTCCGTAACGGTGAAATACTAATCTGCCTTTGTCGGTCGGCTTCATCGTTGTAGATCCTATCGCCATCAGGATCTGCGATCGGTTCTGAGTAACTCCGCGAAGAAGCAGAACGTGGTCGGACAGCGTCCGAATGTCGTACTTCCCGGCTGGCATGACCTCAGAGCCAGTTCGGAAGTCAAATGGGACGGTGGCTACGACATGCTCAGAGGAATTCTGAGCGATGGCGCGGGAGCCTGGTGCGAACGCACTGAGAGCGAAGGCAAAGGCAAGGACCGAGGGGGTGAGGATGGACTTACGTGATAGGAAGTTCATGATCGTTCTCCTTTGCGACAGTGGCTGCGACTCCATCTGCCTTACTCATTAATGCGAAGACCAGAAAGAATCGCGCCACGGCCGCGGAAACTTTTCTTATCCCGTGCAGTCGAATGAGCAGTCGGCCTGAAAATGCTGGAGGAGTACACTTTTCCCAACTAGAAGGGTAGTTCCAGGCAACAGATGAACGGCTCCCATCATGTACGACACGCGAAACTGTCCCGTGTTATGTGCGGGATCTTGAGGGGCGCCACTGGCTGTAGCTTTGATCGCTATTAATGGGATGGTCCGCCGCCTATAACCCGCGGGAGCGGGATTATAAGAGTAGGTACGGAGGAGGCATCCCATGGAACTGCACACCATCGGCATCGACCTTGGCAAGACAGTATTTCATCTGGTTGGCCTTAATAGGCGCGGCGAGGTGGTTGTATGCAAGAAGCTGTCGCGACCTCAACTGCTTTGCTTTACAGCGAACCTGCACGTGCAATTGATTGGGATGGAAGCTTGTGGCGGAGCTCACTTCTTAGGTCGTGCGCTGCGAGAGCAAGGGCATGACGTAAGACTAATCCCGGCCCAGTATGTGAAGCCCTACGTAAGACCAACAAGAGTGACTATATCGACGCAGAAGCGATTGCAGAAGCGGTAGGGCGACCGACCATGCGATTTGTGCCGATCAAAACCGTTCAGCAGTTGGATCTGCAGTCACTGCATCGGGCGTTCGGGCTGCAACGTTGAGATCGCAACCGGGCCAAGCAGCTCTCTGGCTTTCTTGGAGTCCTCGCGCTTTGCAGTAGCCAATCGCAGGTCGAGCGTTTCGACCCGCTTACATATCGTGCGATAGTTCGGAGCCGGTAAGTCTTGTTCCGCAAAGCGACGCCGAACTTCCAAGACAAGAGCCGCGAGTCGCGGTCGCTCCGGCTTTAGATAGAAATCCTGAATGCAAGAGCTCAGCAGGTGTTCATGGACCTGCTTGAGAACTGGCACTTTGGGCTTGCGCCCGCGCTTGCCGGGCAGCAGAGACGAGGTTTGTGAGCGCTGCCGGTAGCGCTTGAGCAGATCGTAGACAACGCTACCGTCCCAGCCCGAGCTGCAACGCGGCCTCGTCTACGCGTCGCACACCGACTTTCGATTGAGCGGCCAACGGGGCGACCACCGACTTTCGCTTTTAGAGACAGGAGCCAGTCGGCTTCCCCCGCAGCTTCCCAGTTTCGCCACTTTTGCATCAAATCCCGGGATGACTTTCATCTGAACTCTGAGGTTGCCAATTAAGCTTCAAGAATGCGGGAGATGGCCATTATCTGGCGCGTGATAAGAGCCTTATGGCCCTTGGCAGTCAGTTGGTAGTACTTGGCGCGGCGGTTGTTTTCTGTAGCCCGCCACGCGGACTTCAAGCGGCTTGCGCGCTCCATCCGGCTGAGTGCCGGAAGCAATGAACCGGCATTCACGCGAAATGAGCCGTTGCTAATCTGCTCAATGCGAAGACCTACGCCATAGCCATGCATGGGAAGGACAAAGGTAAGCGCGACCTGACTCCCAATGAGCAGTTTACTGTTCAGGAATCGACGTGCTAGATGGAAGCAGCACGATCAGCACGGCACGAGATATTCTTTCTCGCGAGCAGACACGTTCTAAGTCAACCTCCCAAACTGCTAACGCGAAGAGTTCTTCTCGCAAGAGATTGGCGCTTTGGGTCGCCAATGATCAATGTCCCCCATCACCAGGCTGTATTCGGACAAACAAACCACCCTCAAATGCTCTGCCTTCGCCTGACCTGACTGCCTCAATCATCTGGCAGTATGCGGTGTCTCCTCGACGACCTCAGTTCAGCGCTTCTTGTCCGAAGAACAGTGATCCTGATGGCAATTGTTATGCCCCGGGACTTCCCCATAGTCCTGACACCACGCTCGACCTGAATGTCGCTAACTCACCCAATCCATCGGAAGAGCCATAGGTTCGTACGCCACTTAGAGGCGATTCGAACCCCTGGCTTGCGATTGGGGAGTCGGAAGACGAGGCCGGTTGTCGCGCTGCACTCAAATCCCGGACTGTGGTCTGGATTGTAGCGTGAGAAATTATTTGTCGTAGCTTTTTTGAGGTGCTATTTGTCGTAAGGAGCGGAGTCTCAAGCCTGGCCGATCACGAGACTGTCCCTGGCTGCTTCTACGATCTCGACCGAGACGACTTGGGTCAGAAGTTGTGTGAGGAGTCAGAGATTGCCGCTGGTCATGCGAACCAGTCGTGCCACGACTTCATGGGTAGATCCGGTGTGGGGCAAGGTCGCGTCGGGCGGCGCCCAACGTTGTTGGAGAAGATCCTGCACCTCAGCAGGCCCCCAAAGGGCGGAACTCGTGTACAAAGCCAAAGCGCGAGTAGAGCTGTGGAATGCTGTCGGTTTCCCCTTCGCATTGGGCCATGTACCCGCAACCGTTTCCTCGGTGGTCTTACTATGAATCGGTGGGATTGTGTGCGAGTTGCCTGCGCTTAGTCTCGGATGGCGGCCTAGTACTCGACGATGGCGTCGACTAACTCTCGCACGTTTTGAAAGCTGCCGTCGCGAATGCAATCGCAGTGAGTTCCCCAAAGTGTCTAAATAGCGTTATTCCGATTCCGATGTGATCATTGACCGCTGACCGAATCCGCTGGTTGCAGCCAAGGTAATCGCTCGAGGATAAGCAGTGCCAAGTAGATGATCGTCCATTGATCAAACAAGATAATGACAAAATCTTGACAAGCGGAGCTTGACGACTGTTGCAGCACGATGCAATAAATGCTGGCGTGCTGCGAGTTACCTCTAGACAAACGTTTGTCGTTGAAGACAAAGATGTGGGGAAATTTCATGTGGCGGTAGTTGAGATGCAGGCAATTTATACAAGCAAGACATTCGGAGAGGCGACAATATGAAGGTCAGTATGATGCTCACGATTCTCTTTTATGGGCTGGTTGTAGGGATCGGATTTGCCCAGAATACGAACTCTGGTGACCTCCGGGGAACGGTCACCGATACCACGGGAGCAGTAATTCCTGGGGTGTCAGTTCAGGTCAAGGACGTGGACAAGGGTGTAGTCAAAACTTACGTTACCAATGCGGCCGGATTGTACGATACCGGTTCGATCACGCCGGACCACTACCTACTCACGTTTACTATGGCCGGTTTTGCAACCTTCGTGCGCGGTCCAATTACGTTGAACGTTTCCATTCAGACCATCGATGCGCAGCTGAAGGCAGGCTCGACACAGCAGGAGACTGTGGTGGACACGGATGTGCCGCTGTTGAACACGGAGACGGGCTCGCAGGAGGCTACACTTTCCTCCGAGGTTATGTCGCAACTGCCCAGACCAATCTTGGTGCGGACTGGGAGATTTTCACAGTGTTGCTGCCCGGAGCCGCCGGCGCTCCCGAGAACTCTAGCAGCGCCTCCAACCCCGGCCAGGTGGCCGCCATTAATGGCAACCTTCCCTTCGAGAGCATGCTAGCCGATGGAGCCACCACCACGCTGCCGATGAGCACGAATTCGGATGTCACGATCTTTGAGACAACTTCGGAGGTCAAGATCAGCACCTCCGCCTTCTCGGCGCAGTATGGCCAAGGCGGCATCATTTACAACCAGATCACAAAGGGCGGCACCAGCCAGTTCCATGGCGCTGTATATGAGTACTTCTCCAATAACGCACTCAACGCCAACCCCTATGAGTTTGGCACAACCGGAGTGGAGCTCCCTAAACTGCGCTTCAATAACTTCGGCTTTGCCATTGGCGGTCCTATCATCCGGCACAAGCTGTTCTTCTATTTTGACTTCGATAAGACTATCAACAACACCACGAGTGTTGGCCATGAAACATTGCCGCTCGGCCAGAACGCGGCGATGGCGAATGGCGATTTTACCGCTCCTGGAATGCCTACCATCTACGATCCGACCACCCAAACGATTCAATATACGGGTAGCCACACATATACAACCTCTGCTGGCAAAGTCACTCAGCAATGCCCCTGCGCTATCCGTCAATCCTTCGCAGACGAGTACCACAATGGCAACCGTATCCCGGTCAACATGATCAACCCGGTTGCCAAGAACTTCCAGGCCCTTCTCCAGACGCTGGGCAATAACGCAGTGCAGCAACCCACCAATGTTGGGACTTCGCAGATCGTGCAGGGAGTTGTGACTAACAACTATGCTTATAGCGCGCCCGGTATTAATCCGTTTACTAAGTATTTCGGTCGTCTCGACTACGACATCAACTCCAAGAATCGGCTCACCATCTCGCAGACGGAGAGCGATAACCCAGGTGCTAATTTCGGGCAAAATGCCTGTCCCATCAATTGCGAAACCGAAGACGTAAGCCGTGAAAATGCTCAAATTTCCGAAGTCTGGAGCTTCAGTTCGACGTTTCAGAACGAAGCGCGCTTCGGCTTTACCGATCAGTTGAACTTTTTTGGCCCCGAAAGCCTGGGCAAAGGCTACCCCGCCATGGTCGGGTACCAACTGGCCAAAGCGGATCTGATTCCGGGCTTTGGGCCCGGCAGTAGTATGACTGGTTTCAGCACCGGCAATACTTCGCCATTCATCTACAAGGAGTTCGTCTACGATCCGTCCGACGTGGTCACACTGATTCGCGGGCGGCACGTTCTGCACTTCGGCGGCGAGTTCCTGATCAGCCTCGCCGATTCTACTCAATATGGTTATCTCAATGCAGGCACTCCGAGCTTCGGCGGACTGTACACCTCCCAGGGCGGTCAGATCACGAAGTCCTCAGGTACGGGCGATGGCTTCGCTTATGCGGACTTCCTGCTGGGCCAGATGAACAGCTACAACGCCAGTGTGACGCCGGAGTATGGTGCCCGGACCAAGAGCCCGCAACTGTTCATCCAGGATGACTTCAAGTTGCTTCCCAATCTGACTATCAATCTAGGCATGCGATATCAGATCCATACCGGTTGGAACGAGGTCAAGGGCAATGAGACTGTCTTCGATCCCACTGTGGCAAACCCGGCCGGCGGCCTTGGCGCTATGTGGTACGGCTTCAGCAAGGCCAATGGTCGCGGCCAGCTGATTGCGCCGAGCTACAATAATTGGCTTCCACGTGTCGGCTTTAGCTGGCAGCCTGTGAAAGATACTGTCGTTCGTGGCGGCTGGGGTATCTATGCCTCGACTCTGAGCATCGACACCTATGGCGCTGGCATGGGTGCCGCCTTTGGCAGCAGTGGAGGAGTCAGCGACACAACGAACGGCATTTGCCCGGTTGCGCAGATCGACGGTAACGGAAGCGCACCCGATACGATCGACCCTGGCTGCGGGGTTGTCGCCAACGGCACAAACTTCAATACGTTGACGCCCAATGCTGCGTATCTGACCGCGGCATCTACCCCTGATGCACGCAATGGCCAGGGCGTAAGCTACAACCAGTACCACACACCGCTACCTAAGAACTACCAGTGGAACCTGTCGTTGGAACGCCAGTTGGGTCAGGACTACGTGGCCACTCTTACTTACGTGGGCAATCACGGTGCGGACCTAAGCTTCCCGGTGGACATCAATCAGGTTCCTGAGAGCATGCTCAGTGCCAACGATCTGGGCAACAAACCGTACCCACTGTTCCTCGGGATCACTGGAAGCACTAATAATGCAATCTCGAACTACAACGCACTGCAGGCTCAAATGACGAAGCGCCTCACTCACGGCTTTCAGTTGAACGTCAATTACACATGGTCGCACTTCCTTGATGATCTAGACTCGTCCGGCTGGGGAGCCCGTGAAGGCTTCCAGAACTATCAGAACGCCTTCAATCCTTCTGCCAACTACGCAAACAGCAACTTTGACATCCGGAATATGTTCAAAGGTCAGGCAATCTATCAGCTTCCCTTTGGCAGAGGAAAGCAGTTCCTGAACAAGAACTTGCTGTTGGATGAGGTACTAGGTGGATGGCAGGTGTCTGGTGTATGGGTGATCGAGGGCGGTAACCCCATGGGCATTACGACCGGTGGTAATAACAGCTCGAACAACCAGTCTGGCTCGTATACACAGCAGGCGAACCTTGTTGGGAAAATTAAACTACCGGGCGGCACGAAATCACGTCTCAGGGAGTGGTACAACCTAAGCGCACTCGCGGTGCCTGCTCCTTTTACCTATGGCAATTTTCTCAGGAACCAGATTTATGGTCCTGGAGTCGCTAACTTTGCTGCTTCGTTAGGTAAGACCTTCGATCTCTGGCCTGATAGGGGAGTGAAGATGACGATCCGTGCGGATGCAGGGAACGTGCTGAACCACGCCAGCTTCGGGCAGCCTGGAAATAATGCCATCGGGCCTGGCGAGACTGCCAATATCACAAGCACGACAGTCGGCGGCAGACAGATTCAGCTGTACGGCCGCATTTCGTTCTAGTTCACGTCAGTAAACCTTCCTCGTAGAGACGGCGATCTTTGCCGTCTCTACTTTTGCGAGGGATACCTCCATGAAATAAAGCTACAGGGGGACACTTCAAGAAAGGGAAATTTGCGTACGTTTAGGACTCCTGGAGCAGGTTCCCCAGCTTCGTCCAGCCCTACCGTTATTTAAACATTGTTTTCCGGACCGGTTATGAGACAGTTTCGGGCCGAAAAAGGCGCTCATTGGTGGTTCTTCTTGCTTGTCCTGCAAACGGGCCTTTTCGCTAAAGGCAGGCGATTTTTGGAATACTCAGGCTTGGAAGATGTTTGGATTCTTCGTCCGCCGATTGTTAGCGTACATAAATTCCCGTTTTCTTGAAGTGACGCCAGTTACGGCATTTTTCTACAGGCTACAGAACATTTCTACAGGCTTAGGAATTGCATAAGCTTCTTGTCATCAATGAATTCGTTCTACAGGTAAAGGAAAACCGACACACATCGTCACTGTTCACGAGGCGCGGCGGTACTTACCCTCATCTCGCCGATAAAAAGCAAGTTTGTCGGGATCAATGGTCATGCCGAAGCCAGGACCGGACGGGACGACAAGGTGGAAATCCTGGTAGACAAGTTGCTCAACTGTGAGGCCATCGCTGAACAATTCCGGTGCGAAGAGCTGGCAACCCCAATCGAGCCGCGAGACTGTGGAGAAGAGCTGCGCTGACGCGGCGGTTCCAATACTGCTCTCGAGCATCGTGCCACCGAACAGCGACAGCCCGGCGGCCTCCGCAATTGTGGCCACCTTGCGGGTGCGCAGTAGACCACCATGCTTGACGAGTTTGAGGGAAAATGCACCGGCGGCGCGATGTATCTGCCGGCCCTGCGAGCTACCCAAGTCGATCCCGTCAACGCTCTGCGAGCCGAATAGCAATTCGAACGATTTCTGCTTCGAAGACGGTGAACGTCCAATTCCGGCATTGCTTGCGGCCCTTCGGTCGGTAGTGCAAAATCGCCAATGCACTAAGTGTTGCTTTGCACATTATGTGGCGCACTTCTGTGCTAATTATTTGGCGCATCGGCTGTAAATCGAGTGTGAGAATGTGTGTGTCGTTATTCCCAAGCGGAATCCACGTCTGAACCCTGACATCTGTTGCATGCCTCCTTAGTACATGATAATCCGGTTTATCACGAAGGCGTCGGTCTAGCGCGAACCTGCTTGGGCTCAACAACGTCTTTTCTCCATTCTCTTTTCCAGCTTGCGCTGCTCGCCCTCGTACTTTCATTAGTGGGCCTGGGCAGTACTCTTTCCTTTGCCATTGCTCAACGTAGGAGCGAATTCGGTATTCGTATAGCTCTAGGGGCCCGGCGAGCGCATATCGTTTGGATCATTTCGAAGACTAGTCTCGCGACAGTGGGCGGCGGCATCGTAGCTGGTCTTCTATTGAATTTCTTTACCGAGAAGGCATTGCAACACTGGACACCTGACAGCATCTCTGGCTCGTGGGTGCTCAGTTGCGTGACACTCCTTTTAGTCATCTGTGCAGCCACCACTAGTCTTATGCTGGCAGTTCGAGCAGCACAGGTAAATCCTTCACAAACGCTTCGGTGCGAATGACACACTGGTCCGATCTTATCGAGGGGTAATATGATCACCGCCACCAGGACTCCAGATGAATCGACTGCTGGTTTACCGCCTGGCTCGATATCCCAGGCGTGTAGCTTGGGTCGCTTTGAGGCGTAGATATTTGTGCGCTACTCGGCGCAAGAGAATGTGATGGAAGTTGAATGTCCTCATTCTCAGCCAATCCTTAGAACCGCAAGCCTACGCAGAAGCGCCGTAAAGCGCCTGAAATAGGCATCGATCGTCTGAATCTGCTCCAGTAACGTGACCCCGGAGCATATTAGGGCGCGATCGTTCCGCCATTTATCGTTCAAATATTTACGCCAAATAATTATCAAAGCAACACAAAGTGCGCGTGTACGGGATTCCGTTGCGGAAGCCATTTGACATTTATCAGGCACATCGTTACATTTTCTTCTGGCCGCTATAAGCGCGCCGGGGTAGACGACGAAAATATAAGAATTCAGGACTCTTTGCTCTTCCTTCCGAGATGACCTTACCAGTTTTTACATCTGGTCATAGTTCTTACTCTGACATCGGGAGAAGTAATGAAGTGTCTGTTTCGTCCTCGTATTTGCTTGTTCACGGGCATACGTCTATCTCTCTTCTGCTCCACACCAAGCTCGGCGTCCGCTCAGAATAGTTCTGAGATGGTCATACGTCGTGTCCGTCGCAACATCGCAGATCCGGTCCAGATCACGCAAATGTCCGTTGGGAAAACGATTGTCGCTCCAGATGTGCCATTTAGTGCCGACGGTCTTTGGCTTAAGGATCTTCAGGTGAGGGTCAGAAACATTTCGGACAAGACCATCGTTTATGGTGCAGTGCAGATTGACTTTCGAGATCTTGGTAAGCCACCTCTCGTCACAGACATGACTCTTGGTCAGCTTCCTGAGCACGCACTTTATCGCAACGGCACGCGTGTGACGATCCCTAATATCAATCCATATATCAATCCATCGATCGCAATAAAGCCCGGAGAGATCATGACCTTCTCACTGAGCAGGGATTGGCCCTCACTACAAGAGAGAATTAGAGCATATACGCCTCCCGAAAATGTAAAGTCCTGCGTCATCGACCTGGCACTATTCATGTTCAGTGAACATACTCGTTGGGTTTCCATTCTTTTGCAAAAGAAGCTGAAGGAAAGCCAGGAGAATGCATACCGACCACTGCGGATGGTTGCGTGATTCCCCACCTTGTGCTGGCACGACCCGGTTAGCGATAACGAAACAGAAAAAACAATCTAGGTAGTTACAACACTCTTTGGAGGTCAGGATTGAATATCAGACGTTTCCACATCTTTGCGATGTTAGTGTACGCGTGTGTTCTGTTCTTCACCGCTATGGGCGCGTGTGCTCAGGACACCTCATCCCTCACCGGTACGGTCACAGACTCCTCCGGTGCGGTGGTACCTAAGGCCAAGATCACGCTTGGCAATAACGCCACGCGTTCGGAACTGCACATCACCACCGACGACGGCGGCAACTACAACATCACCAATCTTCCCTCGGGCAGCTACAACATGCACGTCGAGGCACAAGGCTTCCAAGCCACGACTCTCAACGATGTGCGCGTCGACCCAAACATCGGCCGCCGCGTCGACATCAGCATGAAGATCGGTCAATCAACCGAATCCATCACCGTTGAAGCCAACGCCAACACCGTGCAGACCGAGAGCGGTTCAGTCGGCCAGCTCATCTCGCAGGAACAGGTCAAGAGCATCCAGCTCAACGGCCGCAATCCGATCTACCTCTCACAGCTCGAGCCCGGTGTCGTCCGCGGCAACTCGATGGCATCCTTCTCATTCGGCCTCGACAACGGCATCAACGTCAATGGAGCTCGCTCGCAGGAGAGTCTTATCACCTTCGACGGTGTTCCGATGGTGCGTACGCGCTCCAACGGCACCAGCACCGGCGTCGCTGACGTTGACTCCACTTCGCAGATTCAGGTACTGACCACCAGCTATCCGTCCGAATACGGTCGCACCTCCGGCGGTCAAATCCGCATGGTCCCCAAGAGCGGTACCAGCGATCTCCACGGCAGCGCCTTCGAGTACTTCCGCAACACCGCCCTCAACGCCAACACCTGGCAGCGCAACTTCAACGACCAGGAGCGTCAGGCCTTCCGCTTCAACCAGTTCGGCTGGAACATCAACGGTCCCGTCTTCATTCCCGGCCACTTCAACAGGAACCGCAACAAGCTCTTCTTCCTGGTCGGCCAGGAGTGGATCAAGTACGTCCACGACGATCTGGCGCAACAGAAGGCTCCCACGGCACGCATGCGCACCGGAGACTTCGGCGAGCTGCTCGGTCCCAACATCTTCTACAACCATCCCGTGCAGATTGTGAACCCGATCACCGGTGTTCCCTATGCCAACAACATCATCCCCGCAAGCCAGCTCAGCGCCAACGGTATCGGTTTGCTCAACGCCTATCCGCTGCCCAATGCGCCAAACAATCCCACCAACAACTGGATTGACTCCGCTCCCTACACGGAATCGCAGCGCAAGGACTCCGTGACCGTCGACTTCGTGCCCACCGATAAGCATCACATTCGGTTCGCCATGCTGAACTACAACTACAACAGCGTCAGCCCGCACTATGGCAACTTCAACCGTACGCCTCAGGTCTGGTCCCGCCCCAACCAGATCGGTGTCGTGCACTGGACCTGGACCATCAGTCCGACGCTCGTCAACGACGCCTATGTCTCCGCCGCCGCCGATCACGTCACCATCGGCATCGATACCTCGTCCGGCTTGTATAACCGCACCAACTACGGCATCAACTATCCCTACCTTTACAACGGTGCGGATAAGGTGTTGCCCGATAAGATCCCAACCATCCAGATCGCCAACTTCGGTACGCTCGACGGCGGACCCTATCCCTCGCACTCCGGCGGTATCGTCTATGACATCGGCGACAGCATCACCAAGGTCTGGGGCAACCACACCCTCAAGATCGGCGGGCTATGGGAGTACGCTGGCGAGAACAACTTCGACCAGATCAACGTCTCCAGCACCATTCCCGGATCGACCAACAACCAGAACGGCTTCTTCGTCTTCTCCGACGCTCGCGGCGGAACTCAGGCGGCGCCCGTTCCCACCACCAACGTCGCTGTCGCCAACGTGGCGGCCGGCCTCTTCGATACCTACGCAGAGATCGGCACTCGTTCCTACACCCTGTTCCGCAGCAATATGTTTGAAGGTTTCGCGCAGGACCAATGGCGCGTGAACTCCAAGCTTGTTCTGGAGTATGGCGCACGCTACAGCGTCAACACGCCGTATTACGCCATATGGGGCAACCAGTCATTCTTCAATCCGACCTACTACAATCCTTCTGCGGCGCCTACGGTCGACCCCAATACCGGCTTCGTCACCGGCGGCACGCAGCTCAATGGCGTCGTGATCCCAGGAAACGGCTTCCCCAGCGCGGCCAAGGGACATGTCCCGGACGACATCCTGGCTAACGGATACGCCGCCAACTTCCACGACACGCCCCGTGGTTACCACCCCACCATCTGGACCGATATCCAGCCGCGCTTTGGCTTCTCCTATCAGCCGCAGCCGGGCATGGTCATCCGTGGTGGTGCTGGCCGTTACGTTCAGCGTCTCGGCATCAGCGACAACGTGCAGGTCGGCGGCAACGCGCCGTTCCAGCCCTCCTCGACGGTCACCCGCGGCAACGTGGATACCCCCGGTGGCGTTGGAACCAACGCAACCCCGCTCAACTTCACCTCGCATCAGTACAACTACCCGAGCCCCAACTCCTGGGGTTGGAATCTCACCGTCGAGCAGGAGTTCAAGAACATCGGAGTCCTGACCCTCAGCTACGTCGGCCGCAGAGGCGTTCACCTGGAGCAGCTTGCCAACATCAACCAGCTCCAGCCCGGAACCATCCAGGCGAATGCGAACATCCTGTCGCCCGACTACCTCCGCCCCTACAAGGGTTACTCCACCATCACCGAAGCGCAGAATCAGGGAGCGTCCATGTACCACTCCCTGCAGGCCAACTTCAAACGCCGCCTCACCAAGGGCCTGCTCTTCGGTGCCGCGTACACCTGGTCCAAGAGCCTGGACTTCGGCTCCTCCAACGGCACCAACCTGCCTAACGCGTACGACAAGTCGAACTTCTACGGACCGAGCGACTTCGACACGCGTCACGTGCTGGTGCTCAACTACGTCTGGGATATTCCGTTCGCAACGAACTCGACCAACTTCTTCGAACGGGCGACGCTCGGCAACTGGCAGTTCTCTGGAACCATTCAGGGACAGACCGGCGTTCCTCAGACTGTCTCGCAGAACAACGACCGCGCCGGCGTTGGTCCCGGCTCGGGCAACCAGCTCTGGGTCGTCT
>Ga0193743_1001297_pt1 | contig 18628 bp, 18 predicted proteins | sample L2c2metaG_FD_143038 | JGI IMG/M metagenome (GOLD analysis project Ga0193743, IMG submission 143038) | Soil microbial communities from a riparian zone of the East river system, Colorado, United States - L2c2 | ecosystem: Environmental > Terrestrial > Soil > Riparian zone | place: USA: East River... | reverse complement strand
ATGGGTGAATTACCAAGTTATTACAATGGTAATTGGTGAAAAATTACAAATTTATTTCAAGTTTTATTGACTTTGCTATTTGACTTTCCAGTTAATTTGATATCTCCGCCAGTGCGAGTTGAATAATCTTGTGATTGAATCGTTTCGTGAGTCACTACCACTAGGTGACGTCTGGCGTAGGTTGCTTTACGTATAAGAAAATCCCCCAATTTCGGGCCATGAACCTGGCCAACCAATCGACCTAGATGCGCATGCACTGATAGAATTCGTTTCCAGCCCACTACGAGTGAAATGAAGCTAAGACAAACTATGTAAGACTTTCTCAACAAATTTGGACACTCATTGCAAGACGACTCTGATTCAGGCGTTGATGGGCGTGCCACACGTGTCAACAGGAGCACGTGGCCGATGATCAACAATTTACCTTTCTCCGCTTGGGCGGTAATGACAGTGGTGCACAGTCGATTTGCACAAGCGAATTCAGACAGAAAATTAGAATTCAGGCAGTTGCAAGAGAAAAAAGGCCAGGTACGAAAGCAGATATTTTTTGGGGAGGATTTCAGCCAAGTCACTCAGTGTGTGCGTTACCTTTTTTATATTCCCACGTTATCTTTAGTCTCTTTCTTCTCGATTTGGAGTTCCCTTTGTCCACTGGGCTGTATATTACCGACACTGTTGATCATCCAGTGGCTTTCTTTCTCGTTTCCTTAGTCCCCCCAACACAGGATCCTGGCTTGAGCTCAAAATCCCTAGATATCATCTCAATTTGCCCAGTTGTTGGCTTGCAAGCGCACCTGTCCTCCAACCTCAATCTTTTTCTTCTCCGATCCCCATCCTTTTGTGGGGCTTATATACTGACGCGGATTATGTGCAGTTGAATAATCTATGGGTTTATGTTTCTCATGAACTGTCATTTGGCAGTCCGTGGCGAGCTCGGGTGCCGGCGATCTCGCCTTCTTCGGGCACTACTTATATATTTTTTCCCTTTACAGCACTGCGTTTTCTTGAACTAGGTCTATTGTGAGGCTCTAACGTCGGCCAGGATCTCTCCTTCGCCAAGATCTGCTTGTAGGACTGTTTCATGAGGTGCACAGGGTGCATAACTCTCCCACGCTGTTCTGTCCCCGCTCTTTTTGTTACAAGTTCCTAGCATCGAGTTCCATGCCAAACATCACCAGTGTCGAGACGTCAACCCCTTATTGTCTGGCTCCATACCTGTGGCAAGTCCGGCTGCGATTACACCATCATCTACGAAGCTTAATAATCAATCCTTATTGTTCTTTGCTTACACGCTTTCGCCATCTGATCTCCTATAGTATTCTAATATAACGTCCAGGGAACAATTAGGTGAGAGACGATATGGTCTTTTACTTTTTTTTTTGTCTATGCTGGTCACAGCCCCTGGAGAGGAGGTATAAAGTACGTCAGCATTTACTTGACTCGCCATCTTTTAACATCCCCCCCTCTTTGCCCACCGCAAAATTTTACACTCATACACATACATCCTTACCATCAATGGACGTTTTCACTTGCTTTGCCGACATTCTCCCAGTCACCTCTGTTGAGGGATCTGCTGAGACTGCATCAGTACCTATAGATGAAGAGAGCACAGGCGGTGGCGCCAACTACTACTGTGTCATTGCATGAGATGCCCTATTCCTCATTGCATATTTGGCGACTTTCACCTTTTTTTTATCATCATCGTGTGTCTCTTTTTGTTTGCTTGGATCAAAACGGCTTTGCTGATGTCTTCGGCCATTCCAGTCAACACCCAAGGCATTTTATCATTATCATTATCATCAATCACCACGCATTACTCAGCATTATCAATTTTCCTGTATTGGACATATTATCCGACAACGTAACTCACATTATAACTTTTGTTTTTTATGGACCACACACACAAACCATTCATTTCTTTCGACCTTCGGCTGTCATCCCCATTATTGTTTTCTCGCTCTTATTCCCTTCTCTCATTCGTATTTACTTGAGCGGCGTCGAATTTAGTAAATGGTGAAAAAAGAATAAAAATGCAATGAAATTGCGAAAATTTTATATCAGAAGATGCGAATGTCTTTTGAAAGGCTGCCTTCGTGAATGAGTTCCAGGATCCTTGCATGTGCATGTGCTGGTCGCTCGACTGATGGAGTGTGGGCTATAAAAAAATTAAAATTAAAAAACATCCCAACATGGTCCATGAGTGTGACGACGGGATCGGTGGTCCCACTCAACGTTCGACCAAATTCTGATTCTGCTCTACACCTTTTAGCCCTTGGCCCCCCATTTGGTCACCAACTTTTTCCGAACGTTTCGATTGGGAGGTATATGCTGGTGTGGGGTCGTCGTTGGGTGAGTTGGAAATCGCATATCTTTTAATCATGTCGAGCTTGGCGGTTATTTAATGGATATAGCTGAATGGAAGAGTAACCTCTGGGTCTGGCGAAAAGAACCGAAATCAGTTTTGTTTCTGTTCTCCAAGTTCTCCATCCTGAGGTCAACCACGATCCGCAGCAAGATTTTATTATCTTCAACAGAGACGCAGTTGCCTCTCTGTTCTAACAAACAAACAAAAAAACAAACAAAAAAACAAAAGCGATTCAATTTAGGATGGATAGCATCCGCCGCTCGTCTTTGGAAGTTGTTGAAGGATCGGGAACTGGGAATGGGGGGGGGGGGGGGGGGGGAGAGCCTCCGATTGAGTTGGATGAACTTCGGGCTAGGGCAGTGATAATCTTTGGGTTTGAAACGTCCTGATCGAACTCTGGTTGTTTTATGTTTCTGATAAATATATTGCAAATCGTCAGTCAAAGTCCCTTTTTATTTTTTTTACGTTCACGATTAATGGGTCGTCATGGCACCGGTCTAAGGGGGATGAATCCGGTATAAATCCGGCAACCCACCTGACTGGCCAATTTGCACCGCCTAACTTCCCAACCTCAAAAGTATACAACAACAGCGAATTTGAACATTAGATCAGATGAAAAAAAGGTTTTTTTTCTGAAGAAGGCTGCAAGTAGAGAGGAAGCTGCGAGATAGTTGAATAACAAAAGTTTCCTGGTTTTTGTTAATATTATTTCTGCAAAGGTGTGACTAAGTTTTCTCCTTTTTTTTTATGTAAAAAAATGGCTGCTTTTCTTCAATGTATCTTTGCACAACTAATTGACGAATCAAAGGCGGTTGGGTTGACATACAGATACGACTTGATCGATGATCGCGGGTAGTCGTCGTCATGGTATTTTAAAAATAAATTGACGTTCTACATAGTGTTTTGTTTTCGTCAACTTGTGTTGGATCGAATACTTCCTTGATTAGTACAGCTTTTCTATTCTTGTGCCTGATCTGTTGGAAAAGGAAGATTTAAAAAAAGATTTGAACGCCATCGATTGACCAACTTGACCCGCCCATCAAAATCAATCAAAAGAAGGGGGAGCAGGAGGTGGCCGTGTCAGTCATGATGCATGATCCATCAATGCATTATTCAGAGAACTTCAAAGCTTTCAAGGGAGGCAAAGCGCCGCGACAACTTGGAAGGAATCGGTTCCATGGTCTGGCGTCGCCGTATCGTCTTCATCTTTTGCGACAGGATAACGGCGAAGTTCCTAGTAACCAATCCTCAACTTTTGGATTTATAGAACTGAACACAGTGATTAGAACAGCCTTCGGAGGTGTCAGGAGTACTAGTACACCCTGATTCCGATCACAACTTCCTCTGAGAGAAGATATGGGATCCTATCACTGCCACAGGCCTGAGTATTTCATGTAGTATTTCCTCTGGCATTGGGGTTACAAAAACGACGCTTTTGTTTTTTTTTTGGTTTCCCTTGTCATTCCTCACTACTAGTCAATGTCGAGATCTCTGCCTACACAGACGAGTTTGTCGACGACCACTGCAAACATCGTACAAAGCACGACGGGGATCGTCATTGGCAATGGGGTCACTGTAAACTCGATACCGTTCACAGTAATCAAGTCGCTTACCAGTAGTGAGTCATGCTCCTTGTCGTTGACCAAAAATCATGATCCTCCCTAACATGAGAAATAAACCTGCAAGGCGTCAGTACCCATACGCCGAGTGTTTCCTCCTCGTCTTCCTCTCGGTCACTTCCGCTTGTTCCTATCATCGGCGGTCTTTTAGCTGCGTTTGCAGTTTTATTGTTTATATTTCTACTCCTCAAATGCCGATCCTCCCAAAGAAAAATCCGTCGTCTGCAAGCTGAGATGGACTCACCAACCTTCATGGAGGATGACACATCCTTTGGGTTCGGCATTGACAAGGAGAGGCTTGGTGGAAGTTACGTCAGTCTCGATGATGGACCAAAGTCAGCGCTATCTCCACCGATCACCAGTCCCCCGAATGGTAGGTTATATTTGCAAGCGTTTGTCGTTCTCGTGACTCAAATTGTTCCACAGCTCTCATCCACCCCAATCGTTTTCATTAACAAGTTCACTTTGCAACTACTTCAAAAACGAATATAATGTACAATTATAAATTATGGAACAAAAGCGACGACAGACAGGCTGATATACGGATGTACAAGTGGACGAATCTAATGCAAGTATACCTATAGAACTTTCGTCAAAACAAATTCCACTGTTACATAAATGTCGGATTAATTATAATCATCAGTGGTTTTACAGAATCGTATTTGATCTCGGTGGAGACGATATGGATTACTGAGACGATACATGCAATGAAATTGTTGTATCTTTCAGGTCCTTGATGTAAGCCGCAAAGCATCTTTCATGCGCATACCCAGGGGTGAATAAAACTAAGGCTATGCTCCCTGATGAGCGCTGTGGGCAGAAATAAAATTAGCTAAATCACTGATGAAGTCCAACGGCTTACAAAGTCCCGAGATGGAAGGGCCAATTGCTTAGATTCCAAGTCCTTGACCTATCCATCCTGGCCGATTAATAAGCCATCCTTTTTCATCAGGAGCTTCTTCGGAATGTTTGTCAAGATCGTGCAGAATCTAATAGGAAATTTCAGCGATAACCCGGTTAGGTGCTTGAGAAAAGATGATGTTTACCGCCGTGATCCAGTTCATATTATGTCTCTTTCGATTTCGGCCCTTTTTAGCGCACCTCAAGCATTCGACTCTCGCGCCAATGTTGTTCATTCGGTCAGACGTCACTCTGTCAGGATCCTCTCCACAAGCTGCCACAATGACTTGAGCAGAACCTGAAGCTTCATCGTCAAATGTGACCTGATGGTGGTCTTCATCCCACTCTGTGCGGTACCAAGATGACATCTTGTTCCAGACAGAATCAACATTAACCTGGCGGCCAGGAGAATATTTGCCTTCGTCTTCGCCTTTACTTTCAATACTGTCAACCTCTTCGTCTGTATCAACTTCGCTCCCTTGTTCCTCAGAATCATCACCTCTCCTATGTCTATGCATCAAAATCCGGGGATAGGAAATTGATTCTCGACACAAATGACATTTGAAAAATGATGTTGCAAGCTCCAGACGACTAGTGCCGATTTTTTTCCCCTTTCCTTTTCTATCCCTCGAAGTCGACTTGTAAGGTAAGAGATCCAGTAGGCGCTTATCAGCTGATTCTCTCCAAGACGCGGTGATCCCAGGTATATGGGATGCCAAATCTTGAAATTCGCTGTTAGCTACAAGTTGGTTGACGGGCGTATCCTTTATAAGATCGACAAATGGTGCCGTCCTTGCAAAGTGAGCGGTGGGAGGGATGACGAGCGGCCTGGGCGCCTTGTAATAAAATTCGATGATCACCGTTGATAACTGATAAATTCGGCGTCTGAATTCGGCGATCATCTTTGCTATGGAATTTTTCTGTCTTTCATTTTCTAACAGCTCGATGAGCCGAGGTTTTATTCTCTCCCAATCTAGAAAGCGGTGAGCAATGCATGACTCTTGTGGTTTTGTCCGGACTATTCTCACCCCGGTCGCTCAGCTCTTTAGTAGATTTAGACTTGACACCAGGCAAGCGCGATATCAGGAAACCGTCAAGTTCACTACCGTATCCTACAATCGGAGGTGTGGACGAGTCGGTACATGACCATCAAAAAATCACGAACCTTCGGCACGGACCCTCTGGGCAATTCTGTGTTTTTGTTGAGAAGAGTAAATAAAATATAGAGTTGAATGCAAGTAATCTCACGCATTTTCACGTCTTCTGCGGAATTCCTCTCGGTTTGCAGCATGTTCTGACTGTTGATGAGTATACCAATGCTGGATGTGGCTATTCTAAAAGTAGAATAAATTGGAGAATTTTCGTGCAAGTGAAGGAAAAGGAGAGTTGCCTGGGGACGTTTCATTCTCAAATTCTTTTGGTAAAAGAGCTCCAACACGTCTTTTTTTGCTCGTAATGCTCGAAGCTTCTGAGCATATTCTATCTTGAGAACGTACTCATTCATGCCTACCGATTGTAATTGTACGTCAGATGCATCAAGGGCTCCATTTGATGTACATACCTGTTGCTGTGATGAAAGCAGTAGCACACAAGTCTAGAGCCTTTATTTTGAGGGTGCTGTTTGTTTTTGACCTGATGTCGTCCCACCGTATCAAGCTGCAAAGTCGAATTAATGTGACTTTTCTCGAGGACATATAATTGAAGAAAGAAAATCATACTGTTTTGGTACACATGTCCGGCAGAGCCGTACAAGGGTCGGGTAGTGAAGAACAGTACCGTAGGAGGAAGCACAAAACTTAAATCAGATAGTCATTTATGACGCCGACATCACATGTAAAAGTCAACAAACATGACAATTTCGACCGTAGAGAAAGTTCGTATAATGTCGCAAGTTGACCTTTTTGGGACAACTAGGTGGAGGACGATGTAGATTCTGATAAGCCTATGGTGATCTGTTGAGAGAGAGAGAGAAAGAGAGAGGATAGACAGTGCGTGAAAGTATACCATTTTCCACAGAAAATTCGCATTAGGGGCTATGAGGATGCTACGAAGGCTCTTGGTTGCTCTGGAAAGATGAAGAAGATCGACGGGCTCAAGTCGGCCAAAGATTTCAAACAAAACGTCCATTGGCATTTCTGTCATATTCCTCAACTTCCCTTTCCTGCCCTTGACTCTAGCATAGGTTGCAGGTTGTGATTTCTTCGTTGAATGTGTGTCGGGTGAGACATTGACAGCAGCCTGGCCTTTGCTCTTTTTTTTTTTCTGTGGACGCGACGCGGCCTTGGTTACTATCTGCGATGTTGCAGGTGGTCGATTTTCAATCCTTTCTTTTAAACGTGCGGAGGTGCGAGGCAGCATGATGCTGGAATGCAGAGACGCTGTAAATTCTCCAGAATCAAACGCAACGTACAAAGTCTCATCTAACAGAGTATATATACGATAGGACTTGAAACAAGATAAACAAAATAAAATAATAATAAAGTGAGTCCGTGACACAAAAATAGCCTGAACTTGTTTCCAAATTTACACAAACTGGGAGTGCATCCGACGGCGATCAAACCTGTTATTATCAGCAAGATGATATCAAGCACTGTACCGGTGCAACAGAGGTCTGTCGGTCGCAGGAAGGAGAGTCTCCTATATAATCGGAACGATGGACCAACCCGATCAACGAACAGGGAGGCCACCAAATACCCACTGGACACAGCGGCTCGTATATTGGCAACAGTTTCGAGAAGGACATCATCAGCTAGATCGAAACTTTGAATAACCACTATTTTTTTCATGTATCATTCCCAGAAAATGATCAAAACGACTCACTTGATGATCTTCAGAAATGCCCAAGAACTTCCGTCGGTTACCCAAAGAAACAATCGCGACCGGAACGCTTTTTGACAGTGGGCTCAAGGTATGATTGTCAGGTACATGATGTTTCACGAGAGCGTAGTATATGTAGTTAAGAAACTGGACCAACAAAGGTGGAAGGAAAAACGTTGAAGAGCGCCAAGACCAAGCTTATAAAGGGTTCGCAGCCGCCAAGGGTTTTATGGCATGCATTTGCACTAGGCTATGAATAGACTGGAAGGGATCAGTGCATTGTTGATTTGCCTATGAGATAGCTTTTTATGAGCGTTCCAAGGTTGGGCCCGAGCCGATGAGAGGTGGAATGCATTGCGGCGGACCCGGAACATGGACAAAGTAGTTCAGGATCACAAGTAGTCGTCCGATGCTACCTACAATCAAATACTTTCAATGACCGATCCGCAAAGACTCGATGAGCAGCGCCTGAAAGATGAATGTCGTCTTCGCAAATGTCTTGAACTTCGTCGTCGCCATCGTTAACGTTTGTCGAATTCCTCTGGATGGTTAAGGATATCTGAGATAATGTGGTGCACGGACACTATAAATGCTTGGAGCCTTTGATGCCGAGTTTGCAAACGACGTAGCCTGCTCGGGGAACTGCGTATTGTATCGTTCTGCATCTATATTCATAAACATACCTGCAATCATGGGTAGGAAAATCACGGGAGGCATGGGTGAACAAGTAACCGTACCTCCAGGAGACCGCTGCATACGCGGCACATTCATAAACAGAAAAGACCTTGCCTTCCATTTGATGTGAAGATCACGCATAGCATCGAAAATTTGTTCCACAATGGGTTCTAGTGCCTCTCAGCGTCTGTGCGACTGCGTGAAGTCGAATACAACTAGTGAGCCGTTGTCAAGAGAAGAGAGCTAGAGGGGGGGCTCGCGTACCCACAGTCATTGATACCCATCCAGAAAACTAGAAGCCATCGCGTCATTTGGGTTTCAGAAACGAGACAGAGACGTATACAATAATTCACTAAATAAGGCTCTGTCGCCATTTTCGAGGGATTTGGCGGTAGGAAACTTGCACTTTATAAGTGTCCCATTTGGGAACTGAGGTCGTCCTCGACAGTATCGCCTGCCTTTGCAAAACTATGGATGCATGGTGGCCCTTTTGAGGAGCGGATGCATTTTTCAAGACGGCCTATCTATACGGGACGTGAGGGTGGGTCACGGAATGAAACATGGGGAGCAGACACAGTTGGTCTTTGTGTCTGAGCAGTGCGAATCACCGCTGAAAAAAAAAAAGTTCTCATTATTTCTAGGAGGTTTGGGAGTAAGATACATGGGGAGAATATGTCGAAACTTATTCCATTTTTTCGGGTGGAGTGTGTGTATGATCAGAAAAGCAAAAGCAAGGCAGGACCAATTGCGCCGGGAGACGCAGATGAGAATGTTGTAACACGCTTCGCTACACGCACCTCCCTTTCGGGCGAACGACTGGCTTGTCGTTTGCCAGTGGTTTTTGAGCACATTGATCTTCTCAGTTTGTGCCGTAAGGTTAGCTCTGTGTTTCCGCAGATATGGCAACCTCCCACTAGTAGTAGACAAACACTGTGCAGCCTACGAGTAGTAATTCGACCACTTAGGGTATGACAGATGGTTACGTAATACTTTCAGCGATTTGTGACTCGACCGTGACAAGGACCAGACAATAAGATTGAGGAACAATAAAGAGTGGGCGCTCAGTGCGACAATAAAAGGTCAATCGGAAGCTTGAGTTGTGATCAAACCTTTCCTTTCCTCCCATTAGTGCCTTCAATCTCTATGAAATGCCTTAAGTCAAGGGAGTGCATGAAAGTATCACGGACATGGTGAAGTTGGAAACCGTTATCCAGGTCGAGGATACTACGGTTCGTTTTTACTTTTATTTATGTAAATGAAATGCTTGTTGAAAATAAAGGCTCATAGCTACCTGATTATATGCATGCTCCATGCTAGATCGTTGGTCTGTTGGCCGGTACACACGCCTTGACCGACAACCGGGTCATTCAGCAGGACGACTGGTGTGTAGAGGAGATATCCATCACCCATCTCCATCATTGATATACTGGTCCCAGTTGGTTCAACGCTCAGCCGATGGGGGAGGATACGTTATTGGAACTTCCGAAGCGCTACGGCCGAGGTTCGCTCGTGCTTTCCATATTTGCCTCCTCCTTTCAATTTTCCCTCCTTAGACTGCCAAAATCACAGGAACGCCGAGTTCCTTTTGGTCATCTCAAGGTAGTGTCCAAATTGGGATGAAGGGTTTGGACTTTTTTTGATGGGCTGTTTCCAGATTAGGACAAGGTAACATCCATATTTGGTATGGGCGTTTTACTGTCATTACGAACTACCTGTTAATACCTGCTTTCATGACAAGGGGACAGCCCAATTTGTTCACAAGGGGCCAAATTCACGGCTTTGCTCTTAAACCTGGCCTTTGATAATATCTCGAGCACCACCTTGACCAGATCTCTTCAAACTTGTCCGTCCACTGCGAGCAGTTGCCTAGGACACCCGCCAGCGAATTACCCCCCTACCTCCCCTCTGAGAACTCAAGATGACCTACCCGAACGCTGTCTTTTCTGCATTCGCTTTCATTGGCTTCCTTATGTGTACTATCCCGCTTCCATGGCATTTACAAGGTAACCTTTCCTGTATTAAAAGTAGACATGGAATATATTTGCTTATCCACTCTTGACTTAGCCTGGAACACCGGTACTTGTATGTACATGATCTGGACGGCATTGGGTTGTCTCAACCAGTTCGTCAATTCCATTGTATGGAATCGTAATGCGATCAACTGGGCACCGGTCTGGTGCGATATCTGTGAGGTCTTTTGGCTTGCTACCGAATACGTGTATCTAATGCGTCTCCATAGCTGCTAGAATTATCGTTGGAGTTTCAGTCGCAATTCCAGCCGCATCTCTCTGCATTAATCGTCGGCTGTACCAGATCGCATGCGTTCGTGTGGTCACTACTACCAGAGCGGACAAACGTCGTGCAATTATGGTCGATCTTGCAATTGGCGTTGGTCTGCCATTTTTGGTGATGGCTCTTCGTATGTTTCTTTACCCGCTGGTAACTGTCTATATTCCTGACATCGTTTGCAGAATACATCATCCAAGGTCATCGATTTGACATTTACGAAGATCTCGGCTGCTTCCCTTTCTCCTATTACACCTGGCCAGTATATCCCATCATCTTTTTGCCACCCATCTTCATCGGGATCGCTTCTGCCACCTACGCCATTTTGACTATCATTGCCTTCTATAAGAACCGCTCTCAATTCAATGCCATACTCTCAAGCAATAAAGTGCCCTCTAATCGATTCCTTCGACTGATGTGCCTTGCTGGTGTTGAAGTTCTGTTCAATATACCGCTCTCCCTCTATGGCATCTATCTCCAAGCCCACACTATACCCCTTTACCCATGGATCAGTTGGGCCAATGTCCACTCCTATTTTTTTCGCGTCGACCAATTTCCCTCTCTGTTATGGCGTAATCCTAAGAATCACACTGCCGAGCTCAGCTTGGAGTCCACTCGCTGGAGTGTGGTTTTCTGCGCCTTCGTCTTCTTCGCCTTCTTCGGTTTTGCTGATGAGGCCAGAAAAAATTATCGATATGCATTCCAATCCGTCGCGAAGCGTGTCGGAATCAGCACTGGATCGTTCGGGAGCGGCCTCACCAGCTTCGGTGCCTTTGGATCCAGCGGGTGTGTATCCTTCTGTTGTGTAGAACGTTCCGTTCGCTGACTGCAATTTTGTTTTTATACAGAATCAACTCGAAAGCTGTTGGAACATCCGGCAGAGTTCGTCCTATCCTCCCTCTCTTTGTTCACCAAGAGATGCTTCAGCGCCATGATTCCATGGATTCCTTCACCAATATGACCATGTCCATCGGAGATGTCGGTGGCACTCTGAATGAAAAGTCGGATCCTGAAAAGGCAGATTTCTTTTCAACCCTATCCTACGGCGATCTGTCGATCGCTGACGTTGGTGGTACCCTGGGGGACATTAAAGATGCTAAATGCGATAACACTCTGTCCCCTCCCATGTCTCCAGGTTCATCTTCATCGTCGGCTTCCAGTATCTCATATCCAGAGCCAGTGCGCATTCGCCAGAACTCGGGAGTCAGCATCGAAGTTTCTTCTGTGCGTCAGGGTTCGACACACATCGAATCCAATGCTCTCGCAGTTCCCACAATCAACGTTTCTCAATCACCGTCTGAGCTTACTCCAAGTCAGAACGTCGCGTGATGTTCCAATACATCAAGTCCATCGCCACATCGACGGCAAAAAAAAAATCATGACAAAAAGAAAAAAAAAAGAAAACTCCACCTTTTTACTTTTCCTTCCCGACGCGACGCCTCTTTGACCGTTTGACGAGACTGTATCGATTATTACTCATTATTGGTTATCCCCCCCACCACTGTAGCATTTACTTTTATTACATTTTCCCCCTTCCCCTCCACCCCCCCAGAGGTTCACATTATATTTTTATTGTAATCATTTTACTTAGACGTACAGACAGTCTCTTCTTTGAGTGAATAAAAGACTTGTACCAATATCTTGAGGCTTATATATAAGAACGGTGCTGGCCACCGTCAGTGGTTCAGCTCGAGAACATGGCTGCTTGGGCTTCCCAGACACTTGGGCGTGGAATCTATCTACAAGATACTCGGAACTCCGAGGGCTGCGTAGCATTTGTACATGAAAGAGAATAGAAAAAGAAAGGAATAAAAAAGGGTAAAAAGGAAGGTTTCGATAATGGGTGAATGGAAGGCTATGTAAGGCTAGAACCTCAAACGACATTGAAAATTTGGGATTAGAAAGAAAAAAACAGCAACACTGCACGCCGGGGCCCATCATCACTAGTAATTCACCAACTGCCCTTCAAGTTCCGGTTATGGGTCGACGAGGGAACGATAAAAAAATTTAAGTTATATTGATAAGTACCGCCATAACTTATTTACATAATAGAGAGGAGCCGAATAAAAACTTCGACGTAGCGTAAATCTTCTGCTGAATGTTCGTAAAAAGAAGAACTAGCGATACAATTTACAAATACAGAGCAGTGGCTCGAAAAAAACTGAATTGAAAGTCGGCAGAATGAGTAAAACTGAAAAGATCATGAAAGGAATGTGGGTGGTATCCGGCGTTAAAAAGGAATTTGAGGCCAAAAAGATGATAATACTAGCGCAGCTAGCAAACTGAACCGTGATGTGAGGGAAAACTGTTGAGGTAACGAGATTAAGAAAAACGACCAGATTTTTTTAAGGGGATTCTACACATACCCGATGATAAGAAATTTGAACGAAAATAGAGAAGAGGAGGGTTAATGCGTTTTGGGTTGAGGTGGTCGAGAGATTTATGCGATGACGCAATATCCACCGTAGGATAATTTGGTATCGGCGTCTACAAGTTGTTTCATGGAATCTTTTTCTTCATGAAGTTTGTCTTCTGAGAAGAGATAGCGTTCATCCTCCAACTGAGCAAGATCGAATTCAAAGGTAGAGAAGGCGTCCATTGAGAAGTGGTGTGTTGTGTGAGATAGTGTGTTTATTGGTGCGGAAAGGCGGGGGGTTTCACGACAGGAGTGGGTGGAATACGGGTTAGTGTGAGGAACTAGTGCTCAACGTTGAGAGAACGAATAGCGAAAAAGAGAGCAAGCTGGTTAAATAACTGATAGGGCAAGGAAAGGATGGTAGAGTGCCAGATTATTTAAGTGACCGTTGACAATGGGTTCGGCCGGAGGCTCAACAATGGACAAAGGGCCAAAAAAATCTCCATTGTTTGGGCCCAATGGACAAAGCTACATACCAGTTCCCTGGAACATGAGCAACACGTTATGATCTCAAATTATACCGTAGGTAACGATTGACAATGAACCTAGAAAAGTTAACAATGTGCTAGGAAACAAATTCAATCTCCGCCCATTGTATCCGGGGGGACCTCCCATTATTTTCTGCATCTCTCCTCCTAATTTCCAAAAGTCATCCTTGTATAGGAGAGATGTTGTGGAGACGAGGAGATATGCGCCCCACCTTAAAATATACGATTTTGTTCAATTTCGATGATATCAAAAATGGGAGTCCTGTGCACAACCTGAACTTCTGAGACAACGGCACAATAAATGTAATTATTTCGGAAAACAGCTCTTGGTTTGACTAAGGGGATACCAAAGTGGCAAAAGAAATAATATCGGCAACTGTTTATAGGTGCAGTGATAAACATCGAGAAATAACACTGTTAGAAAGTAAATGAAATCCGACAGCAACCGTTCGCAAACTTTGCCAAACGAGGGAGGGCGGGCTCAACAATTTAGTACGGGACAGGGCCTACTCAACACATTCCAAACAATAAGGTCATAAAAATTGTACGGAAACACTACGTTACCAATAATAATATGGGTAATAGAAAAATCATTGTGGTATACAAGTGAAAAATTGATGGAAAACGTGAAAACTGGGCTACGGTCAAAAGAAAAACGAAGAGAAGACAAGTTGAAGTAGTAATCCTAACGATGGCAATTTCAATTGGTAGGGGATTGGGGATTGCAGGTGGCACCAGGCCAATAAGTTAAACAATAAGTGCCGCTGGGCTGGAATACCAGGGGAGTGGTTGAAGTCCTGGCCAAAAACAAGTTGATTAACTCCGAGTCGGTTTGGGTCATGAATAAATGGAGACTAACATAATGTGAAGTACTCAGGCGATTATGCAATAAGACGCGTAGTCTGCGCTGACACGGTCGGAGTCAACTGGTAATACACCAGTGAATTCTAGAAAGCATTTCGATGATGTATCAGAAAAGCATGGGTCTTCCGGAGAGGATTCAGTAAGAGATAGCTGGAAATCGGCGAAACAGTCCATCGAGAATTTATATTGTTTTTAGGAGGGGTGTGATGGCGTGCGATGTAGAGCGAAGGGATAAGTGTCGCTGGAACGAAGGAGTATAACGAGGTAGAAAAAGCTGGAACAACACTGAGTTGAACAAAAAAAGGAAGCTCAGGCCTTTATATCAGAGGGTGGGCCATTGTTCGCGGATTAATACTAATTAATAATTACTTGTTTCCGCATTGACTCCAGACCCATTGCCAGAATTTGTTCCCCATTGTCGTACTCTTTTAGGTCACAATCAATGACTTTGTGGCCCACCTTTTACTAAATCAACGCGTAACTGTCACGCACCGTGACCGTGACAAGATTAAAATTCCGCTCATTGTCACAAAGCTAGGTGCTCAGAAACGACAAAAGGGTTCAGACTAGAAATCATTGCTCAGTAAAATTGACAAGACCTGTACTACCTGAATTGGCCGACACGATATGTCCTCTTTTCACTATCTTCGCCTCGTGGGCTTTGTTCTCCTTAAATCACCTTCGGTCCTTCCCTTGGCAAGCTTGGAATTCGGGCACTTGTTACTTTATGATATGGGCTGCGCTTGCAAGGTAATTCTTTGATTTAAATCTATCTCCTGTATGGTGCGAAATATGTGCGCTGGTCTTACGCTTTTCTATCTTGCTTTGAACTCATACTTTCAGCCATTCGAATCATGATGGACGTGCCTTGGTCTCCCGGCCGCTTCCCTCTGCTTAAACCGCCACCTGTATTCAATTGCAAGTGTGACGTCTGTACCAATTGGTCCTCCCGAGGTAAGCAACGTTGACCGGACATCGACTCTCGTGCACATAAATGTCCTCTTCAGAAACGCCGTGCCGTCTTGATAAATACAGCCATTTGTGTTTTGTTTTCACTTATCTATGTTGCTTTACGTATGTTCTTTCTACTGTCTTTCCAACTCTTAACCTCCAGAATATATTGTCCAAGGGCATATTTTCGAAGACGTCGGATGCTTTCCTGCGTTGTGTAACACTCCCCTTTACATATTTTATCTCAAATATGTAGCCCAATGGTTATTGTCTTGATTTCTGCCGTCTCTAATGCGTCCCGTTTCAGTACTTACTCTTCGCTGTTTCGCCTGCCGTCGCCTGGAGTTCAGTCAATTTATCAACTCAAGCACTTCCGTCTTATGGTGATGTCATCTTTTATTGAGACCACACCACCGAGGTTCGCAACAAGCTTTTTCACCATGACCGAGATCCTCATCACCATCCTCTTGCCATCTTTACGATCTGGCCCAACCCATCGAGCCAGATTGGGCCTTGGTGGAGCTGGTCAGATCCCCAGTTTGACTTTTCGCGCATCGAACAAATCCCAGCTGCTCTTTGGCAGAGCAACGTCATCTTGTTATTTCTATGGAATCTGCCTTTATAATTTTTTCCTTCTTCGGATTTGCCGCTGAGGCAAAAAAGAATTATCGAAAAGTCTTTTGGGCGATAGCCAAGCGTCTGCGTTTTAAGCCCCATAATTCCTCACAAGGCATTCCTTCTATTAGGTTAGTATCCAAAACATACCTCACGAATTTTTGCTAATGACTACCATCTTCACAGTTCCCCAAACCGAAGAGTTCACTGTCACTTCCATCGCAGTTTCTCCAACTCTTCCTACTTTATTCTCCACCACCCTCTTCCGTCATTGTATCCCATGAGCGACATAAATTGATCAGATACTCTCAATACTTCAGACCAAACTTCACAATATTCTGTCAACGACAAAGACCTTGACCAGAATTCTTCCGTATCTTCCACGGAAACATCGTGTACCCCACAACCAGGCGTGAATCGACTTAGTTAGAAGCAGTGGTTTGACTCCAAATATAACGGCCGTCGTCATGCTTCATGTGTTTGGTTGAATTCATTTCTCCACCGCGCACATGCGTAGATTCCTTCACACGCCTGTCTGTTAGTGTATCTTAATAATAATAAAAACAAATTGCGACACAAGAAATGCAATGGCCAGAGTCTAACATTGTTTGTTACAAAGCCCCCAGCTGAATGTCGTTTTAAATTTGGGGACTGATGAACGAATCTAGTTAAGTTATCTGCTGCGATATCATATTGCCTACTTTGAACTTTTGAACTAGGACTATATCCTTATTTAATGTGGAACAATGGAAAACGTACTAGCTTGCGCCACCTGTGTCACAGCATTGTTCGTTTGCTTGAGACATGTGATCTCAATCTTTATCGACGGAATTGTTCGCCCAAAAAGGAAATAGAGGTCTGCGTATTTAAATAATATACTGCCGCAATCGGGCTACTCTCAACTTCCCTCCTCGCTCTGGCTCGATATCACACATATATATCATTATTTATTGTGGCATGGCCCTACGATCTGCTCATTTTCTTTACATCATCCAACTTGTTTTGCGATGTAAGTTCAATGGTTCTTCCCCGTTGTCTCCTCGAGTATGAGTTCACAACCGCGTAGTTCTAATCATGGCATAAAATTTATTATTATAGCTTATTTTATTATGACTATTAATGTGGCAGCTGGTATGCCTCTGCCAGGTCGTACAGAACAGCTGGTGAGATTTTCGTCCCATGTCAAGATTGAATCGTAAAGTTGCACACTTTCATTTTACTGACATTACTTTGTCCCCTGAAATGCAGGCTGGCCTGAGCACCCCAAAATATACCACCCCCCAATCATCGGTACTTATGCCTTCACTTTATGGGCCACCACATGCTCGTTCGTCGTTTCTATTTTTGATGCAAATTTTCATTCGATAACCTGGATTTTTCTCAAAGCCTCAACTTTGAACAGTGATTCTATGACCGACCTCACTTCAAGTTTTCAGCCCATTCACACCCCTGTGCAGACAAACTACCATCGACGAGATATCGCTTTGGTAGATGCGTCTCAAATAGTAGTGATTCCACCTTGGCACGTCCCTACGCAAGACTTGGGCATATTGATAATGGAGATTGCTTTCGTGTTGTGTGTACTTCGTCTTGGAAAGTGGCTTGACGAGCGCGTACGGCGACGATCGCGACAAGACACTCGTTCAATTTGCTCCGACTCGGAGGTTGTCACTACTAATACCACTCTCGCCCTTCCAATACCTAGAAGTCTACCTCAATGTACAGTAAATATTACTCCATGAATTGCAGTTGGGTTCTCCGAGAGTCCGAACGTCGAAACACTCGAAAAGCAATCTGGTAAGCAGAAAAACAGTCACGATTCTGGACTCATGGCCGCCCAGAGCCTATATCACGACATTTATAACCCGCATAATATATTGAACACTCGGTTTTTTGTGGGGGTCACGTGTGGCTTTTCCCACAGCCAAACAAAGGCAGGAATTTCTGGTCGGTTAGATCTGTAGATATGATTCTGGCACTTGTAGCCCTCGATGACTCCTCACCTTTCGAAAGATCTACGTGATCGCGTCGTAAAATTGTAAGGAGGCCATGAGGCCTAGGCAGAGGAAATAGGAAAATACGCACGAACGCATCAACGCAGGGCCACTCGGCAAACCGGACCGAACAAAAGCGCTCGTCGCATTCACCGAAAAACCCCGAATTTCAAAATTATAAAAACTGCTCTCGACATTTATTCAGTAAAATTTCATCACCTTTCCTTTATTCAATAAAATTTACATATCTCCATTCCTATGAAACACTTACACTCATTTTCCATTTCTGGTACATACCAATTTCTTATAAATATCACACTGTGTAATGTAAAATACTCAGTGAAAAGTTCACCCACATATCCAGTTCAGCTTAGCATCTATTTAATTCTCACAGAAATCTTTAAAAAAAAGGAATTCTCCTGCCTTTTCGTATACCAACACCCACCAAGTCTCAAGGATCAGTCGCGCTTACAAAACGAATGTCACGTGACTTCGTTTAGCAACAACAACCAAAAACCGAACGCGTATTTGTTTCTACCTACAGTCATTCACCAGTCAATGAGTTGCCCCACTCGATGAGTCAAAAGATGTTTCTGGGCCCAAATTTAAATCAATTACCTTAATTATTTTCGGGTACT
>Ga0193743_1001296_pt1 | contig 18631 bp, 17 predicted proteins | sample L2c2metaG_FD_143038 | JGI IMG/M metagenome (GOLD analysis project Ga0193743, IMG submission 143038) | Soil microbial communities from a riparian zone of the East river system, Colorado, United States - L2c2 | ecosystem: Environmental > Terrestrial > Soil > Riparian zone | place: USA: East River... | reverse complement strand
CATTCTCAAATCGAGAATCAGACACGCACATGAGTCCTGACGCGGGAAGTCAAGGAATTCTTGTCCGGAAGTGAATATTTGAACTTGCTTGCCATTGGCGCGCAGGAGCGAGGAGAGAGATTCTCTAACGATGGCGTCATCATCGACGATGTAAACCATTTCGCCCGACGGCACCATCCACCCCCCAAGTGAGCTACTGATAGCTGTACGCGTCATTGTCCACAAGCCTCGAAAATGCTCGGCGCACCGCTTCTACATACACGGAAGCGCACCTTTGTGAGAGATTATAATGCGAAGGCCTGACGAAGTCACCGACGCACCTTCGAATCAGGCATTACATGATTATGTAATTGCAAAAGCCCCACTGTTCCCTGATGAGGACTTTCGAGGAGAATGTTCGTTCACTTCTCCATCACAACGAAGAGGCACTCCTGCTGTTCATCTTTTCTCTCCGGTAACCAGACATCATTATTTGGATCCAGTAGCTGCGGAAGTGCCGGTCTAAACAGGGCAATGCGGAGAGTCAGCAACACGGTCACCCCAATATCGATCCACATCATGGACTCCTCCTATCGTTCGGGCACTCGCTATGGTTGCCCCGCGACATTGGAAACTCAGCATGCCATAAGCCTCCAACCGAATGGCAGTTGGTGGCAGGCAATTTGACTTGCTCCGGAGCTCAACCGTCTTGGCCATCATAGGGATGATGGCGTTCAGAATGCCATTACATATTTGTGTATTGGTCCAGGCTTACCTAATTGCTCAAAGGACGCGCCATACGGTTCCGAAAGATTAGTCCTCCAATGGTCGAACCGGAAGATTGAGACTAAACCGGACGCCGGTCGGATGCCTACGCTCTGCTACCAGGGTTCCTCCGTGCAAAAGCGCGATCGAACGGCTAATAGCGAGCCCAATTCCAATCCACCATGGCGAGAAAACTCCAGTCGTCGTCCTCGCGAAGCAAGTGATACGTTCGTGCCGGGGTCGGGGATTCGTCAATCGGAATGGATTGGCCTTGCGAGAGCAGCGAACTCACAACAGACATGAAAATCAATATCACGACAGTTCGCATCTGTGTCTTCGTTGTCATACCGTGTGCGGCGCTGCTTCTTCTATCGCATCATCTGTTGGGTGTCCTATTTCTTCGTGACTGAGTGGATCTCAGCGATGTATCCTCCCGGAAAACTGACAACAACAGCATCTCGCTCGTTGGTCTTGTACGGAGGAACAAGGACATCCGCACCAGCAGCTTTGGCCTTGGTAAGCTTCTCTGCGAGATTCGCCACCTCATATCCCGTCGTTTCCCGGCCGTAGGGATATGGAAGGTGACCGTCAGTAACGAACGCAGTCAACTTCCCGAACTTCGATTCGATCCTCACTCGCCGGTAGGCTCGTCCGAATCGTACTGAGATGGACAACTTGAATGATTGCTATTCCCACGTGCGAGATGGGATCCCGCAAGAGCCTCGTTTCTCCACGGCCGGCGAGACGGGTTTGTTCAATCATTCCGTTCCTCCTAGTGCCAGGAAGCGAAGGTGCTGGCTATCGATAAGAGCACCCTTAGCCATGACATCGAGGAGGCCACCGGCGTTCCGAAGTGGACTGCCACAATACCTACATGGCTGATCCGCCTCCGCGACACTGACGGTACCGAGAAGACGGTCCACGTGGTTGCCGACGATCGCGAATTTCAAAAAGTGATTGCTCGGATTAAAGATGAAGCGGCGGAGGCCCGCATTCGGTGGAAGCATCTCCACGAGTTTCAACAAAGCGTCGCCAAGCTTCAGTCAATCTACAGTTTGACGGTCCATACGAGCCAAGGCGGGACTTTTGGTTCGGTCTTCGTTGACCTGCCGGACATCCGCCGGCGGAACAAACCAATCAGCCTGAAGCGCAACAAATGCTCTACGTGGCCGCAACGCGCCCGGCGAAGCGTCTCGTGGTGGTTGGGTCACGAACGCAATCCTCTACAGCTATTCCTTCACCGAGGCTGAGTATCAACCGCGGTGTGTCTTATACTGTTTCATTCCACGGGGTAGATGATCAGGAAACCGAAACCACACCCGGAGCGGTCCATGGAAGAGGAACAAATACGTGAAGCCCTGAATGCGCATTGGCACGCATCGGCAGCCGGCGATGCAAACGCGGAACACGATATTTACGATGACGATGCTATCTGTGAGTATCCCCAGTCAGGCGAGCGAATTCTCGGACGAAGCAATTTACAGGCCTTGCGGAGTTATCATCCCGGCAAGCCGTCAGGCTTCAACGTCAAGCGAATTCTCGGAAAAGGTGATCTCTGGATCACGGAATACACCATCACCTACCAGGGGCGATCCGCATACACAGTGAGCATTATGGAGTTCCGCAACGGCAAGGTCGTGCACGAGACACAGTATTTCGCGGATCCCTTCGAGGCGCCGGCCTGGCGGAGCCAATGGGTTCAGCCGATCGCGTGACGACGCATTGGGTGCGATTGATGAAGGCTGAATTTGTATTCGGCTAGTCCTCATAAACGCTGTTGGATCGAGAAGCTCTGACAGTACGGAGACCAGCATTACTGAGCAATGGGTCACAAGCCGAAGTAAAACAGTAGACTTATCCTGCATGAAGAAAATTGGCTTCCTCTCATTCGGTCATTGGGCACCTTCACCGCAGTCAGGAACGCAGTCGGCGGCTGACGCGCTCCTGCAATCCATTGATCTCGCCGTAGAGGCCGAGCGACTGGGAATGGACGGAGCCTACTTCCGGGTTCATCACTTCGCGCGGCAACTGGCATCCCCGTTCCCACTTCTCGCGGCGGTCGGTGCAAAGACACAAAAGATTGAGATTGGTACCGCAGTGATCGACATGCGCTATGAGAACCCTCATTACATGGCCGAAGACGCTGGTTCTGCGGATCTCATTGCTGGCGGACGGCTGCAGTTGGGAATCAGCCGCGGCTCCCCCGAGCAGGTGATCGATGGTTGGCGCTATTTTGGCTACCTTCCGGTCGAAGGCGAGAGCGATGCAGACATGGGCCGGCGGCACGCCAAAGAATTTATCGAATTGCTGCGCGGCAACGGCTTCGCTCAGCCGAACCCACGTCCGATGTTTCCTAATCCGCCAGGACTGCTGCGCCTTGAGCCGCACTCCGAAGGATTGCGTGATCGCATATGGTGGGGAGCGGGCTCCAATGCGACAGCTATCTGGGCCGCCAAGCTCAGAATGAATCTGCAAAGCTCAACCCTCAAAGACGACGAAACCGGTGAGCCGTTCCACATCCAACAGGCCGCCCAGATTCGCGCCTTTCGCGCTGCCTGGAAGGAAGCTGGCCATGCTCGCGCTTCGCGGGTTTCCGTCAGCCGCAGTATCTTCGCGTTGATTGACGACCGTGATCGTGCCTATTTCGGGCGAGGAGGGATGGAAGAAGACAAGATCGGCTTCCTTGACGAATCCACACGGGCAATCTTCGGCCGTGGCTACGCTGCTGAGCCGGATGTCCTCATCGAGCAACTCAAGAAAGATGAGGCGATTGCGGAGGCCGACACGCTATTGCTGACCGTCCCGAACCAACTAGGCGTTGCCTACAATGCGCATGTCATGGAGGCAATTCTGACTACTGTCGCCCCAGCGCTCAGTTGGCGCTAAATCGCCGATGCATTGATTCAGCGGCTAGGAATTCCCGGTCGATTGAGACGCCAACGAGCTTCGGTCCGTCCGAAGCTCGTTGGCGTCGCGGGGCGCAGGACTTCAGTTAGAGGCTTGCATTGCGACGGCTAATCGCCCAGCCGCGCGTCGCGAGTCTGTTACATTGCCGCGATGCATTGTCTGGTGCAAAGCCAGCACAAGGAAGCTCTGCCCGTATGTTGCAAACTCTCGCTCGCGTCCTTTAGGGGGCGCCAGGGTGGGCTTGTCGAGATCCGCTTCGCTGAGCGACTCGAGAAGCCTCAGGTTTTGTTCGCGCAATTGAACATATTTCGGCGAGCGATGGATACGCGCCTGCATCAGCGACGGCCCGTGAGTTCTCGCCAAAGTACTGTTGCCACTCTTCTACGGGATTCTTATCCCCGAGTGTCGCAGGAATCGTGCCCTCAACGAGCGTGAGATGACCCAACACCCACAGCGGATGACACCCTCCATTCGGAGTCGGGAACGTCGTTGCCGCGTCACTCATCTGGTCGATCTCGCTCAGCACAACTTGATTCGAAACGGTAAGGGCAAACTTGATAGCGTCTTTTGTGTGCATTGTCTCTCCTTGAATTGGCCCATCTGATTTGTATTACGAGCGCCGGGCGATTCAAGATACGTGTCACTGCAACATTCCAGAGGAGAGGTCGCTCACTACTACAGTGATTGCAAGCGGAAGAATCCATGGACAATGTGCGTAATCCACGATTCGGGTGATGCGCTGATCGAGTACTTCGAGTCGAGCGACCGAATAGGGAATCCAAACATCCTCGTGCTGGTGCATTACGAGGACTGCCAACTCGCCGTCTACATTTGCCACGGTCAGTCGCCATGGCACCCCCTGCCGATCATAGTTAGCGAAGTACGGTGCTTCGTCGATGGGTCCCGCAAAGCGATCCGCGACTAGGAGTTGAGCGTCTGCGCTTATAAGCTTACGGAGCTCCTCCCAATCCCGTTTATTGAATCGGTCGACATAGAGATTCAGGATCCCCGATAACTCCGGGCTCACCCCCCGCGAAGACATCACGGCCTCCGGCGAGGCCGCTAACTTCGATCGTCCCCGGCTTAGTGCGGCCTTGACGCCGCCTATGGAGGAGTCGACGAGTTCTGCGATCTCTTCGAGCGAGTAGTCAAAGGGTGCTTGTCCCTTGCGAAATGTCAACTTCCGGTGTGCCAACAACCCGGAAGTGAATGACGAGACGAGCATTTCTCATTCCCTTTCTTCCGTTTTGGGTAAGAGTTCACTCGGGTAGCGGTCCCAGAATGTCTATCTTGTACTTCGCGCAAAGCGCCGTTAGCTTTCCGATATCTGGCGCCGTCGGCGAAGGCAATACTCGCTCCGTAGCAGGCTCTGCCATCTCTATCATCATCCCAACGAATCCGGTGCCCGGAGTTGCCAGAATAAGCATTGTGGAGGGTTTTGGGCCGCTGCATCGAATACCGTGCGGGATGCCGCGTGCCAGGAATATGTATCCACCCGGCCCGAGAACCGTCTTGTTTCCATCGCAGATAAAGGTGAATTCACCATCAAGCACATAAAAGGCCTCGTCCTCGATGTGGTGGAGGTGATAAGGCGTGGCATGACCTGGTGGTGCGGTATGGTAGACCATCGAAAATGCACCGCCTGTTGAATCGGAGGTGGCTTTGACAACGTTAAGGCTGTTCAGGAACCAGTAGGCTGGTCCCTCCGCCTCGGCGACACTTCTCGGTAAGAGTTCCGTAGACATGTTTAACCCCGCTTCTCCTTACTGAGACTATAACTTCAACTTCCTGTCTGCCGGCGATTCAGGCGTAAACCGACGAGAATGGCATTTGCCGTTACGTATCTACAGATACGGCCGAAGCCGAATCAATGATGCGTATCAGCTTGAAGTCGTCAATGCAGTCGCGTCTGAACTGTGCCGTTGTGCTTCAAAGTGTTGCCAGTTGAGGGTCAGATTGGTACCGAGAAGTAGGAATAGATTTAGCCATGATCTCAGAGCATCCTGTTGCCCTTGGTCTTCCTCGAGGGCTTGGGATGCATGTTCTTCCGGATACCGATCGGCCATCGTCAAAGTTTCAGGCGACATCTTCAGAATCCTTTCATCTCTTCTGTGCAAAATGAAGATGAGGGAACTTATGTTAAGAGTTTTGGGGCGGAAACATTCGAATTTTCTGATTTTGCGGACTTTTGTAGGCGCGTCAGTTCTCTGGCTGTCATTTGCGGGAACAGGATTGCAGTCTCAAACGAACACGGGCAACTGGCATGCAAGTGGTGGTCAGCAACAACCGTCAGCGTCCGATCTGGAGACCCCGGTGCGGCAAGTGCCGGACCCCGGAACGATCACTACGAGACAGACCATCAGTCCTGCCGGAGCCCAGAGCGTTTTTGAGAGCCGCGTCTATGCAATTACCTTTGGAAACTCCTCGAAGGAGTTATACGCAGCGACAGCAGGCGTGCTTTATAAGCTCGACTGGCAATCGAACAAGGTGCTGGAGAAGTTGAAGACCACTGCACCCGGACTGCAGGGTTTGACCTATGATCCAGCCTCTCAATCGGTCCTCATGACCGTAATTCGGGCGGACAAGAATGTAGAACTGATCCCGAAGTGGAGCGGAGGCGCTCAGGCAGCACCAATTCCGCTCGGACAGAATGAGATTGCGGAGGTTGCGATATCGCCTGCCAATGCGTCCGGGACACATTATGGAGTTGTCGCACTGACCTTCAATAATCAGGCTGCGATCCTCGATCTTGCTTCCGGCACGGTCCTCTCAAAGGTAAAAACCGGAATTGCGCCCTTTGGCGTGATCATAGATGCCAAGAACACGACCGCATACGTCAGCAACTGGGGTGGAAGATTCCCGCGTCCGGGCGATTTAACTGGAAAGATGGGGCCTAAGCCCGATGCGGATAAGATGGTCGTCGATGCGCGCGGTGTCGCGGCCTCGGGAACGGTCTCTCGAATCGATTTGACGACGGGAAAGGTGACTGCCGAGATTGAAGTCGGTCTGCATCCGACTTCGTTGGCACTGGATGCTACGCGCCATCTTCTCTATGTCACGAACAGTAATTCCGACACGATCTCTGTTATTGACACGGAGAAGAACGCCGTCGTAGATACCATCTCGGTTGAGCCTTTCGTTCACGACGTGGCGGGAATCGCGCCCGAGGCACTTACGCTTTCAAAGGACGGGAAGCACCTGTATGTCGCCTGCGCCGGTATCAATGCGGTCGCAGTGTTTGGGTTGAATGGCTCCCATATGAGAATGGAAGGTCTGCTTCCAACCGGATGGTATCCTGACTCGATCCAGCTCAGCCCGGATGGGAAATATCTCGCTGTAGGAACGCTTCTCGGAGTAGGTTCGGGCTGGAAGCGAGCTCCATCGAAACGCTGCCTCACGCTCTCTCCAAGCTGCAGGTATGTTCATAGCAACCGTGGCACAATCCATGTCATCCCCATTCCTGGCGCATCGGAGCTCCAACGATATTCCGTTGCGGTTGCGGAGAATACCCGCCTAGGGCTCAAACAGAAGGGCGCTGCAGGACCGACTGAGAAAACCTCAGCATCGAATCAGGCTATGCCCGTGCCACTACGTGTCGGTGATCCATCTCCGATCAAGCACATTATCTACGTCATCAAAGAGAATCGTAGTTACGATCAGTTCTTTGGTTCTCTTGGAAAAGGCAACGGCGATCCATCTTTAGAGCAATATTCGGACGATGTCATTCCTAACCATCGGAAGCTGGCCAGAGATTATGTGCTTCTCGATAACTTCTTCGCTACTGGTGGTAACAGTGGCGATGGCCATCAATGGGTCACACAGGCCAACGAAACGGACTATAACTACCTGCCAGGTTACGGCGGGCGCAGCTATGCCGAAGACGGCGATCCCATGGATGGCGCACGTGGAGGATTCATCTGGAATGCGGCAATCGCAGCAGGGAAGACCTTTATCGATTTTGGTGAATATACGGGAGATGATGCGCGGGAGTTTCCCATCCAGACAAAGGAACGGTTAGGGTTCCTCGAACATTTCAAGAATGATGCGACATACGTTCCAAGTATTCCCAACAAGGCGAACATGGATTCTATGGATCCGTACCTCGTGAAGGACTATCCGCTTTGGTCCTTGGGCGTGCCTGATGTTCTTCGCGCGCGCATCTTCACGAAATACCTGAAGCAGTGGGAAACCAAGAACAGCATGCCCGACCTGGTCATGGTGCAATTGCCGGCAGACCACACAGCAGGCACCCGGCCTGGGTTTTCAACTCCCAAGGCATGTACGGCCGATAACGACTATGCACTGGGAATGCTCGTCGATGAGGTGTCTCACTCGAAGTTCTGGGAATCGACGTTGATTTTGGTCGTAGAGGACGACGCGCAGGATGGTGTGGATCACGTCGATGGACATCGCACAGTTGCCTTGGCAATTAGCCCATATATCAAACGCGGCTCTGTTGACTCCACCTTCTATTCACAGCCAAGCATGCTCAAAACGATCGAATTGATTCTGGGATTGAAAAACATGTCCCTCTTCGATCTCATCGCGAACGATATGCGAAACAGTTTTCAGGCTCAACCAGACCTAACTCCGTACACGGTCCAGGTACCCAAACAGTCTCTCTATGAAGTCAACCCTTCAATGCAGTCGCTTTCTGGGCAGGCACGAAGAGATGCGGAGGCCTCTCTTCGGATGAACTTTAGTGTCCCAGATGCCGCTCCGACGGAGAAGCTAAATCGAATCTTGTGGAGAGATGCCAAAGGTTGGAATGCGCCATACCCGAAGGTGACTCACGCTGTTTTTGCGCCTTACTCAAACGATCTCGATGACGATGAAAAAGAGAAAAGGTACAAACATAGATAAATAGATGTCCCGGCCCCAATAGCGAAGAGTTAGGCATGTGTTGACCAAAGGTTTGGTCAACACATGCGCGTTTTGAAGGGTCCATCCTGTTGGCTCACGCTTCGCAGCCCAGAAGCCGAAGTTGGAGGCTTGCAAGCTCACGAACGATGCGCACATGCTTCGGGGCTAGAATCGACTTGTGCGAATCCCTATCACCGCTGCAAACCTCCCCTTGTTGCCGATCTTCCTGGTTCTGACCGGCTGCGGCAAGCCCTCTTTGGATGTGCTCCCATCCTTGACCACCATCGGGCAGGCAACGCCCATCGCCGTCCACGTCCACGATACCCACGGTATTGGCAAGCTCACTGCCACCCTGACGCAGAACGGCGTCCAGTACCCAGTCTGGCAATCCACTGCTGCTTCCAAAAGCACTGACACTACATTCAACTTCAATGTGGGTGCCAAGACTACACCGCAGCTGCGCGATGGATCCGCCCGCCTGATCCTCGAAGCCACGTCCGGAGGTCTATTCCACAGCACCACACATTGGGAGCGCGAGGTTAACGTGGTCACCCAGCCGCCCGTCGTCAGTGCGGACTCGGACCAGCACTACCTGTATCTCGGAATGGCAGATTTGGCCACCATGAACGTCACAGGTCCCTACACATCCGCGGGCGTGCGGGTCGGTAACCAGACCTTCCGTGCCTGGCCGATGCCCGGCGGCAAGCCCGGTCTCTTCTCTCTGTTCGCCTTTGCCTGGAACATGCCTCCCGGCACGACACCGCTGGCCTATGCTTCGAACGCAGCCGGCAACGACGTGACTACGCCGCTGACCGTCGTCTTCCCCAAGAAAGAACAACCCGTCTACACTCAACACGAGATACAGCTCAATGACCAATTCATGCAGAAGGTCTTGGGCGAGCTTGATCCCAACGGCACTGGCGATCCCGTCGAGCGCTTCGTCAAGATCAACACCGAGATGCGCCAGGCCAACAACAAAACTCTGTCCGACCTGCGTTTGAAGACCGCCGATAGATTTCTCTGGCATCAGCCCTTCACGCGCCAGTCGCACTCCCAGGCCGAGGCCACCTTTGCTGATGTGCGCAGCTATATCTACCACGGCAAGAAGATTGACCAGCAGGTGCACCTCGGATACGATCTCGCCGTCACCCAGCATGTCGGCGTCGAGGCCTCGAATGACGGCCGTGTCGTTTGGGCCGCTCCCCTCGGCATCTACGGCAACTGCATCGTTGTGGACCATGGGTATGGCCTGCAGACCATCTACGGCCACCTAAGCCGGATCGACGTACACGAGGGCGATATGGTCAAGCGTTCGCAGATTATGGGACTGAGCGGCATGACTGGGATGGCAGGCGGCGACCACGTCCACTTCGCCATGCAGCTCGATGGTGTTCAAATCGATCCCAAAGAGTGGTGGGACGCGCACTGGATACAGGACCACGTCGTCCGCCGCGTCGATCTGCCCGACTTCGGCAAATAATTGCAGGGCTAGTTGAGGATGAACGATATGGGACCTAGAAGTCGATATCGGTAACGGCGAGTCAGCTTGTCGTTACTACTTCGTATCCGGCAACAAAGCGAGACGGTATTGGTTTGAGCCGCAAGACAGGGAGAACTTATCTGTATCCGAATGTCTGATGACTGAAACTTACGTCTGTTGCGCTCGTAGGTGCTCGCTAGAAAGATTCGGTTTCTCACGGAAACGGCGGTACCGGTCAAGAAGGGATGCTGGTCCACGGGCACGGAGAAAGACGAGGTTTCCCTCGAACCGCTTCTCGTCGATGATAGCTCCGCCTTCGAGCGAGGCGAGGATGGCGCCTTCGGATTGCGGGAGCCGAAAGCTGGATTCGACGAGCGGGTCGACCACGAGCGCGGCATCGATGGCAATCAGGAGTCGTTCAAGTCCGGTGTGCTGAAGCGAGGAGACGAGAATCGCTTCGCGATCGCTCGAAAGGTGGACGAGTTCCTGGGGTGGGACGAGATCGACCTTGTTCAAGACCTGGATGACGGGCTTGGTCGAGACTGCAAGCTCAGCTAAGACTTTTTCAACCTGAGTTTTCTGCTCTTCGCAGATAGGGCTGGAGGCGTCCTGGACGTGAAGAAGAATTTCGGCTCGCTCGACCTCTTCGAGGGTGGCACGGAAGCTAGTAACGAGTGTGTGGGGAAGGTTGCGGATGAAGCCGACGGTATCTGAGAGCAGGATCTTGCGGCGGGAAGGAAGCTGCAGCTGCCTGAGTTTGGGGTCGAGCGTAGCGAACATGCGAGCCGATTCGAGCACGCCGGCTTCGGTGAGCGCGTTGAAGAGGGTGCTCTTGCCGGCGTTGGTGTAGCCGACGAGAGCGACCACAGGAACCGGGACTACCTCGCGGCGCTGCCGTTGCTGATGACGGATGCGGCGAACGGCGTCGAGCTGGGTCTTGATATGGTCGAGGCGAAGGTTGATCTTGCGGCGATCGGTCTCGAGCTGGGTTTCACCTGGGCCGCGGGTTCCGATGCCGCCGCCAAGCTGCGACATGGCACGACCGCGTCCGGCGAGGCGGGGCAGCTGGTATTCGAGCTGCGCGAGTTCTACCTGGAGCTGGCCTTCGCTGGTCTTGGCGTGGCGAGCGAAGATGTCGAGGATGAGCTGCGAACGGTCGATGACGTGGCAGGGTAGCCGGGCCTCGATGTTGCGAAGCTGCGAAGGTGTGAGGTCATGGTCGAAGAGAACAAGAGACGCGTTGGTGCTGGCCACAATGCCAACAATTTCGTCGAGTTTGCCCTGGCCGACGAGGCTGGAAGGATCGGGCTTCTGACGCCGCTGGACGAGGGTGGCGGCGATGATCGCCCCGGCTGATCGGGCAAGTTCCTCGAACTCTGCACGGCTGGCATCGAAGTCGAGGGTGGAGGCTGCATGGTCCGGGAGATCTTCTTCTCCAGCGAGGACGGCCGCCGCGGTGCGGGCAAGTCGAGCGGCTGCGGTAAGCTGCTTGCGCTTGCGGAGTTCTCCGGTGAACTCGACCACGACAATTACGGCAAGCTCCTGCTGCGTTTGCGAGGTGCGGAGTTCGCGGGCAAGGAGTGCCGCGTCCTGGGCTTCACTTGCTTCGATGAGACTACGACGGACTGTCTTTCCACGATTCCGGCGTGATTGCGCTTGATCCGGAGTGGCTTCAGGCGAAGCCTTCTTGCTGGTCAAAATTATCTCAATTCAGGCCGGATTTTGGACCGACTCTCCTCATGATACTGAATGATTAGCCCCGGTAGTGCTCATCGCTACCGGGTGTTCCTACTTCTCGAGCGCCCAATCATTTCCATGAACTGCATGACAAGCCTCTCTGCGAGGGTTGAGGATGCAATGAACTCTTCCGGATTCTTCTTACTCGCCCATCCGTACTCGCGCACGCGGGAAAGGTCGGGGTCGTACAGTGTCTGCTTGGTTTGATTAGGTGGACGGAGGATGACTCTGTTTCCGAGTTCGCTATTGAAGAAGAGGCGGCCGCTATACTCCTCGACGGACAATCCGCCTTTCTGCACGGAGCCTTCGTACTGCTGATGCCAACGGACAATCATCCCCAACTGGTCGTGCCTCAGAATGCAAGCCTGCCTTGGATGAATTTCATACTGGATTCAATCGCGCCTGCGGTTTTGATTCATCACAATGCCTCCCCATCTCGCGGACCAACTCCTCCACTTTATCGAGACTTGCCGCAACGCCTTCGTCCCAATGCATCCGAGATTTGTCCCCTTGGTACAGCGCCTCGGCCTTGAGTAGTTCGGCCTTCTTGAGGGGAGTCATTGGCGCGAACCGGCCGCCTTGCTCTTCGACCCGCAGCCGCCCTCGCAATGTCACTTACTGGAGCGGCAGTCAGTCTCGCAGCGGGACATCCACTTGCTGCAGCCCTTTCGTTTAGCGGCTCTTTGCTTGGCCACACAGCTGCCTCGAAACCGAAATGGGCGAGTACTCGTATCTGTTCCGAGCGTCCAGGCAATATTACGATTAAGCAACGTCCAAAGTTTGGAAGCGGATAAGTCCTGACTAGTCGGGTTCTGTTTATCAATACCCGTCGATGAGTGCAATGGCGATTTTGCACCAACTAAGGGTACGACGCCTGAAACCTCCGAAGGTTGTCTAGCGCAAGACCTCAGAACCCAACCCTTCCGTGAAACCCGCTTCTATGTGCGAGGTGGTGTCTTCGCTCGTGAGTCGTGCTGGGCGAGACGGCTTAGGAGATAGTCGACTTCGGACTTTGCGATAGCCGTAAGTGAGGTGCCTGGGGCGCGTTGACAGTCATGAGCGATCGCCCCGCGCTTTTGCAGGACGTACTTGCGGACCGCGAGACCGACGCCCTGCTGCTGCTCGTAACGGATGAGCGGGAGGTGGGCGTCGAAGAGATCGTGCGCGGCGTCTCGCTGGCCTGCGTTCGAGAACTTGACGACATCGACCAGCATGTCTGGGAACGCATAGCCGGTCATGGCGCCGTCGGCTCCCCGCTCCATCTCGAAGTCGAGAAAGAGGCCACCGTTGCCGGTGAGGATGGAGATGGGACGGAGAGTGCGGTCACTTTGAAACTTGCGCAGCGCGGAGATCTTTTCGAGGCCGGGCCAGTCTTCGTGCTTGAGCATGACGCAGGATGGATTGTCGTTGACGATGCGCTGGATAACCTTCGGCGTCATGACGACGCTGAGGAGCAGCGGATAATCCTGGATGACAAAGGGGATGTCAGGGCCGATGGCGGAGACGGCCTGTGCGTAGTAGTTGACGATCTGATCGTCAGTGCGAAGGCTTGGCGGCGGGGCGATCATGACGCCGGCGGCACCGCCCTCCATGACGCTGCGAGCGAGGGACCGCATGGCTGCGAAGCCGGGCGCGGAGACTCCGACGATGATGGGGATTTTAGACCGGCGGACGACCTGGTTGGAGATCGCGAGGGCTTCGGCGGGATCGAGCTTGGGGGCTTCGCCCATGATGCCGAGGATGGTGAGCCCAGTGACGCCGGAGCGGAGGTAGAAGTCGGTCATGCTGTCGACGGAGGCGTAGTCGACTGCTCCCTCGGGGGTGAATGGGGTGACGGCGATGGCGAAGACGCCTTGTGCGGTGTGGTCGAGAAGCATTGAGCTAGAGTTCCTTCTTCGATGGGGTGGGAGTGCCGTCGCGCAGGAGAAAGTCGAAGTCGCAGCCTTGATCGGCTTGCAGGACGGAGTCTTCGAACAGTTTGGCATAGCCGCGGTGCGGGGTCTCGCGGTGCGGTGGGGATTGTTCTAAGGCGGCGAGGCGACGTTGCAGTTCGGCTTCGTCGATGAGGAGTTCTATGCGGCGGCCTTCGACGTCGAGCAGGATTTGATCGCCGTTTTGGACGATTGCCAGCGGGCCGCCGACGGCGGACTCGGGTGCGATGTGGAGGACGATGGTGCCGAAGGCGGTGCCGCTCATGCGGGCATCGGAGATGCGCACCATGTCTTTGACGCCCTGGCGTGCGAGCTTCATGGGGATGGGCAGGTAGCCGGCTTCGGGCATTCCGGGTGCGCCTTTGGGACCGGCGTTGCGGAGGACGAGGATGTCGTCGGGGGTGACGTCGAGGTTAGGATCGTCGATGCGGTTGGTCATGTCTTCGATACTGTCGAAGACCACGGCGCGGCCGGTGTGGCGCATCAGGTGCGGCGATGCGGCGGAGTGTTTGATGACGGCGCTGAGGGGCGCTAGATTGCCGTGGAGGATCGCCATCGCGCCTTCGGGTTTGAGTGGCGAGGCGAAGCTGCGGATGACGTCCTGATTGGGGACGTGTTCGGCGGAGGCGATGGCGTCGCCTAAGGTGCCGCCGGAGATATTGGGGGCGGTGAGATCGAGGAATGCTGTGAGCTCGCGCATGAGGGCGGGCAAGCCGCCGGCGTGGTGGAGGTGCTCCATGTAGTGCGCGCCGGAGGGCTTGAGGTTGAGCAGGACGGGGATTTCGCGTCCTAGCTGGTCGAAGGCGGCGAGGTCGAAGGGGACACCGGCGCGGCCAGCTATTGCGATGAGGTGGATGAGGCCGTTGGTAGACCCTCCGATGGCTTGAAGGACGATCATCGCGTTGCGGACGGACGCTGGGGTGATGAGGTCGCTGGGCTTGGGCGTCCCGGAGATGGCGATTTCCGTGGCGCGTTTGCCGCTGGCTTCCGCGATGCGGCGGCGATCGGCGAGTGGAGCTGGCGCGGCGGCGCTGAATGGGAGTGCGAGGCCGAGGGCTTCGACGACGCAGGCCATCGTGCTGGCCGTACCCATGACGGAGCAGGTGCCGACCGAGGGGCAGAGGCGGCCGCTAATAGTTTCGATTTCGACGAGGTCGATGTCGCCGGCCCGATGCTGCGCCCACATGCGGCGGCAATCGGTGCAGGCCCCGAGGACTTCGCCTTTGTGATTGCCGACGACCATGGGGCCGGTTTGAAGGATGATCGCCGGAAGGTCGGTGCTGGCGGCCGCCATCACTTGCGCGGGGAGCGTCTTGTCGCAACCGCCGATGAGGACGACGGAGTCCATGGGCTGCGCCTTCATCATCTCCTCGGTGTCCATCGCCATGAGGTTGCGGAGGAACATGGAGGTCGGATGGGCGAAGCTCTCGCCGATGGAGATGGTCGGGAAAACCATGGGTAGGCCGCCAGCGAGCATGACGCCGCGCTTCACGCTCTCGATGAGGTCAGGGACGTTGCCGTGGCAGGGGTTGTAGTCGCTGAAGGTGTTAGTGATGCCGACGATGGGGCGCTCCAGCGCATCGTCGGAGTAGCCCATCGCCTTGATGAACGCCTTGCGGAGGAAGAGCGAGAAGCCTGCGTCGCCGTAGTTGGTCAACCCTTTGCGTAAGCCTGTGGTCATATTGGTTCCTCCTGCGGCTGCAGGCTGACGACCGAGGCTGGGGCCAGCGTGAAGATGAGGATCGAGGATGCGACCATGCATCCGGCGATGAGGTACAGGCCGGAGTTGAGCGTGCCGGTTTGGGTCTTGAGGAAGCCGATAATGGTGGGACTGAAGAAGCCGCCGAGATTGCCCGTACAGTTGACGAACGCGATGCCGGCGGCAGCGGCGTTGCCGCCGAGCAGCGACGTGGGCAGCGCCCAGAACATCGCCACCGCGGTGATGACACCGGCGGCAGCCAGTACCAGGCCGAACATGGCGAGAGGCGTGTTGCTCCCCGCCCGGGTGCACAGGAGGAAGCCGACCGCGGCGGCAAGACTGGGAAAGATGGTATGCCAGCGGCGTTCGCGCGTGCGGTCGGAGTGGCGGCCGGTGAGCACCAGCGTGACCAGCGCTGTGGCGTAAGGGATGGTAGTGAGCAGGCCGATGGTGAATGCGTCCCTGACGCCGGTCTGGCGGATGATGGTCGGCTGCCAGAAGCCGACGGCGTAGGAGCCCATCTCGATGCCGAAGAAGATAGCGCAGAGCAGCCAGACCTTGGGACTCGTGAAGACCGACCCAATCGACATATGGGACTTCGTTTCGGCTTCGGCGTGAATCTCGGCGGCAACAGTGGCTCGTTCGTTTGGTGACAGCCACTTTGCCTCAACGACTCGGTTATCGAGAAAGAGAAAGATGACGGCGCCGAACAGGATCGCGGGGATCGCCTCCAGGATGAAAAGCCATTGCCATCCGGCGAGGCCTTGGGTGTTGGTGAAGTGATGGAGGATGAAGCCGGAGAGCGGGCCGCCGATGATGCCGGAGACTGGGTTGCCAGCCATTAGCAGGGCGACCATGGCGGCTCGGCGATGGGCTGGAAACCAGTACGTTAGGTAGAGGATCATACCGGGGAAGAAGCCGGCTTCGGCAACGCCGAGCAGCAGGCGCGCTATGTAGAACTGAACGGGGGTGCGGACGAGAGCGGTGAGCGCAGAGACGATGCCCCAGGTGACGATGACGCGGCAGATCCAGATGCGCGCGCCGACCTTATGCAGAATCATGTTGCTCGGAATCTCGAAGGCGAAGTAGCCGAGGAAAAATATGCCGGCCCCGATGCCGTAGACGCTGTCACTGAACTTGAGGTCGCCCATCATCTGCAGCTTGGCGAAGCTGACGTTGACGCGGTCGATGTAGGCGATGATGTACCCGGCGAGCAGGATCGGCATAAGACGCCACGCAATCCGGCGGTAGAGATGGTCGCCGGTGCGGTAGGGCGTCAGGTTCGGTGATGTCACGCCTGGCTCCGGTCAGGTGCGGTCCACTCTTCGGCGTTGGGCTGGGCGGCGCAGAAGGCTGCGTAGCGGGCTTTGGTCTCGGCGTTGGGCGGGTAGAGGCCTGGGAGCGGAAGGCCGGAGCGGACTTCGTCGATGATCCAGGCTTCGAGCTTTTCCTGCTCGACGGCGTCTGCGACGACTTCGTCGAGGAGCGCGGCTGGGATGACTACGGCGCCGTCGTCATCGGCGACGATGATGTCATCCGGGAAGACTGCTACGCCGCCGCAGGCGATAGGCATCTGCCAGCCTACGAAGGTGAGTCCGGCAACCGATGCGGGTGCTGCCGTGCCCTCGCACCAAACTGGCAGATTGGTGCGGAGGACTCCGGCGAGGTCGCGAATGACGCCGTCGGTGATAAGGCCGGAGACTTCGCGGACGCGGATACGCTCGCAGAGGATGTCGCCGAAGATGCCGGCGTCGGTGACGCCCATGGCGTCGGCGACCGCGACACAACCGGCGGGCATGCACTCGATGGCGGCGCGGGTGGAGGTGGGGGATGCCCAGGATGCGGGGGTGGCGAGGTCCTCGCGTGCGGGCACGAAGCGGAGCGTGAACGCCGGGCCGACAATGCGGGGTTGGCCCGGGCGCAGAGGCTTGGTGCCGCGCAGCCAGATGTTGCGCAGGCCCTTCTTGAGGAGGACCGTGGTGAGGGTTGCGGTCGTGACGCCTTTGAGTGCTTCGATGGTTCTGCTGTCGAGTGGCATATCTGTTCGATCTCTCCTAAATGCTGGTCGTCATCCCGCCATCGACGCGGATGACGGAACCGGTGATGTAGGCAGCACGAGTGCTGGCAAGGAAGGCGACGACGTCGGCATATTCTTCGGGCTTGCCGTAGCGGCCCACGGGGATGGTGGCTGCGCTCTCGGCGGCGACCTCTTCCACGCTGCGTCCTTCGCGCTTGGCGCGGGCGTTGTCGAGCGTGGCGACTCGCGCTGTGGCGATGCGTCCGGGCACGATGATGTTGGCGGTGATACCGTCTTTCGCGACTTCGCGGGCGAGCGTCTTCGACCAGCCGACCAGCGACATGCGAAGTGCATTGGAGATAGCGAGATTCGGGATGGGCGCGATAATCCCCGATGAAGTGCTGGTGAGGATGCGGCCCCAGCCACGAGCCTTCATACCGGGAAGGACGCGGTCCGTGATGGAGATGACGGAGAGAACCATGGCCTGAAATTGTTTGGCCCAGAGTGCGGGGTCCTGACCGGCTGCAGTGGATGGGGGTGGCCCGCCAGTGTTGTTGATGAGGATGTCCACGGGACCTAGTTCGTTTTCAATCTTTGCAATATTGGCGTCGATTACCGACAGGTCGGCCAGGTCCCAGATGAGGCTGAGGCTGCTGCCGCCAATTGAATGGAGTTCCGCCAGCGTGGCATCGATAGAAGTTGACCCGACACCAGCGACCGCAACCTTGGCGCCTTCAGCGGCGAATGATTTCGCGATGGCGCGCCCTAGTCCACCGCCGCCGCCCAGCACTATGGCGGTTTTCCCCTTTAGTCCGAAATCCATACATGATCCTCGTCAGGCCATAATACTTGCGCGAGGCGACGGTTGCGAAGCCGCCCCGGATAAAAATGGCCTTCAGTCAGGATGGTGTTCCAATATGCGCAAAATGATTCTTCTTACGTTGATGGTGTGCATCGCTTCGGTCGGGTTGGCGCAGCAGCCGCTGGCTGGCGTGATCGATATTCACGTGCATTCGGCACCGGATAGTACGCCGAGGTCGATTGATGCGATTGATCTGGCTCGGCTGGCGAAGGCCCAGGGAATGCGCGGGCTGGTGCTGAAGAATCACTATGAGCCAACGGCTTCGCTCGCCTACATCGTGCGAAAAGAAGTTCCGGGGATCGAGATATTTGGCGGGATCGACTTGAATTTATCGGTGGGCGGGATGAACCCGACGGCGGATAAATTCAAGTCGATCCCGCCAAATATCTCG
>Ga0193743_1001295_pt1 | contig 18633 bp, 14 predicted proteins | sample L2c2metaG_FD_143038 | JGI IMG/M metagenome (GOLD analysis project Ga0193743, IMG submission 143038) | Soil microbial communities from a riparian zone of the East river system, Colorado, United States - L2c2 | ecosystem: Environmental > Terrestrial > Soil > Riparian zone | place: USA: East River... | reverse complement strand
GTGGTTGTACACGTTGGGTGTTTTTTTTTTTACGCTGTACCTTTGTTTTGATCACTTCTCTCTTTTTTCCATTCTGCATATGCTTTTATATGAAACTTACTGACTGCCACCATCTATTATATTACCTAGCTGCTTCTTGATATTGATTCTACGACCAACCCTCTTCGAACTCCCCAGTGTACTTACTATAATTTTATATCAGAGTTTCTTGTCATTTGGCCTACCCTTGAAGGATCGAGGTTCCGCGACGACACGTCGTATATAACTATGAGGAACTGCCTACCCTGCCTTGCATACTTGATCCATGACCCAAACAGCCGTGGACGCTTGCCACACTCGTTTTGGAAGCACGTGGTGAATCGCTTGTTTCCGTTTCGAGAGGGTCTCATATCTTGCGTCAGTGTGCTTGCAGGGTATATAACCAGGTCTCATTTAGTGCCAGTGGATTCTCTCCGAGTTCAAACCATATACTAACAAGCCATCGTTTGCACAACTTCAATTAAAGACTTGAACATTACTTTTCACAACATGGCGAGCACCTTTTATGAACCTTTTCACGGTTTTGGGCGATTTTTCGAAGAGGCTTTTTCTGGCCGTCATGAATCGGACGACAACCAAGGCAGGCGCTCTATTGGTCGAGGCGAAGGCGACAACGCTGTGCGTCCTTTCAAACCCCAGTAAGTGAATTATTATTTTTATCCCCTCAGAAATCTGTTTAAAAGTTTATATTTATATATAGAATGGATTTGCACGAAGACGCCGAGAAGAACTTGGTGACTGCCAGCTTTGAGTTCCCCGGGCTGTCGAAGGATGACGTCCAGATCAGCGTTCATAATGGGAGACTTATGGTTGCGGCACATACGAAGTCGTCTACTGATATGAACGATCATGAGAAAGGCTATGCCGTTCGTGAACGCCGCTTTGGTAGATTCTGGAGAACCCTTCAACTCCCCCTGGGTGTCAAGGTATGTGCGAACTTCCATGGTTATATTAGATTGCCCTCTTCTCATCGTGTCGATATAGGAAGACCAAATCAATGCATCTATGAAAGATGGTGTTTTGAACATCACTTTCCCAAAAGCTACCCTGGAACGTGCACCAAGCAGGATTTCGGTCAGCTAAAAGTAAATTATTTTTCTGCGTTCTGCAGCTGCAAAAGTCCACTGGGTCCTTGTATTCACTAGTAGCAGTCTTTTTTTTAAAATTTTATTATTTCAACTATGTCGTGTAGGTCGGTGATATCGACGCTGTGTTGTGTAACCTACTAAGCTCAATACTCGCTTTTCGATTTCAGTCATTCCAAACTGGTTTCTCGTTTCGCCCTCTCGTTCGAGCGTACCCTTCTTCATAGGTCTGATTTTCATTATTTCCCGTGTCCACTAGATCGTCGTCGCACGACATCTTGGTGATATCCATGTACGCGTATGATGACAAGGAATGAATGCGGCGCCCACGCGTTATGTACATGTTCCGCAAAACCCAGGATATAAGGCAGAATTCAGAGATTCCGCGAAGAAACTCAACCTGGCTATTCGGACGATGAGGAAAAAAAACCGTGTGCCTTTTAGAACGCTGGATCATGTTCGTTCATATTGGCGCTTGACGACTTATGTTTTCCACTTCCACCAAATTTCAGCGAGGTTTAACCTTCGTAAGTATTGTTCTGGCTGAGGGAGGAAAATCTCTATTTCTTTCTTAGAAAGTCTTCCCATCTCATGTGCTTTTCATTCACGTCGGTGTACGACCGAGTACATGTAAGTGCTACCCAAAGAAAGCATATCAATTGGTGACCCAGAGACAGGTGTATTAAGAATATCACTAGTTATCGAGTATTTTTTTATGATGAGTCCGGATCCTCGATACTTCAAGTAGTTTACGCTTCATGCAAGGACCGGCCGCTGGTCTATACGGGATATTCCAACATCAACCCGACTCTACGTTGAAGCATGATTGAACGACGTTTTCCTCTGGTATGTCTGAACTGTCTAACCAACCATGTTGAATCAATGATCAGCCCCCAACTATATAATACAAGTACATTTGTTTTAATCGAAATGCCTCAAAGCTTCATCCACAATTTCTCCCATCCGAATAACAGCTTCTTCCTCTAATGTCCTACAAACAACCTGAATAGATATCGGTGCGCCTTTGAATACAGCAGGCTCATCTGAAAACGGCAATTTTTATTTTTTTATTTTTATGAGAGATCAAAACAAAACAATCCGCCGATGAAGGGAAAAAAAAAAAAAACCCTAACTTACAAAGTTCATAATTCGCTTTATCCAAATCATTGTAGAATTGATGAGGAGGTTTCTTGATATCCACAGATTCATCGACATGAGAACCAGTTGGGATGACGAGTGCCGTGTAATCGAGGGCATTCCACACCATCGTGTAGTGTGCTGATCTGTATGCGTGAGAGAGAGAGAGGGGGTCATCAGCCGCTGTTTAACTTGTGGTTGTGGAGTAATAATGATAAAATGTGTTACGTACTTATTTTTTCCATGAGGAGGTGCGACATACGGAGCCATTGGCGAGATGATAGCATCTACAGGTCGTCCCGTCCCAGTCAAAGCCGCAGTGGAATTCCAGTGATCGAGATACTCCTGTCGTAGACCTAGCTTACGTTTTTGAACTTGCCATAGTTCATAAGCAGACAGGCCATCAGGCAAAGGACGAAACGCAGCCCTCTCAGCGTGAGCGTCCGAGCCCTCCACCGCCAAGCTCATATTATTAATAAGAGGTTCACCGGATGGTGCCGTCGCGACGCGGTAATCTTCAGCTGCACCCGCATTCCAAATCGCTGACTTTTTGTTTTTTTTTGTTTTTTGTTTTTTGTTTTTTGTTTTCGAAACTCTTGAGAACAAAGAAAGGAACATCTAGTGGAAAGCAAATGCTTACAAGAGCCTGACATATATTCCCGTGTTTCAATGGTTTCCAATCGATGACTTTAGAGAGAAATCAATGCCAATTTTTTTTTTAACGGAAAAAAGGAAATCCCAAGTGCTCATCACCTTTGTGGCCTGAATGTAGTAAAGCGCGCTTGGTCTCCTCGAGACCTCTTATGACCGGCGGGTGAGGAACCAGGAGTGCATCATCCCACAAGATAGCAAAACAGAGCTTATCCCCATTTCCATGATCAATGAGATTATACTCGTCTTCATTCCAGGGCTTTCTAACCGCGAAAGGATCTTTGTTCCAGGGTTGTTTACCCGCTATGGCTTTCATGAAACTTTTAATTCCAGCCAAACTATTGGACAGTGGTCCGAGAACAGATGGTACGGAATCTTGGCCTTCAAGAGAATTAACAGAGCCAGCGTATGGAACACGACCATATGAGGGGCGGAGGCCGTATACACCGTTAAACCCAGAAGGTATACGGATGGAGCTTGGAATGCACACGTGAGTTTAGTAGCGGATTTAAAGTGAAATGCAAATACCCTCCAATATCAGACCCAATGCCTATCGCCAAGAGCTCAGCATTGAAGAGGATTGGTAAGGATACATCACGAACCGATAGCACTTCCCCGGAGTGCTGTCATAAATATTGATCCGGTTCAAAATCGCAATATCTCCCTTAATATATATATAGTACGACTCACCGACAAGGGCACCTTCACCACCTGAAGATCCGCCAGAGGTGAGTGAGCGGTTGTATGGATTAAGCGTACGTCCAAAGATATGATTGAAAGTTTCGGGCCACTTTCAGGGAAATTATCATGGCCAGAATATATATAGAGGTATAAGCCCTTACCATTAACGTTTGTGGGATATTAGTTTTCACGTACAGCACAGCTCCAGATGACTCTAAAATATCTACCAGGACCGAATTCTTAGCTGGAAATTGATTGATCCACGAAACGTAACCTGCGGTTTGGAAAACTGAGGTGTAAGGCGGCGAGAAATATGGAAGGTCTCAGACGATACTACAGACCCATAGTTGATTCTATTCCTTTGATGTTTAATTGATCCTTTAAAGAGATGGGTAAACCTGAATCAAAGTGCTAGGTAAGACGTACGACGTGAGTTTCAATAAAGACTTCTCAACTAACCATGCAAGGGTCCTACAACTGTTCCTGTCGTCTTAAGATGTTCATCGAGTTGGGAGGCTCGTGCCAGTGCACGTTCGATAAAAATCTCAGTGAGACAGTTCACCTTATATTTTATTTACTTGTTTAAATCAAAAGTTCGCATGAACGGTATAGAACTCACCAGCTGGTGGGCAATAACAGCACGTTTAGAAAACGCCGTGGTGACCTCCACCGCGGACCAAGATCCATTGGCCAAACGTTCGAGAAGGGTACCCACTTCAGAATGTGTGATCTCGATTTCTTTGTCTGAGAGTAAACCGGATTTCTCTGGGAAATCGATAACGTTAAGCGTCTCCTCAGAAGGAATATTTTCTAGGATCCATTCTTGAGGGATTGCAGCTTTCTGTCGAATCGTTTTCTCGGAAACGAGCTCCTTCCAGTGCTTGGTTGCCATAATCAAGGGTAGTTGTCGATTATACAGCTATGCGAATGCTTATAAGTAGTTATCGATTTTATCGGTTATCGGGAAGCACCCCCCGTGGGATATAGATTCCTGAAGCTGAAGAAGCCTATAAGATGAGCTGCGGGCCTGAGGTTGGTGCGATACCGGAGAGGTTCTCTGGTCATGAGTCGACCTTTGACAGGACTAAAAAAACGCTGGGAATTTCTGATATTGAGCTTATGACTTGTGGCGCCCCCAGTCTATCGCCATCGCCATCCGCCCATCGCCAACATTCCTTTTGAATGTAAGTGCGATGTATCTGGTATCGTATCTCCAGCCTGAGCATCAGCATTCTGAGCAGCAATTCAACTACCGTCAGATGATTGACAGCACACCTCTGACAGCTCAGAGTACTAACAGTATGTAATATTAGTCCATGCATATAATCTACCCTGAGTCCGGAACTCTACCTACCCTACCTAGAACGATAAGTAGAATAATCCTTACAAGTCCAGTACTTTTAAGTCCAATAATCCAAAAAATATAAAATTACACATCTAGAAAATTCCTGTTGATCGATCATGCTTCACAACGATGGACTCTGGTCTGGTCGATTTGTTAGGCATGGCTTCCCAAATAGGATCGACATCCGGTCCTTCCAAATCGCCTGCACCGTCCCAGCCCCAACACCATACTAGAGAGAGAGAGAGAGAGAAGTAGGTAGGTGTTAGCATTGCGTAGCGTATGTGAGAGGAGAATGATGAGACTAACCGAAGTTTGGACCTGGCATGAAGTTCAAGGGTTGACCTTCTTCTTCGGTAAACAAACGGTCATGAGGACCGAACCAAGAACGATCTTGTGGATCGGTACGAGGATCATCTGGAAGACCACCTAGACGGATATATCCTCGAATAGCCGTCAAATTCCGTCTTGCTGGGTGTATGATATCGTATACTTTCTGTAACAGGACATTTGAATTGAAAAAAGAAAGAAGAGACGACATTTGTAGACTTACACTATCATAAGCTAGCTTTACTCTTGGAACCATCATGATTCTCCCATAACCAGCTTCCCAATAATCGTTACAAATCAAACTGCATTCGCTAGCGCTGCATTCACCCTCCGTAATTCTTGCCATCCGAAACTGGATGTGTGGAGGAGAGTAGAAAGGAGCGGGATCCAGAACCGCGATTCCATTCCAACAAGACTGGACTTGGACAGGTAAATGATGTTGGAACCGTTGCGAAGACTCTGTATGATGGAAGATGCGTTCAAATGGCGCATTTTCCAAGGCCGTCCCATTAATATCCCTAGCCACCCAATTGTCATAGAACACAGGCGAAGCTATTTCATCATGATACATGTAGTCCGCCGCGCATGTGATTCCAGCATTATTCCTACGGCTCTGCCATATGAGCTCCAGGATGTCATCTATACATGGAAGAACGTCGTTCATGAAAACGATAGAATCGAAATATTCGCCTTCTGAATCGCGGAGTTCGTGGAGGGGGCCAAAGGCTGAGTTGCGGACTTCGGCTAGATATTCTATGCGATGATTGAATGCCCCACGAGTGCGCATGGACGTGCGAATCATGACACGCATGCCCACGCTTCGAGTTAAGCCGTCGAATATCCGGAGAAGGGCTTTTGTTTGGTCCGTTGAACCATTTTCATAAATTGAGACGAAGACGTTATGATATCCAAGGATAGCAGCTACGCGAAAGAGAGTGGCAAAGAGGTCTGGGACGATGTCAAAGGAATTATAGAGATTGATGGCGAAGTAGTATTTATGTTGGTTAGCAGCTAAATCCCTCCTAACGTTTTGGGAGTGATCGTTGTCTGCTCCCAGGAGACCCGAGAGCCAGGAATTACCAGCAGGGGTATTATGACTGACCAGAGGTGCGTAGCGTTCAAGAGCTTGCTGGGCATATAATGGTTGAGAGTTCCTCGTGCATTCTCTGGTATAATGGGGTGAGAGAGTTGCTAGGAGGTCCAGGACCCGCGTCCGTTGGTCAAGTGTTGGTAGTCGGATAGGTTGTCGACTATGTTGATGAGATTTGGATGGTATATGACCACTCCTCCAGATAGGCATTGAGGTCTGCCATGGCGGTGATGAGCGGTTATTTGGTTTCAAAGTCAACAACCTACCCTCGTCCAAGGTCAAAGTCAACAACCTACCCGCGTCCAAGGCCAAACCCGGCCAAAAATGAAGCCACATAGGATGCCTATTGTCAATGCGAGGGATGTTGGTATCCTTCGCAGTTGACGAGTCAGCATGGTGAGAGGCAGAAAGATAAACAGACGGCCCTGAGTTCAAATTATTCAAAACACGATCGATTCCCGCACTCATTGTCGGATGCAACGTCGAACAGGTCGAGGCCAGGCTCATATCTCGCCTCCTCAACAAATGGGTCCTGACCCAGAGAAAGCTAATCATCGTCCTATGGGTCTCAGAAACCGGATACGGATCCTCGTAATCATTGTCATACTCACGGTCTCGGTCACCTATTTCATATGGCCAATATCTGGTAGTGGGACTGTCGTTCCAATTTACTCGAATGCAGACCTTAAATCGAAGAACTATTTCAATGAGACTGAGGTTGGCCCAAATCCATTCGCGTTTTGTCCAAACTATGGCCCAGGTGATGAACTGGGGGCCAAGTATGGTGCTGTAACGCTGTCAAACAGCAGAGCTCATCTAGGCAGTGGGGTTCGTATCCAACGAGTACTGAATCGAGCGCTCGCGGGACAGCCGGTTACGATGAGTATTCTTGGTGGTTCAAGTGAGTGGTTATCTCCCCACTTTCATGTTCTTTTCAATTAATATATCATGTTACAGTATCAGCTTGCCATGGAGCCGGCGATGACCCAATATCTCCTAAATGTTACCCTTCCAAATTCTTCCAATGGTGGAACACCGTATTCCCCCACCCAGCCTCAGAGCTCACAAACGGTGCCATGCGGCGTACCACCTCGAGCTATTTTGGCTACTGCAACTCCCATCACCTTCCAGACGTTACAGACCTCGTAATCATAGAGCTAGACACAGAGGACTCTCCGTGCGTACCTCGCATTTTCTCATAACTCTCGAATTCTCACCAAGCTTTCTTAACAGTGGCCAAGAGATGATGGAGAATTTTGAAATTCTCATTCGTTCCATCCTCATCCGTCCAGACCAACCAGCAGTGCTACTCCTTGGCCACTTCAGTCCTCAAGTACACCAAACACACGGCTTCGTAGGACCAGATCATTGGCATAGTATTGTAGCCCAGTTTTACGACGTACCCCATGTCACTATCAAGCCTGCCGTGTTCCCGGAATACTCGGAAAAGCCTACCGCTGTCTTGAACAAATATTATGTCGATCCAGTGCTGGCCAACGTCCGAGGGCATGATCTCATCACCGACATCCTCGTCTCCTACTTCCAGACCCAAATCTGCACTGCATGGTCAGTTGCTCATGGTGCAGCCTTCGATGCTGTCCCCCTCCACACTCCAGGAGACTCTGGGGATGCTCATGGTTTATTCGGTGGTATAGGACAGAGAAAAGGCGTCCCAGAACCCGACAATAAAAAGCTCGATAAAGAGGGTATAGATGCTGAAGGCAACCGTCTTAAAGCCGATCCCGTTTCAAGCAAAGATGCTCACCGCGCTCCCGCCAGCGTTCCTGCTGGAAGAATGAATACTCCTTCCAGCCCTGGTCGACCGTTTGAAGAAGTCGCACCGTTTTGTGTTTCGGCGAACGATCTTGTTAATCCACTACCACCATCTCTTTTTTACGGTTCAGGCTGGTCCGCTTACCATCCACCGACGTCAGGAGGGAGCACACTTCATACCGCGTCTCATTACTGGTCCTCGACTCTACCTACAAGCAAAATAAGGATACCACTACAAGTAGGAGCGGGTGATATCGGGATTTATTATCTCAGAGAACCTGTATCCAAAATAGGTGAAGGAAGTTCGATTGAATGTTGGGTAGATGATAATTACGGAGGTGCCAAAGTAATCGAAAATGCAGCTGATATCCCTGAAGAAACACCTGCGTACGTTTTGCATTTTTACTTTTTTACAAATTTCCACCATTGTAAACTTACTATTCGTTCGTTTATCCAGCTTGCGTATCATCGATCATTTGGTTACTCGCGGATCCCATTTCGTTGAATGCCAGCTATTAGGCGAAGAGGGTCAAGGAGTACCCAAGTTTAAGATTATTGGCGTATTCTCGACATGATAATTCTGTCCTAAAAAAAAGAACCCCCGTATAGTGTTTCGTTTGGCCGCTGCTTTCGTACATATCTGTAACATTGGTATCGATAATTTAACTGCATGGACTCTTACGCTGCAGAACCAGTCTCAAGCGATGGGCGAAATCGTGTTTTCATTCTTATATCGACTCCTTTCCTTATACATACATAGATAGCTGTCCAATGGGATTAGGACTTGCATATTCCTCGCACTGTTGTGCGGCAAAAACGAGAAAAATGGACACTGAGGGATTTGAACCCTCGACCTCATGCAAATCACACCTTTGATGCAAAGCATGCGCGCTACCCCTGTGCCAAGAGCCCATATGTTCTTCTGTTGGGATAATGCTACCGGAAGATTCAAATGGTTAATGACTTGACCTATATATCAATCTACTGTACTTAATCAGATTGACCAACTGTTGAATATTTCTAATATCATGGTGTTAGTAATAGAGTGGTTGGTCTGTAAATGGTCACTGTTCCCTTTGTTGCCTCTCATCCTCCAACTTCCCGAAGAGCCACAGACGTTGACAACTCTCGCCGCTACTCGATCATAGCTACGTATTTCCGTATTTCTTTCAACTCACATCGTGAATCCTATCTTCTCGATACTAAGTTTTCAGTTCATTTGGGCTTGAGCGTAATAAGAGAGCTCTTCTGTTCGATCAGGTCCCCTCGGGTTGGGATGCAATGCAGGAAGACAGAGTCATCGAACTCATCGCCGAATGCAGCCGACCTTGCATGCTTGCTAGCAAACGCAGCTGGGACATTTTTTCTCGAGGTCGCAGTGGACGGAACGGATGGTGCGTTGGTTTGTTGGGGAGCAAAGGGGGATATATTGAGGGGGTCAAAGGACGATGATATGGGCATTGGAGAGACACCGAGCATTGGAGAGACACCGAGCATTGGAGAGATGCCGTACATTGGAGAGATGCCGTACATTGGAGAGATGCCGTCGAGGATTGGGGAGACACCGAGCATTGGAGAGATGCCGTACATTGGAGAGATGCCGTACATTGGAGAGATGCCGTGCATTGGAGAGATATGCATTGGAGAGACGCCGTGCATTGGAGAAGTGTGCATTGGAGAGATGCTGTGCATTGGAGAGCCGAGCATTGGAGAGACACCGGGGATAGACATAGGCTGAGCTGACACAGGAAGCCATGCCGAATAGTCGTTCTTGAAAGCCGAAGCAGTTATCTCCAATTCAGACTGTGGGGATGCTGGAGTTTCGAGATGAATCCACGTTGAATGGTCGTCCAAAGCAGTTGTCTCCCATTCAGACTGTGGGGATGCTAGAGTTTCGAGATTGAGATCAGTCACAGTAATGAAATAGTGGTGGGAGGTTTCCGTACCTAGCATTGCAGCGGATTTGGCTACATCATCGTGTCCATGAGGGTTGACGGGAGCGAGTAACTCTTGGGTGGCTGCTGTTAGAGGTAGTGCAACCGAGTCAGTCATGATGGCATTAGCGGACATGTACATAGATGGGTAATACGTAGATAGATGACGAAGAGATGTCGATGAAAGTTCACCCTCATCAAGAAGAGACGACCACATCCTTTGAAGATTTGACGACCACACCCGTTGAAAATCTGACGACTGGGTCCCTCCACTCGGTTCGTTCTCTTCACCGACGACAGAGGGCTCAGAATACGTGTATTGGACAAGCTGGCCACACATTGAGCAGAGCTCACTTTGACTGGGGAATGCATGAGAGACAACAGCACTTCTTGACACATCAGATGTGAGGGTTATCTCCTCACGAAGATATCCAGGACATTGGTGCAAATTCCGCCTGAGATTTTTGTCCTTGTGTGATCTGATGCGACGCAGCAGATACTTGGATGAGGGTAGCACTAGAAAGCGATCTAGACTGTCTTCAAAACACCGTTTAATCGACTCCAGGTTCTGATTTGTCGCGCCCAGATCAAGCCACCATACCTCGCGGCGGGGAGGTCGGCAAGTTTCGTTTTCCAAGAAATTTGAAGCGTCTTCCACATCTTCAAGAGTTGTTGTCGGAGGCCCATCCCTATCATATATGTCGAATTTCCGTTCGGGAGAATCATCTGTTGGCATAAGTGTTGGCATGAAGCATGAAGCGAAGAGGGAGATCCAATACTTGCCATATAGAATAGAATTAGCTCCCGAAAATAGCTGAAATTCGTCCCATGCTAAGTCATGGATAGACTGTCCTATGAAAGTCACGAACCTGTTGACAGAGTCCATTCAATACTTCTACGCCATAGGCATCAGTTTCGATGTCAAAGATCTGCGACAACGGTCTATCTTCATGAACCGCACTTGATGGAAGGAATGCTATAACAGGTTCATTGTCATAGCCGGTCAAAATATCGAAATTCTATTCTTGAAAATCAAGAATAATTCGTAGTATAAAATTGGTAGACTCACCTCAACCCATTTCCGGTTCTTATTCATGGTTCCTTCATGCATCGGGATGTTTTGGGACTTGATATAGCTCAACCCAGCCTGGCAAGGATTAGACCGTGGATTGACTGAAATAAAATGATTCGTACTGCAATCCCCTTAACCTGACGTTGTAGGTCATACAATAAGTAAAAGCCAGCATTTAAATTTATCAGAGAACTTACAGCTTTCATCGATAAATGAATACTTGTATTCAGATCTGTCCTTAACGCTTTCGCTATCAGCGACTGCATTTTCTGTTCAGATGTGACTAATTTACTGAGTCGCATCGAGGTAGACGCCAGATATTGAACAAAGTGGTTTGCTTACTTCCATGGAAGAGGGCGAAGTGGCTTTTTGAACATTCATCAGAAACTCCTACAAGCCTGAGCACATTGGGATGGCTATAATTTTGTTGAGTAGCTCGATAACCACTGAAAGATGGATGAACTAACAGGAAATCCCTAGAAAAGGCCACGTCTACTGTCCAATCCTAAAAAAAATCAATACGTTGCCTAAGTAAGAGTAAGCATGGAAAAAGTTTGTTTACCTGCTTAGCACGACACCCCTCGAATGTTCTAAGCGCTACAAAGCGTCCTTCATGGGAAGCGGAGTGTATGCGATAGCTGTTGCCGCTGATAAGCTCCTTATGCAGGTCGACCTCGTCTGCCTTAACGATCTATAACAAGAACACGATCGACAGATGCTTCACGATGATCGCCCGTTGATAAACTATACCATAAGTCCATCTAAATTCCTACTACTGCGCCGATGCCTCTTCCGAAGCATATCAGCATCGAACTCACAACTGTCGCACTCCTTTCCTTTCCCCAGCACTTGAGTTGCGGCTGTATGTAATAGCGTCAATAGTAGGACTTGGAATGAATAATAAACCGACCAGCATCTTGTGTCGTAACATTGATGCTCTGGAAGTTGCCTCCAATTATTGTAAAACTTGAGGAGCCAGTGAAAAATGACATGCAGCTCGTTACTTGTACCTTGAAAAATGCAGGCAGAAGGAGGATATGTGAAGAGCGTTAGCGTTGACCCAGATCAACGTTCAATATACACAGCTGCATGCACAGCATATTAGTGACAGCGTGTGCCTGAAAACTAACGAGGATGTGACAATATAGACAGCGAATATAGAACTAGCCGCCCGCGTCATTCTGCACATCTTTGTAGGCGGCCTTCCCATCCATCGATGCTGTAGCAGCTTCCGTAGCTGATGCTGATTTTGGGGCTAATACTGATGCCAATAAACTGGGAGACAACAGCAGGAGAGGTGGTAGGCGCGATATGGCAGGTAAAAGTTGGATCAAATAATGTATGTCATCCTGAGCAAGGCAGTCACCAAGGCAGTGCCAAGTTCCAACGCTTCATCTCTACTATACCGAACACATCAAACCCTCGTCTACTCGATAGCAAAACTTAAAACAGGAGAAGACCAAAACTGGGTAAGCCAAAGACGAGGAGGCTTGATTAGATTTTGGATGGTGCGGAGCCACCTTCCCAGCTCGCGTCGTTGATGCTGGCGTCCAAGGGCTCACAGAATATAGGGTGGGCCCTGCAAAAAGCCCAAGATGAGGACATAAAATTGTATTTTATCAGGTAGACAAACCTTTTGTGAGATCACCATGCGAGCGCACCATACTCTACCAGAACCGAACCCGAACTCAAGTCTAACAGAAGCGTTTCCTGCGGTGGAGCACCAAACAATAGCCTAATCCAGAAGACATCGCATCAAGTTAGACTCATGAGTTATGTCCGAATGACGCTAAGCCAGAGCTGGCGACTGTAGCTGACACTAATAATAGTAGAGGTGACTACGACGCGGTGCAATTCTCGTTGAAATGGAGCCTGAAAAGAAGGTAGGCAGCATGATACTGGTTTTGTTTTGTAACTAGCATTGAGGTTGAGCTGGAGATAAAGCCACAGACATGGCTTTTGTGCGGCTTGAGAGGCTTATCTGGGCAAGAAACGACCGGTGGTGGTTGACTAAGAAAAAATCAGGACGTAATATTATATATATATAGATATGTGCCATTGCACACAGGGCTTCGTCGTCAATCCATATACATTTCGTAACCCATATGGTGTCCAACTTCATGAGAACAAATGCACGTTCATAAGCTTTATTTGGCGGCAGGCCATCATCAGGACCTCGGCCATCGGTTTGGGAAGGAAGCGAATGTACGACAGCATTTACGAAAGGGAGGTGACAAAGAAAAGCAGAGGCCAATCGTGACAAAGGAAGTAGCAGACCGTACTTATATAATCGATACCGTCCCTCTCATCACCCACCTTGATCGCTGCGCATCGGGCACTGTTCAACGATATGAAGCGAATTTTCAAGAAACTTGGCAAGTCCAAGCAAGATAAACACAGATCTCTGACCACCACAGATGCTCTTGGTTCAAACCCTGAAGCAGCAACTTCGACATCGACAATCACAACGAGCACCGCTGATCCCATGCCAACCGTTCCTGCTTGTGCTACGGTCACAAGCATTCAAGTTATTCAAGCCGCTCGTGTTACTGTGAGTGTTCAACTTCGCTCATCATATGCACAATTACTTGACCATCGTCGCCGATTAGAATGACCATGAACTCCAAGTCTCCGCCGCAGTTTCCGCCTTGGAGACCAATGACCTTGTTCGCGTTCAAGCCGTTGACGTTGCGGTAAGTGTTCAACTTAGCTCGTCACATCCATAGTTACTCAATCATAGTCGTCAATTAGACTGACCATGAACTCCAAATCTCCGCATCGGTTCCGGAGATCAATGATCCTGCTCGTGTAAGCGTTCAACTTAGCCCACCACATAATCGCTCAATCATCGTCGTCAATCAGACTGCCCATGAACTCGGAGTCTCTACTTCAGTTCCCTCCTCGGTGACCAATGACCCCGCTCCTGCAGACCGCCTGGGAGAAAGTTATGACAACTTACTGTCCCCGCCTGGTCCCACAATGCAAGCCAACTCTGGATCCACAGAATCGGAACAAAATTCCTTGGTGAGTTGCTTACGCCATATATTATTGCGTTTACTGATGATTAGCAGACTCAGCATTCTAGCTTGGGTTTCTTTGCGAATGCACGGGATTCCCTCATCACAGGCGGCACTTTTGTAAGTCTTTCTCGTACGCTGTGTAAATGATTTGGGAATAATTGTACCTATTTTATCTGCCAGTACAATATTGTTAATAATTTTCCTACCGATACAGTCAAGGGGCAGATGAAGATCCCTGTACCTCAAAAACCAAACCCCAGCCCAGTCTTTACTGGACGGAAAGATGTACTTGACAGACTTGGGAAGATTTTTGTTCATCATACTGATAGTCAACTGATGTCGAGGCGCTCTTGTCTCCTCTGGGGAATGGGAGGGATTGGAAAGACCCAGATCTGTCTCAAGTTTATGGAAGATATGTCTGACAGGTAAGTGTCTTCACATTACCATTCACAACACTGGATTCATTTCTTGCTCTAGTTTTCCACATGTGTTCTGGATTGATGCCTCCTCTCATGAGAGCATTACAATGTCTCTCAAAGGCATATCCAGTATTCCGGCTGCAAAAGATTCTAGTGTGGATGGCTCAGTTCAATCTGCCCTCCAGTGGATATCTCATATCCAAGAGGAATGGTTGATTGTGTTTGATAATGCTGATGATCCTCCTCCTCAGGTGGTGGCCAAGTTCTTTCCCCCAGGTAACAGAGGTAATATTCTGATTACTAGCCGAAACAAATCCATGGGAAGGCTTGTATCATTTGAGAATAGAATTGAGGTCAATGAAATGGAGGAGCCAGATGCTATAGATCTACTTTTGATGGCTAGCTGTTTGGATCCATTGACTCAGCATCAACAAGCTGCTAAAGATATTGTCACTGAACTTGGCTACATTCCTCTTGCTATTGATCAAGCTGGTGCCTATATTGCAGCTGGGAAATGTGATATCAAGAGATATCTGAGACAATTCTCCTTGCATCGTCAGACTCTTATGTCAGACACTACATTCATGGGAGCATCAGATTATAATCAAACTGTGTATGGAACTTGGGATCTATCTTTCAAAGAGATAGAAAGGAGAGCTGGTGGGCAATCTGGGGATGCACAAGCAGCACAGGCTGCAATCCTCATTCTGCAGATATGTGCCTTCTATCATTGTAGTAATATTTCCGAAGACATATTCCGATCTGCTGCTGAGCAGTCAAGAGAACATGTTGTTGATAGTGAGGTAGCTGAAAAGCTACCCCAGGCAATAAGTTCACTAGACCATACTCTGCTTGCCTTGGACAATAATGGTCACTGGGATGACTTCATCTTTGGACAAGGTATTGGTGTGCTTGTCTCCTTCTCCTTGATGAAAAGAGGACAATCATCTGAAATATTATCTATTCATCCTTTGGTTCATTGCTGGAGTCAGGAGCGAATGGCAAAACATAAGCAGCAAAGGATGTATCAGATAGGCAGCATAATACTATCCTGTGCAATTCCACAGAGATATGAAACTCAGGATTATGCATTGCGACGGTTGATTTTTCCACATATCAAGGCAAATGAGTTGCATGGAAGCCAAATGGGACTTGTCAAGGAGTATTATGATGACAAATTCACCAATTTTGCAAATGTAATGAAGGAGAATGGTGACTGGAATAATGCAGTGCAGCTGGAGGTTCAAGTCATGGACATGAGGAAGAAGCTTCTTGGTGTAGAACATCCAGGCACCCTCACAAGCATGACAAATCTAGCAAACACATATCGTAATCAAGGAAGGTTGAATGAGGCAGAGCAGCTGGGTGTTCAAGTCATTGACATGGAAAAGAAGTTGCTTGGTGAAGAACATCCAGAAACCCTCAGAAGCATGGCAAATCTTGCAATGACATACTATGGAAAGGGAAGATGGAATGAAGCAGAGCAGCTGGGTGTTCATGTTGTGGGTGTGAGGAAGAAGATACTGGGTGCAGAACATCCAGACACTCTTGGGAGCATGGCAGATCTAGCAATCATATACTATGACCAGCAAAGGTGGGATGAGGCACTACAGCTGGGTTTTCAAGTTATGGAGATGAGAAAGAAGCTGCTTGGTCCAGAACATCCATCCACACTTGAAAGTATCATAAATGTGGCCATCACCTACTTTAATCAGAGAAGGTTGGATGAGGCAGAGCAGCTATGTGTTCAAGTCATGAACATGACAAAGAAGCTGCTTAGTGCAGAACATCCAGGCACTCTCACAAGCATAGAGCTTTTAGCAAGCATATACTCTAAACAAGGAAGGTGGAATGATGCAGAGCAGCTGTATGTTCAAGTTGTGGGCATGAGGACAAAGCTGCTTGGTCCAGAACATCCAGACACCTTTGGAAGTATAGGAAATCTGGCAAATGTGTACCGTAATCAGGGAAGGTTGAATGAGGCAGAGCAGCTGGAGGTTCAAGTTGTGGACATGAGGAAGAAACTATTTGGTCCAGAACATCCACTCACCCTCTTAACCATGGCAAATTTAGCAAACACATACCGTAACCAAGGGAGATGGAATGAGGCAGAGGAGCTGGAGGTTCAAGCCATGGACATAAGAAAGAAGGTGTTTGGTCCAGAACATCCAGAGACCCTCAAAAGCATGGAAGGTTTAGGAAGCACATATAATAACCAGGGAAAGTGGATTGAGGCAGAGCAGCTTTTTGTTGAAATCATGGACATTAGGAAGAAGTTGCTTGGTGCAGAACATCCAGACACCCTCATAAGCATGACAAATCTTACAGCCACATACTATAATCAGGGAAGGTGGGATAATGCAGAGCAGTTGGGTGTTCAGACCATGAATATAAGAAAGAATCTGCTTGGTGCAGAACATCTGGACACTCTCACAACCATGGCAACTCTAGCAAGCACATACCATAATCAGCACAGGTGGAATGAGGCAGAACTGTTGGGTGTTCAGATCATGGATCTGAGGATGAAGCTACTTGGTGCAGAAAATCCAAACACCCTCTTGAGTATGGCAAATCTAGCAATTACATATGGCAATCAGGGAAGGTTTCATGAAGCAGAGAAGCTGGAAGTTCAAGTCATGGTCATGAGGAAGAAGCTGTGGGGTCTAGAACATCCAGACACCCTCACAAGCATAGAAAATCTAGCAAACACATACAATAAACAAGGAAGGTGGAATGAGGCAGAGCAGCTAGAGGTTCAAGTCATGGACATAAGCAGGAAGCTGCTTGGTGCAGAACATCCAGATACACTCACAAGCATGGCAACTTTAGTAAGCACATACTATAATCAGGAAAGGTGGAAAGAGGCAGAAAAGCTGGGTGTTCAGGTTATGGATATGAGGGTGAAGGTGCTTGGTGCAGAACATACACTCACACTCATAAGCCTTGAAACTCTAGCAAGTATATACAATAATCAAGAAAGGTGGAATGACGCAGAGCAGCTATATGTTCAACTTGTGAGCATTAGGAAGGAGCTGCTTGGTGCAGAACATCTAGACACCCTCTCAAGCATGAAGACTCTAGCAAGCATATATCATCATCAGGGAAGGTGGATTGAGGCAGAGCAGCTGTATGTTCAAGTCATGGACATGGGGCAGAAGCTGCTTGGTGAAGAACATCCTGACACCCTTGGAAGCATAGGAAATCTAGCAAATACATACCGTAATCAGGGAAGGTTGAATGAGGCAGAGAAGCTAGAGGTTCAAGTCTTGGACATGTGGAAGAGGGTGCTTGGTGCAGAGCATCCTGACACCCTTGATGGCATGGCAAATCTTGCAATCACATACTGTAGACAAGCAAGGTGGAATGAGGCAGAGCAGCTACAGGTTCAAGTCATGGAAGTGAGGAAGCAGCTACTTGGTGCAGAACATCCAGTCACTCTCACATGTATGAAAGATTTAGCAAGCACATACTATAATCAAGGAAGGCAGAATGAGGCAGAAAAATTGGAGGTTGAAGTCATGGATATAAAGAAGAGAATTGGAATAGACTGAGATAGTTCTGAACTGATTTATATCTGAAGAACAAGTGGTCTAAATTTGTAGTCTACCTTACTATCTGTTAAATATCACATGTGTTTTGGAACAAAAAGTTAAATCCAATGGAATTTGGGACAATGATTGCTCATGGTACAGTCACAGACAAGCAAAATCAACAAAAAAAAGTCAACCTTTGTTGATATCTGGAAACCATAAGAACCAATAGTAATCCATTTAGAGGTACTTTCAACAAAACTTCAACTTAATCTATTAAGCCATTGTCCTTTAAATTACTATTTAAGTAAATGGTACCTTGAAATATTGGTGGGACCCTTGAAAAATTTGGTAATATCATGAAAAATAGTGGAATCACTTCTAAAAAAGGAACTGAAGAACAATCCCAAAGCTTCACAAGGTTTTATTAAGTCATTCCCTTTGGAGTGTGGGAAATTTGTGATGTGTGGCAGCAAGCCATGGTGCTGGTATATGTTGAAAGTTGAACTGTGGGAAAGTTTCAGAGCATT
>Ga0193743_1001294_pt1 | contig 18638 bp, 22 predicted proteins | sample L2c2metaG_FD_143038 | JGI IMG/M metagenome (GOLD analysis project Ga0193743, IMG submission 143038) | Soil microbial communities from a riparian zone of the East river system, Colorado, United States - L2c2 | ecosystem: Environmental > Terrestrial > Soil > Riparian zone | place: USA: East River... | reverse complement strand
TGAACGGAGAAAGACTTGCGTCACCGCCGCGCCTTACCAAAAGCGGTTGTTTGTACATAGCGGGGGCGGGTGGGTTTTGCATTTAGCTGTATTACCGCATGGAAAGGAAACAGAGCCGAACTCAATGAAGCCTTGTGCCTCCGTAGTGGTCCGTAGTGGGGCAGACCACACGTGGAGTCTCACCTGAAACGACCGTGAGGTTCAAGTTCAGCTCCCTCACCTCATGTATCATTCAACAGGGACGAAAAGGCGATTGTTGGGACCCTAAGATGGCCTCATGGGTTGCAGTCTGTTGCAGTTTCGATTTATGTAACTTTTCACCGATGAGATACGGTAGATTACGTGCCTCCGGCCACGCGCCGCCCGATTGAAAAGGAGGTCGCAAAATAGATTAGTATACTGGAGGCTACTGGAGGCCGAAAGTAAACAAATGGGCAACCTGCAACACTTGAGTTCAAAGGTATAAATTTGCTATTACTGTACATACTTATTATGATTGCAAAGGCAATACAACTACATTAAAAAAAAGAAGATTGTGGCTCAGGGTAAATCGAGAAATAATATTAAGACCAGCGCCCGTCGAGCGTCATGAATCAAACGCTGCATAAACCCTGTTAACGATGTCCTTGTACAACAGAAACTCTCTTTATTTTCTGAACAATTATGCCAATCTATCAAGGCGTGACTACATTATAACAACAGGAATATCACAATCATATTCTCCATGATTGAAGAAAATCAAATCCCACACTCCAAAGCAGCCCTGGGAGGGTAGGTGAGGGAACCCATCTCGATTGCAGCATATGTGAAAGACGGGAATTTAGAAAATGGATCATGGGGGGACGGGGCGGTAATATCTTTGCCAGCCGCACCTGGCTTTGGAGACCATAGAACACCGTCGGCGCTGGCAAACATGACGGGAGGCTGAGACATGGTATCCATGTCTAACTTTCCTTCGTACTCGACCGCTGACACGGGGTACTCCAAAGCTGTTACCATCGTTTCGTCAGCGGATTTTTCAGCTTCCTGCAACGAGAGAGATTGCCAGAAGTCTCGATTGAGCTGAGATTCCAAGTCGAGAGGAGCCGGTTTCTTGTCTCCGTTGAGGGAAGAGACTGGCTGCGCCTTTGGGGAGCGGGGATCTTCAAAGCCTGTGATAGCGGGCGAACCTTGAGCCCTAGCAATCAATCGGAAGGGCTTCGGCGGAGCAGAGAGTTTAAACCCTTCCAGGGAGGTCACGTAAGTGCGTTCTAAGGGCGATACCGAGATCGGAGCGCGGTCGTAACTTGCTGGAGAGTGTGCGGCGAAGGTAGACACCAGAGAAGGCGAAGATAGGAATTGAACGTGTAGAGATTTAATATGTGGCGAAACCTGAGCCTGAACGGAAAAAGAGGCGTAAAGTGGCGAGAGCGGTAGGGCGACTGGGCGCTTGAGAATAGACCTGCTAGAACGGGTTGTCTTCGACATCGCACGAACTGGTGACGCCGCGCCGTTTCTTATGATAGATTGAGTAGCCATAGTTTGTTGAAAAGGGGCGAGAATAATGTTGTTGTTTGTTGGAGCAATGTCTTGGCCAGCAAGACAGTCTATAGGATGTGTTAGAATCTCATGTGCAGAACGAGGAGGGACTCACGTTTTGATATTGACGCACTTCGAGTGGGTAGGGAACAAAGGTAGGAGGGCTTGATCGATTATATATCAATCACCAAATTCCCAGGGCTCGGTTACACAGCCCTGATATACAGCCACCGTTCATACTTTCCATAAGGCTAACTTAACTTGATTTCTTCGAGTCCAAACTTTATATTTCGGAGTTTAATAATAAAAGTGTACCTGGCAACGAATATTTGGCTCTTTTATAAACCACAAAGACCTGAAAATAATTATAAAACTTGAATCCAGATTGGGATAAGGCAACCTGCCTATCGTCCCAGCACCATGGATGAAGAAGAAATGACTGCTTTTAGTTTCATGCAGGAGACTGAGGAGTGTGAGGCTGATGCCGCTGACGAAGTATTTGATGCTCACCTGACCGCAGCAGACTGCTCAAATGTCAAAAAAAATGCCTGACCTGAACACTGTTGAATTCAGGACCGTCCGAGTTCGAATTAGTCGTTAGTTTTGTGACAGGCTGGACTCTTAAGGGAATGCGTACAGATGAGCTGGTCGCATGGAACAGCGTGGACGATGGAGGAGGCTAGCTAGGTTGCAGCTGTCGATGTAAGAGGAACGAAAAACATTCAGAGGACCGTAAACTAGAATCTGGAAGGGGGGTGCCCTCCCCTCTATTAGATTAAAGGTTTAGAAACCTCTCCTGTATACATCCGGCACTTCGGCAAAGGACCCTACCTGTCACCCATTTAGAGTTGAAGAATCTTATGGAAAGTCACCCATTATTATCATTATACAGGAGCCTGTCATCCATAACAACCCCTCCATAAAAAAAATCCATGAATTGTATACGACTCCACCCGGGATTGGTTTCTCCGAATGTTGTTGCTCTTGTGACTCCTAATAAAAAGTAGACCGGGGGCTCCAGTGTACCTTGATCCACGGCCCCCGACGAAGGCCATTTCCAAGAACTGTCATATTTCGGGATCCTTGAAGATTTTTGTCCAGATTTTTTCCAAATTTGGCTGGGAACTGGCCCGGGCGGCCGGCCATACAATTTGTCCTGGACATCCGAAACGATAACTTCGAAACCATATAAACTGCTACTATAATGAAATTAGGCCGACATTTGAAACCTTCTAACAAGAAAGCTACTCTAAAGCAAGGAAAATCGAGGGCCCAGGCCAACATCGCAGGATATGAGAAACGACTGGCACGGAAAGCGAAATCAACCTCGTTGGAGGGAAAGCTGATTGGGGAAGAAGATGACGAAGAAATTGCTAGCGAAGATGATGAGGAGATTGATAGTGATGCTGCGTTTGAGGACTCTGACGAGGAACGATTTGGAAGCTTTTTCCCGAGCAAGGTGTGTGCCATTCACTGGATTGTTGAAGCATCATGCCAAAAAAAAAAAAAAACCTTGTCTGAAGACGCACGCCGACGAAGACGAAGATGAAGAGGATGTGGAAACCTCTGACCAGGACTCTGCTAGTAGCTCAGAAGAAAAACTGGATTTCGACCCTTCAGACGACGAGGAAATGCCAGAAGCTCTGGATGTACTGGATCAATTTGTTTCGAACCTGGATGTTACCTCAAAAAAGCGGAAGGCAACAGAGGAGCCCCGTGAAGCAGGGGCAATCCCAGATATTCGTGCTCATAAACGTCGATTGATGAAGGAAAGAACAGAAGCTGGTGCTGAAAATGAATTTCGTGCCCGATCCTCAGGTGTTTTCTACTTGTTCACTTCATCGTGAATAAGAATCTTCATTTCTGACTTCCAGATCAACTCTAGGACTGAAATTGAACATTGACGATCTTTTGGCACCTCTGGCATCGCAGTCATCAGCTCTTCAGTCTCTGAAGACGTCGGCAAAGGTTTTGGCCTCATCGTCTTCAAAAGCGAAAACCTTGTCAGCACCGCTGCCACAGAGGATTCAGGAACGGCTGGATCGTCAAGCAGCCTATGAGCATACTAAAGAAGAAGTCGACAAATGGTCGGAAACCATGAAACATATTCGGGAGGTAATCGTTCTTTACTCTCATTTGCGCTGGTCCTTATTTTATTTTATCCTCAGGCAGAACATCTGAGCTTCCCTCTGCAATCTCAATCTGCAGGTCGTGTTTCTAATTTGGAGCTCACAGCCAAGTTCAAGGCAAGTCTACATTTATTCTGTTTTTTTTTTTTTTTTTTTTTTTTTTTTTTTTTTTTTTTTTTTTTTTTTGGCATCGAACTTATGTTTTTTTTTATACTCCTTTTAGCCAACAACTGCCCTAGAAAGCTCCGTCGATGCTCTTTTGAAATCTGCCAAGTTGCGAGATGAAGATATTTATCATACTGAGGACGCAATGCTGCAGATGAAGCAAGTCTCTGTCGAGGAGGTAGCACAGCGCCGCGGCGAGCTTCGAAAAATGCGGGAATTGATGTTCCGGGCGGAAATCAAGGCCAGACGCGTTGGCAAGATCAAAAGCAAAACTTACAGGCGAATCAAAAGGAAAGAAAAGGAACGATTGGGAGAAAAAATCAATGAAGATGATAGCCAAGATGATGAAGAAAAGATTCTCAAAAAGGAGCTGGACCGAGCGAGAGAGCGGGCAACACTTAGGCATAAGCATACTGGGAAATGGGCTCGTCAGATGCGAAACAAGGAGGGCCTTGATGCGGATAGCAGGAGAGATGTTGAGGATATGTTGGCCCGAGGTGAAAAATTGCGTAGAAGGATCAAGGGAGTGGGTAGTGATGAGAGTGAAGATGGCTCAGAAGATCAGGGCGACGATGATGACGATGGTTTGGATGTTGAAGCTAGTCTAGAAAAGATCAAGCAAGGTGCATTCGATGAACTACGCAAGCTCAGCGAAGCAGAGAGGGTGGAAGGGGATGAGAATCGGAACGGAAGTGGTGTTTTTGAGATGAAGTTCATGAAGAATGCGATGGCTCGACAAATGCAGGGGACGAATAAATCCATGGACGATTTTGTCAATGAATTGGGGGATAATAATGGTACAGGTGATAGCGACAATGAAGAACAGGAGAATGGCTCACAGGTTTTGGACTCTTCAAGTGGAGCCCTTGTTCGAAGAACAGGAGGGCGCGTCACGTACAGACCTAGTGAAACGGTCCGTCTCCGTGTCGTTTGCGGGTGCATTTATAGTCACTGACATGATGGTTTCTCCAGACCCATCACTCCCCTACTGCTCGTCCTCTGGCGGCATCCGACACGTCAAGTGTAACGCTAAAATCAACTGATCTACTTTCGCCCCCACCTCCCTCTCCTATACCAAACCGACATTCTGCATTATCCACACCATCAATTCAAGATTCAAATCCGTGGCTCACTCGGGCCTCTGAAGCTATCGTCAAAACAGCCAAGAAGAATAATGAAGTCGTTGTGCAGAAGGATAGCAATGCATTGGACAAGTCCAAGAACAAGTTGAGGAAACAGCCGCGAAAGAGGCAAGAAGAACGCGAAAAGGCTAAGGAGGATGAGGTTGTGGAGGTTTCTTTGGACAACGCTTTGACATTGCCATCTGGCCCTTCTGGTTCCAGCCCCTCCGAACCTGTCCAAAAGGCAGGCCAACAAGCTCCTGTCGTTCGTGCGGACGAGGACGACTCGGATAACAATAGTGAAGTGGAAGCTCAAGAGAAAGCTGTAACTCTGAAGGGAAAGGGAAAAGCAAGCGGTATCAAAGCGTTTGAACAGCGAGATCTTGTTGCCCTTGCATTTGCTGGTGACAATGTCGTCCAGGTTCGTTCTTGCCTTGCTGGCCGTCTTCGTGCATTAGTGATTGATAGCTGCTACTCCTGATAGAACTTCGAAGAGGCCAAAAGTCGAGAGATTGCTTCAGATGCTCCTCGTGAAGTGGATACAACGATACCTGGCTGGGTGAGATGAAGTATCTATCAATTTAGTGCGTAGCTGATAGCCTCCTCTATAGGGTTCATGGGGAGGCGCTGGAATACAAAAACTCCCTCCTAAACCTCAACGAATTAAGAAAATCGCCGGTATAGATCCTACCACTCGTGCCGATTTCAACAAAAAGCATGTCATCATCTCAGAGAAACGGGATAAGAAGGCTGAAAAATACCTTGTAAAAGACCTGCCTTACCCCTACACGAGCAAAGCTCAGTTTGAACGAGCCATGGAAACCCCGCTTGGTGCTGAATGGAATACTAGGGTCGCCTTTCAGAGAGGAACTCTTCCAAAAGTGGTCAAGAAGGTATGTCATGCTCTCTTCCCGCACAACGTTTGACACATCTTCTCTCTATTTTCACAGCCTGGAGCGATCCTCAACCCACTAGAGAAACTGACTTCATGACACTGCCGCTGCGCCTCCGATACCTACCTGTCTTAAACGAAGGCGATCTTTCCGATGTAGCTGGATCTTTTTTTGAGATATTATATGGAAGATCATGTTCGAATTATGGTAGTAGGTTATAAATTCATGCAATGGAAGGAGTTTGGGAAAGCCTCTTTCCACAACTGTGAACAATATTACTTTGTACCAATCTTCCATCAGAAATTGTGGTTTTGAGCTCAGAGCAGAGCAAGGTCAGAGCAACCCTTAAGAGCCTGGCAACCTTTTGAAACGAGTTGAAGCTTTGAGGTTTTGACAGGTCTCACTGCCGCAGCTGGTAGGTATTTAGCCTGTGTAGGAGTTGTATGACAATGCTTATACCAGGTGAGTTCGATTTGGCCACCATATATTTGTCAAGTACATATTTTCCTTGCCAATGTTATTCTGGTCAACTCACATTCCGCCTGAGATTTTGGCAGGGAAGAGCGGTTTATGACATTACACTGTCAAATGGTTGGCTCAACGAAGTGTTATAATTAGGGTCATTACTAATGATATATTTGGCAATCGCGTCAAAATTTTAGGAGAAATCGCCATGCCGCCAGCGACACTGGTAATTGATTGACATCGGAAAAGGTTGAACGTTGACTTCTCGAGGTCTCTTCTGGTTGCACTGGGCAAATCCCCCCCTTTTCTTACTCGATTTCTTCTTTCGGACACCCGCTTTTTGACACAATCAAAACATATAACTACATATTTATTTTCGAAGAAAAGATTTGTCTAAATTCAGTTAGAAGGACATTCCGGAAATATCAAGTTCATTCATCCATGCGCGAGATACATCATTACTATATTGTTCATGAAAATATGAATGCGGTATCACTGTAGTTCGGTCAGCTCCACACTGTTTCCGTCCATTCCATATTTGACTTCCTTCCTGGTTAGTTGCACAGGAGTACCTGGTACGCATCTGCTCATTTTCTCCTGCTCATTTTCTCATGCCAATTTGTCATAGACTGTAATCGAGCGTCTCAACTTGTCAATACATGGTGCCAATCCTAAATTTTTTGTCTCCTACGATCAGCTGCAATGTCTCTATATAAAATCCCAGTTATCGTATGAAATTTCTGAACCTAGGCTCCAGACATGGGCTCCCTGATAACATTCAACTTTCCTACAGCCGTATTGGCGCTATCGATTCTCTATGTGGTCTATCGCAAGCTCACTTACAGTCTAGTCGCCGATTTACGCGGACCGAAACCAGAGTCATTTCTTTTAGGTATGCTCACTACTTCATTGTCGGTTGATTGATGGTAGTAACAAACTAGAAAGGCAGCTTAGTCGAATATATGCAAAGCCAGGCTGGAGAGGTAAACTATCCTTTAATGAACCCCTCAACCACACTCGTTCTCCTGACACCTTTTTGAATAGATAGACTTCAGGTGGCAAGAAACGTATGGCGATGTTGTTAGATTTAAAGGCCCGTTTGGAGTGAGATTGCATTTACTCTATTATTATTCTTATCCCCCCTAATGATATCAATGAAGGAGGACCGACTCCTGATCTCGGACCCGAAAGCACTCCAATATATATTTCAGACGGCTGGATATCATTTCTCCAAGCCGAGAGACCGCCGCGAGGTATCTCGTTTAGTGACCGGACGAGGTATCCTCTGGGCTGATGGTAAATTGATATCATAAATCCAGACTTATACACGCTGATAAAAAAGCACATGATGCATAGCCAATGATCACAAAAGGCATAGAAAAATCATGAACCCCGCCTTCGGCGCAAAGGAATGCAAAGCTTTAGTACCTACGTTCTCTGCCTATGCTGCGAAGGTATATACTGCGTTGTGTTCCAACCGTATTTTTTATATTTTAAATTTTCTTTCGGATATAGCTTACCAGCAAATGGAACGACATGATTCTGACTTCTCCAGACAAATCATGTGTTGTGGATACCCCACGATGGGCGTCTCTTGGCACTTTAGATGCGATGGGCGCAGGTATGTTACTAGAGTTATAGTTTCAAAATTATATCGGCTGAATTTTTTTTTTTTCAGCTGCCTTTGACTACCACTTTGAATCCATGGACGACGGGAAGAACGAACTTGGTCAAGTATATGCAAATCTATTGTAGGTTCTTCTTATATCATCAGCAATCTTAACCACACACTCACGAACACAACCTAGCCTGGGTGCATTTGGGAAATTCACAACCAGCGACATGCTTAAGCAAGCTTCGGCCAAATTTCTTCCGCGATTTATTCTTGAACGGTTAACGGATATGGCTCCTAATCCCAGACTTGAACAACTCCGCCATGCAGCTTCGGTAGCAGTAAAGGTTGCAAAGTCATTGATTGATACCAAAACGGAAGCTTTGATGGCAGGGAAGGAGGGCAGTCGCGATATCTTGAGCCTGTTAGGTGAGTCTTTATCCTGAAACAGCGTATAGCTCTCATCAAATGGTACCTAAACATAGTTCGTGCAAATTTATCTGAAGAAGGAAAGACTCGCATGAATGATGAAGAAATGATGTCTCAAATGCGGTATGTATGACACAACGGCGTTGTCATACGTTTCTGCTGACTTCGACCATGATAGGACAGTTCTTATCGCTGGATATGAGACTACGGCGACCACCTTATCCTGGACACTTCTAGAAATTGCACGACATCCCGAAATGCAGACCAGACTCCGTGACGAAATTTATGAAATGGAGCAAAAAATTCAGAGTCGAGGGGACACTGAGTTTACCGCAACCGATTTTGAGAATATGCCGTATCTTACAGCCATCCTCAAGGTTGGCCTGAGTTCAAATACTGGGGTAACATCGTCTCACCTTTAAAACCAGGAATCTATTCGTTTCCACCCCGCAGCGTTCAACATGTTCAGGGAATCCCACAGACCTGACGTCCTTCCGTTATCAAAACCCCTCATCACATCCTCTGGCAAAGTGATAACAGAGCTTCCGATACCGAAAGGCCAAAAGATAGTTGCGTCGATCAACGGCTACAACAGGTTAGCCATTTCAAGAAGTTAAAAATTCTGTCACTGATATCATTTTGTTAGAAACCCAGAAGTCTTTGGAGCTGATACGCATACCTTCAACCCTGATCGATGGCTTACTCCGGTCAAAGGAGACAAGGCGGCGTCTGTGGGAGTGTGGGGAAATATGTACGTTATACTTTGTGCTAAGCACTTGTCCTCGATTGACAGAGTCTTTTGACAGACTTACCTTTTCTGGTGGCGTACGGTGCGTAAACTTGGCTCCAACTTTGCGATCCTATGAATTCATCACCTTTGATTAGTGCATGCATTGGGTGGAGATTTGCAGTCTTAGAACTGCAAGCTTTCCTCGTTGAGCTCATAGCCAACTTTGAATTTCATTTGACGCCAGAGGCTTTGAAGGTTCGGAGAGAGACCTGTTTAGTCATGGCCCCCACGATTGAGGGCCAGCCCGAGAAAGGAACGCAACTGCCATTGAGGATCAGATTGGTAACACGCTAGGTGGAATCATGGTATTCTGCGGCCTAACAACCATAGATTTATACATGCAAACCTGTCCATAACCATATAATTTTGTTTCGATGCCGTGTATTCAATAAATCAGTTGGGGATCATATCTCCCCAAGGCCAGAAGGGTGTTTGCGATAGGACCTAAGAATAATGTCATACCAATAAATAATAAAGTCAAGATAGAACCCGTTTACGATCGTTCGTCAATAAAGAAGCCTTCGTGTTGATATTGGCAAGGGGATTTGAGCGACAGGACAGGTCTGCGTGTCGAAGTTTTGATAATGAAGAAAGCTAACGGATGAGGAAGAAATGGCAGATACACGAGGGTAACCTAAGGCCGTCTGTGATCGCCGGTAATGCCAATTAATTAATTAATCATGCCATCCAGCTCACGGTGAGGTGGAGAAAAGGTAGATGTGAGGCCTCTGATTTTCGGGGGTACAGGGCGAGAGAAAAGCCAGTTCATGTCGCCAATCATGTCAAGTGTGAGGAATGGGGAACAAGATCAACTTCACGGCTGTAATGTGGAGAGAGAGAGTTCAGATTGGCCTTTCAACTGCGTCCTGAGTTATAAAGATAGGTGTCCACATGATGCAGATGCCAAAAATACAGTGAGTTCTCACACATATTTAGTTTTAAATCCGCTTCTTCGTCGCGCCTCGCATAGTATTCTTGACCAAAATCTGGTCAGGGAAATTCAGCTTTATAGTTCGAATTGAAGCGATTATTAACATACAATTTCACAGCCATCAAGGGAAGACTGCTAAATATATGAAAACCATAAACTTGCCTTTGCAGAACGAATCAGGCGTCCCGGGGATATCGCGAAGTGAAGTAGCTAGCACTACTTTTCATATTCTTATGAATAGAAAATGAGGTCCGGGTACCTTAAATTAACGCACATGCAAAAGTCAGTTAAGCCATGAAGTTGATTATTGCTTCTACAGTGTACGTGTAACATGTTGACGGGGGTGGTTCAGCAGTTTTACGGTTGGAAATCCATTCTCGAACAATGATATGGTTGTTTTTTACTAGTAGGATCCAGGTTAGCTGAATCCATTGAGCAGGGCATAGTTGTTTGCTTATGTTTCAAATGAAGTCAACTCCGATTCTCCACACACCTGCTGGCAGCGGTTGAGCAGTGTTCATTCCCAACTACCACCTTCAACAAAATAATTTCCTCAAGATTCCAAGAATGGATGACGGTACGTCCTCAGCGACCACGCCGAGCTATGCAGTGGCTCTTTTTGTCTTCGGGACGCCACGTCGACAAGTAGAAATTTCACTCCAGAGCCGATTTTCTTCAGCATTCAGTACACCTACTACGACTCCTTGCATTCCTTTTCAGTTCTTCGTTGGCTGACGGCCGCCTTGCGGCATGCTCAGTAACGAGAAAAGAACGACCAGTCACAAGCTTGTGTGCCAGATGGACAGGCTGTTGGTTGTCTTTCTGGCACGCATTTGTGATCAATGGAGGGCGGCCCTTTTTCAATTCTTATTCGCCCACAAAGGCCCCGATGTACTACTTCCTTCTGACTCTCGAATCTTCCACTTCGCTCTCTCCAACTCAACCTCCCTAACAACGACCTGACCTTTTTCGCTTCATTCACCTCTCCAGCGTGGCAATCTCAAGATATCGCTCCCACCAGTAGTGGCATTAGCATTCCGACAGACGCGGCCTTGAATAACGGCACAGCCATGAACGCTGATGACCAGAATTGGTCCAATGGTAATGGCCGCTCACCCGTACGTGACCGTAACGGCGGCGAGCCCCCCAGACGGTCGAGCAGGAGTAGAAGTCCAGGAGCCCCTCGCGAAGGGGAAAGAGGGTCAGTCCCCATTTCTGGTTTTGGGTTCTATCCTGGCTGTTCATGCCTTCCTCGAACGGAACGTCATTCAGTGATTGTAATAGTGTAAACCCTGGAAACAATCTTCATGTCTCCGGGCTCAGTCATAAAGTTGACACCCGTGACCTTGAAGCTGCGTTTGCAAAGATAGGACGAGTGGGCAAATTTCTCAGTACTTATTCTTATTTCTCCTTTGACATATATCAGGTTAAAAAGGCCTCCGTCATGTATGATCCCCATACTAGGGAGTCGCGTGGTTTTGGGTTTGTTACTATGGAGTCAGCTGAAGAGGCCGATGCTGCTATTGCTGCTCTGAATGCCACCGATCTCATGGGCAAAGTAATGAACGTTGAAAAAGTGATTCTCGTTTTACCCCTCATCACATTAACCCCAACCTAATGAATGAATGAAAAGGCCCGTCGTGGTCGAGCAAGGACACCTACTCCAGGCAGGTACTATGGACCGCCCAAGCGTAGTGATTGTGAGTTTCCTCCTATCAAACATTTGACATAGCCTCAATTCTTTGATTCTAGTCGAGCGTCCGTATGACCCCAGGCCATACGACAGTCGTTATTCTCGCGACTATGATGACCGCCGAGGAGGAGGAGGCGGCCGCGGTGGACGTTATGATGATCACCGTGGTGGACGAGACTATGACCGCCCCAGAGATTATGACCGAGGAGACCGTGATCGCGAGCGTGACCGTGGTGGTTATGGTCGGGATAGGTATGATGACAGAAGGCACTAAAGTCGGCAAGTTTTCAATGACTGCCGCTAGGTAGTTGCGAGATGTGTATGCTTGCGATGCATTACCTCTATCCATCTAGGTTTTTCTCCTCTATTTATTTACAGGTTCTCCATGTCCTGAAAATGAGATCGTACTTGTTGTTTCCAATTTAAACCGGTTCCCGACCCTGTTTTTTAAGGCAATAATGGGACCCATTTGCTTACGAACCTCTGAGATTCTCGCTACGCATCAGCGACCAACTGAAATGCATGATTAACCAATACTATCAATGTATAGAGTTTTTCTTGGTGCACCTTCAAAAGCCGAGATATACAACGATGCCAATTCATACCAATGGCACACAATATCTTCCAGTGACTCGTGTTCAAAGTCTGCCCGTCTAGGAGTCGAAGGCACGCAGTCTCTCATCTTCCCACTTGCCACTCTGGAAGCTGCGAGCCATAGAATTTCCTTGATTTATAAGAACATCATTTTCGATGATGCGTCCGAAATGGAGGATTTATCTGAGCAAGCCCACAATGAACAGGATGAACTGGAAGGCTTGCCAGCTGGAGAAGGTCCAGGTATGTTTGCGCTTGGCCTTCAAGCGATTACGCCTACCTCTGACCTGAATCTTCTGAAATCTAAAAGTAGAACAGACGACTTTGATAACGTGGCCTCCTACAGCAATAAATGAGACGAGAGATGTGAGCGGAGAGGACGGTCAAGCCAATGTCACTGGACCGAGTTTTCTATCAGACAAATCTTCAGCTGGCCCCTTCGAAGGGAACTCAACAACATCAAGCCAACTAGAAACTCAACCAGATTCACTTCTCGATACTCAAGAATCTTTCAGAAATTATTCCGACGCATCGTCCATAGCCCGATTCCCCACATTTCACTTCAATCTCCATTCTCTCACTTCGTTATCTCAACTGTCTGAAAATAAGTTCAAAGGATCAATCAAAGTCAATGTCCTTCTCGCTGTATTAGAAGTGGAAGGCCCTGATACGATTCGGATCAAGAAAGGACGGGAGGCAGGGAAAGAGATCGCCATTCTCAAGATGATATTAGGTGATGAAGAAGGGACAGCTTGTAAATTAACGGCGTGGAGAGAGGTGGCTGAAGAGTGGGGTGGTTCTGGGGAGAGTGTAGCTGCTAAGAGAGGCGATATCGTCCATATCGAAAGTAAGAGAAATCCCCATTTCTGAGAGGGCTTCCTTCCAGGTTGATCTTATGTTCCTTTTTATATAATAACCAAGATATCATGGCCACTTCCGATCCATCGACATCGATATTGATGTCTGCATCGCAATATCTGAATTCAAAGCTTACGATCTGTTATCGAACGATGCCTTACACCCATGAAGATGGTCGACTGCGTCCTGATCTCCGTCTAGGGGAAAGTGACCCTAGTGTGCGGAAAGTCGCAACTATCGTTCTTTGGTTCCAGCACATGGCTGGATTACCTTCTATTTTATGAAGGTTTGACTAATTTGACCCAATAATGAATTTTTTTTGTTGATGGTTACATGATCCTGATGAGACAAACTCATCTATGGAACTATATAGAGCGTGCTTTCGATGAAATAGAGCGCGGAGATCAACTGGGGTGCAGAAGACGCACCACTTGAGCGTCAGGAAGAACTATTGGCAGGTAACTTCGATGTTCTTAACTTGTGAAAAGAGCGCACGCAGGCATGTTGATCCTCACTTGGTTCAACTCTGGGGTCGGATCCATGTCGTTCACGCTTCTCATAGTAAGCTCTGGGTTTGTCCTATTGTTCTTTCCCCCTTGCACCATATGCCATAAAGCTCCTTACAGGGTAGTGATGTTTCATTCATTCAATCGAATTGCCCTGGGCGCCTGTTGCCGAGGCCCAGGCTGGCCGTGATCGCTACATAGTAGCTCCAGCTTCATCCTCTATACTATGAATTCCCTTTACCAAGAGATACATCTTGAACCCACCAGCGGCTTTTCATTTCAGCCTGAGGCTTCACTATGAGACCAGGAGGGTCGGAAAAAACAACCCCTGGTTCCATCAAAAAAGTGTAATTTCCACCGGGTTTTTTGGTGAATTTCCACCAATTGTGGTGAAACTAATGCCACTAGGGACTGATCGCTTCCGACTACTAGCCTCAGAATTTTCCATTCTCTCCACCGTCATCCAATCATTCTGTCTCTGACATCATACACACGCATTTGGTTTGGTGTTTCTATACGATTTCAGTATAAAGGCGGGTTCAGCAAGATGCTCGTTTCCTCAGCTTGAATCCCCCAAGTCCTATATTGTAAGTTCTCCAACACCTCGGTCTATCAACAATAACTGATCACCTATTTAACAGCTTACCGATTTACTCGAAGGTGTGCATTTTGTCCTAACCATTTTTTATTTTTATTTTTTTCACAAGTGCTTCAAGCGTGTACTTTAGACAATGTTGTTCCAGAAACTTTCCGCTTTCGCTGCGTTGATGGTGGTGTTCGCTTTGCAAGGCGCGATGGCATTACCTCAGCCAGGTTCTTCCGATGGGACTTCGAGCATTCTGGATAACCTCGAGGAAAATGGTGGAACAGCCGCCGGTGAGGTTATTGGGAACGTGATTCTTCCCAAAAAGACGACAAATGCAGCCGTCAAGGCTGTTGGTGGCAGCGTACCTGATCACAAGGACTGATTGAATGTTTCATGAGGTATTTCACTTCTATTCGAATAACGGCGTTGTCAGCGTTCCACCCTTGTTGACCATCTTTTCTTTTCTCCAGTGTAGACGAAGTAGTGCGGTGTCATAGTATGTTTTCCGAGATGAAATGTGCGGATACTCAAGGAATTTGAATGGGTGTCTTGGCAAATGAAGGACTTTTAGTTTTATTAACCTTGACTGCAATAGTTATAATGACTCATACTAATTGCTTGATATATATATATATGTATATCCTGGAACGATCGTCACTTTCTAGACGTTGAGGGATATTTGGAGGTGTTGCAACCTCCCGTTGCTTCGCAGGTAGAAATGTGTCAACGATAGAGCTTTCCGCTTTTTACCCAATCACTGACGTTACTTACGAGCCCAACTCAACAAGCATCATTCCATGTTTCCACCTGAAAGTGAAAAATATTGCATTTATCGGTCAGCAAAAAATAATAATAGCAGGAACCACATTTCCTAACCCTTTGGACAGTGGACAACCAAACGTCGTCGCCTTGGATCGGGTATCTCCTCTGACACACTTTCCTTACACGAAGCGCTCCGTAAATAAGTAATACACATTGGACATTTACCTTTCTCATCTTACTACTGGAACAAACATTTTCGTCCAGTCTCCCTGCGAATTTTTCCGATATCGAGGTCTACAAAGAGCAATGCGCTATAGCCCGTGCGAAGTTGGCGGACAAAGCTAGATAGGTACCGATTCCATATCTGAATGTTTGAAGGGAAAAATAGTGGGAGCCAATTTGCCTGCAGTTGTCCGTACTTCGGAAATGAGGCCATTCAGGTCCACGAAGCATTAGTTGACATAGGATGGGTCTGATAGTTGCAACCGTGGCTTCGAGGGTACGCATACAGTGAGCACTGAAGGAAGTACTTGGCCGCGACGCGACAACAGAATGACAGCTGGATCATGTTCAACAGACGTGTGGACCGCTACAGCCAAGATGTGATGCACGCAGGTCTAGCACCAGCGTGATCACGACGGGTAGCCCTTGGTGGTCGCGGTGCAGGCCGAGAGAACCTGAGGCAGGCGGCGCAAATCGGATTCAGCTTGATTCAGCTCGGGCTGATGCCTGTTATTCAATTAATATCTCATATATATATATACATAGACAGGATTACTGTATTCCGGTAAGTAATTCAAAGCATCTCGAGATGCCTTGCAGAAGAAGTGAGGTGGAAACGGTTATTCAACATACATCAGCAGAGTCACTTTCAAAGAACAAGAGCTTCACAGCATCTGGGGATGAGCATAGGGCTTAAGTGGAAAATTAAGATTGGATTGCAGCTCATAGAAAGAATCGATAGATTCGCTTACCATGATTTTGTGTCGCGGATAGATACTTGAGAGAATATCCACTTGTAAGCCAGCGAACACCTCGCATGTCGTCTCGTAAAATGGGCTCCCACTTCTTGAGAATACGTTCTGCTATTGGGCTGAATGAAGATACCACGTCCCTTTTTGGGGACCAGTTACAAATTAAATGAAGAGCATGTTGTATTCCAGAAATCTAATACGTATCGAGTAGCTTTGTGAATGAATTATCAAAAGATTGAATGATCACTCACACAGATATCGCTGGCTTTTTCAATTTTCAGACTCTCAAGATGAGTGAGCAAACCAGTGACTTTATTCTTCCATTTCAAGTCGAACTTTCGTTTGAAAGGAATATCACCCAGACCGAGCTCCGGAAGCATGGCAAACAGGCGTTCGCGTTGCTTGACTAGCTCCTCTGTCATGTCGCTGGAAACCCAACCTTCAAATTCTTGTCGATACCGATTTGATCGCCGGCCAAAATGTATACGGAGAGTCTGCAGGGTCTGAGTTGCACCAGATTCTAACATCGCTGCGGACGTGGCATCATCAGGCAGCTCACAACGAGATGACGCAAACACTTTTAACGCCAGAATTGCTTCCGAAGAAGGGCCAGCATCACGGTCTGACAAAAACTCACACTCGGTGAGAAGGGGTACGAGTGGAGGGGTACTTCCGTCAAGTACGAGAGTAAAGATATCTCTGGTAGAAGGCAAAGTGATGGATAGATGGGTAAGAAGTGGGGTTAGCCTGAGGAGGCTCGGGAGCTCGCCCGGAGTAAATCGGAGTCGCAGGTGAAGCACCTTCAATAAACAAAGAGAACCAGATCGTAGGATCATGGAACATAGAGGTGTGATGATATCTTCAGCTTGTGCTTCGACGCGCAGTTCTTCTATGGCCGGAACTGTCAGGTTATCGAAGAACGCCTCTTGAAAAGGAGTTAACAGGTAAAAATAGGCATCCAGAACGGTTAAGTCTGGGAGGCTGAGGGCCGTCATTGGTAAGGTGCTTGGTTGTCCATGTTGAAAACCATAAAACCGCAGAATCTTGAGAGACGGGGATGAAAAAAGGACTCGGACGAGTTGATCAAAAGACGCGACAGTTTGGCAGTAATGAACGAATTGATGGGCAGGAAAATTAAAATCGTTTGTAGGCCCCATTAGTTCAACATATCGTAACTTGGGTGCATTCAGAAATAAATCGTGGGGAGTATAACTGATGGGATTTATTGTCTCTCTGGAGTATAAACTCAGGGACAGTGATTGAAGAGATGAGAGGCGGCCATCGATGTTGTGAAAGGCAGGCAGGAGGGCAAATAGGGCATGAATCTTGATTTCTTGCCATCGATCGGAATGAAGGACTAACATGTCTATGGCTGGGTGAGCGATATGTTCTTTTCCATTTCCCACCACAACGAGGCGTATGGGTGTATTGTGTGACCGTTTCAGCACCTCGGTAAGGAAGTCAAGGTAAGGTTCCTCTTTGGAATAGGTTTCATTCAAGTTAATAATTGGCAAATCCCTCCACATGACGGAGAAGGAGAGCATTGTGTTTCGCCAAAGTTGACAGACTTGGGATAACGCCCACGGAAGTTGTGAGATGCCAACCACCCTAGGGCGTGGGATCGAATCGTCTATCGTCGTCGGAAGAGTATGAAGGAATATGCATTGAAGGACCTCGGGAGGGATGCGTCGTATGTGAGATAGGATAGCGTTGTGTTCAACGATATATTGACGCGTGCGATCCAATTCGCAGTTAACTCGATCTGATTCAGTATGACTGCCCGACGCCGCCAACTCTTTCAGACGGGATTCCTCGACTTCTGTCATGGTAATGACATCCCGTATAAGGGAGGTTTCACTCTCCGTTGGTGGTATGTTCGACCGCAATAGATGGGGAAACGGAGGTTGCGGGAGATTAGCCGTGACTTCAAACTGTGAGAGAGTTTCTGGTAAAGGCTTGGATGATTGAAGGAACAATTTCATCGCTTGGCTTCGCAAATATTTCAATTTCTTTGTTAGGCCTGCTGTCCTGTCGTCAGACTCTGATGTAAGCATCGGGGGCGTGGTGAGTGGAGGTGTCGGAGATGGCCTTTTGTTGCAAAGTCACTGTAACGGAGGTCACACATACTGAACTTCGCTTATCTCTCGATAAAGCGATCTGCGTATACCGCTGGAATAGCACGATAAACCACTGGTATGCAACTCGTCCCTAAGTCCAAACCCCTATTTTGGAGCACTTGGTAGAGTACACTGTATCCAATGATCGCTTAGCGTGAGCAATGTGGAACGTTCTACGCTGGGGGGCCAGCTGAATGTCCAAGAATATTTTTATTGAGGGTGTAGGTAAGCTCATCAAAATACAAAGATTCCATCTATGAGAAGACTGAGTGTCCAAGAGTCCACGGATCTAGACTGGAAGACTGAGTATAATAATGTACTAGAGATCTCTGGAAAGCAGATGTCTCCTTCTCAGTCTTCCCTACTTTAAAACTCGAAATAAGCGCCCACTCAAAATATTCCGTTTTACTGTGGCAGGGGTCAGTTAGGCTATCTTTGAAGGAATGCTTCATCATCGTTGCCAAAGTGCATTCCATATCCCGTTCCAAGATCAAC
>Ga0193743_1001292_pt1 | contig 18645 bp, 17 predicted proteins | sample L2c2metaG_FD_143038 | JGI IMG/M metagenome (GOLD analysis project Ga0193743, IMG submission 143038) | Soil microbial communities from a riparian zone of the East river system, Colorado, United States - L2c2 | ecosystem: Environmental > Terrestrial > Soil > Riparian zone | place: USA: East River... | reverse complement strand
GACATAGCATTCCTATCACTGTTTCACCATTCTCCATCTTTTTCATCATTTCATTATTTTTCATCATTTTATTATTTCGACTCCGATTTTTGGTATATAGACATGCATCCCACTTTAGCAGGGTTTTATCCTTTTCTTTTAGGATCCCCTGCTAGGTGCACTTTCCTGTCGTATTTTATATGTTTATATATGTTTAGGATCCCCTGCTAGACCTCGACTAAGTCGCAGCCGCAGTTGCCCTAACATTGACGTTGACCCAGAAATTGATGTCAACGCACTGAAAGCAACGATCCGAGTTGCCCTGTGCTCTGACTCTTACACATCATACACCATTCTAAACAACTAAGTCGACCCACTGGTTTCCTTAATGGTGGTCGAGAAAGTACCTGATAGCACCTATGAGATGGTTGGTGGACTCGACAAACAAATCAAGGAAATTAAGGAAGTCATCGAGCTGCTCATGAAGCATCCAGAGCTCTTTGAAGCCCTCAGTATCGCCCAACCCAGAGGTGTCCTGTTGTATGGTCCTCCTGGAACAGGAAAGACCCTATTAGCGCATGCAGTGGCTCACCACATGGATTGCAAGTTCACCTGAGTTAGCGGAAGTGAGGTTGGTGCAGAAATATATTGGGTAAGGCAGTAGGATGGTCCGCAAGTTGTTCGTTATGGCCCAAGAGCATGCACCAAGTATTATATTCATGGATGAGATCGATTTGATTGGAAGTTCCAGAGGCAAGAGTGGCAGTGGGGGTGGTGACTCAGAAGTGCAGCGCAAGATGTTGGAGTTGCTAAATCAGTTGGATGGATTTAAACCAATGAAGAATATCAAGGTTATCATGGCAACAAATCATATTGGTACGTCTATCTTCTCTTGGATACCCAAATTCCTGCTTGACTGATAGATATATGCTATCAGATATCTTGATTGACCGAAATTTCCTCCAGGTCCTGAAGCACGTGTTTCGATTCTGCGCATCCATTCTCGGAAGGTAAATCATTTCCATATCTCTACTGAAAAACAGGATTAACAATGCAAACTTCCTCAAGATGTCACTACAGCAAGGTATCAATCTACGAGCACTGGCTGAGAATATGGGTCAATGTTCTGGTGCTGAAGTACGTGGTATCTGCACAGAGGCTGGGATGTACGCTTGATGTACGCTCTCCGTGAACGGAGACAACACGTGACGCAAGATCTAGAGGATTCGAGTTTGCCGTTGCCAAGGTGCGTTGTTCCGTTCTGTCGTCTTCCACCTTTGTTCCTTCTTCTCCTTGTGTTAAGTTTTTTGGTGCTGATTACACTGCTCTATTTACAGGTGCTGAAAAAGAACCAAGAGGGGAATACCTCAGTCAACAAGCTATTTTCATAGACTTGCTTTTGTACTCTTTGTTCTTATAATCATTCATTTCTCTATCTATGGAATTCTAGATATCTGACTCCGGATATACTGCTGACTAATCCGCGGCTTCTTTTTTGGGCGACGAAACTTTAGCGCTGGCGAACTTTTATCCGTCTCTTGTCCGTCTCTGGATTCTTCCGCTGAAATCAAGAGAAAGCTTTCAAGCTCTTGTCGTAGCCCTTGCCAAACTGCAGGCTTCCCAATTAGAGGGGTTTTTTTAATGTGTTTGGTTATTGGAGGATTGTACTTACTGAGGATGTACGCTGGCGAATAACAAAGCCTTTGTCCAACCCGAGTACTACGTATATTTTACATGCCGTTATAAAACGAGACACGGTGAGCTATCAATCCTTGCTTCTTTCTTTCGCAAGTGTGTCTTCGATGCGATATGCCACTATTTCAAATCTTCAAGTTGACTGTCCCATCTTCACTTCCACTGATGATGATGCTTGGCTATAGGTAGATTGGGACAGAAGAGATGTTGGTATGACCTCCCGGTTTGCACGCAACTCTTGCAGAGAAACCCCTACACATGAAGTGTTGACCCTTCACCATTATAAAAAGACACCGAATTTATTGTCTAACTACGGGAGACTAAGAAATCCCAGACTTTGACAAGTGTGTTATCGCCATCTACGCCTGGGTGAAAAAAAGAAAGTCTACATAGTTAGTTGACACCTTTCTTGTCTGCTTCCATTGAGGAGTTGGGGATAGAAGAACGAGAGACCACACGCTGACTGTACCGTAGGTTGAGGTAGGCGGGCAAGAAAGTTGGGGTTGAAGGCGAGATTCATGATATAATGAGTATACCTGTCATAAAATGAATTCGTAAAAATCAGTCATTTGATACTGCGAAACGGTCATCTAGTGATAAGGCTAGATCAAATTTGTGGTTTGGGTCGGTTGTTATTTGGAGTGCTGGATCTTTGAGGTCTATTGGCAGGGGGAGATGGATATAGGGTGGGGAGAAGTTTTCGTCGTCTAGATTGTCCACCTCCAAATATCCGCTCTCCGAACTCTATACGAATTTCCAATTCCTACCCCGTCTTCTTCATGGATCATGGCGACTTGCTGAAAAATGCGAGAATGTAGACAAGTAAAGAGAGGTGGGGTGATGGTAGCAGGTGAAGAATGAATCAAGCAACTTTGAGCAACTAAAATACGCGTCGATTCTGCTGGGTTTGTGTATGTTCTAGAAAGGGGGCCTCAATTTACTTTTTTCTGCGTCTGCATCAGTCCATCGCAAGCGGAATGTACCTTTTAGGTTTTCGATCGAAAGAGCAGTTGGCTTGCTGTAGATGGAAACTTGATGGCAAACATGAAAATTGACATGACATCTCTAAATTTTTAAATTTTGCGTTTTTCGCCACACCAGCATTTTCTTCCCTGATGCGTACCATAATGCCTCACCAGACGATCCGTCGGAGGCAAAAACCCCCACATCTTCTGTCCCCCTAAAGCTTGTGTCAACATACTCGCTCGCCCCAGAAAGCTGAGCAACTTTGGCACACGCTGCGTGCAAAGCGAGGTAGCGTGGGTCTAGCAAGGGATGTCGGGAAACTGCAGACGTAAAAGTAACAGCGGGAGGAAACCCGGTCAAGTAAAATGGATGTTTGGCACGCAGATTGTAACTGTGAATGACAGGCTGGAGTTTGGGTATGTCCAGTTGCGCAATGCCGAGATCTATCTGATCAATCACTCACCGTCGCTTCAAACCATATTGCAAGGCGATCAAAGAATGTATGCAAACTTTTCTCCATGGTAATCACACTCTCGAGACGGTGGATGTTGGGGCCGTTCAGTTCTAGGAAACCGTTGACCTGCCCAAAACGCTCCATGACAGCCCATACTGAGGCTGCATAATCAAACTGTAGACCATTGTTGATGATCTGACCAAGGGATATACAGAGGGTCGTTCCTTACTTCCTCCTTCTACCATCCCAAGCGCTTGATTCGTTGACTGAGGGAAGATATGAGCTGCCTGAGTTACAGCTGAGGCCCCAGCTAATCCTCGTGCAACCAATTCTACCACGGCAGCGACTCCACAAAACTCGTTGCATCACACCTGCCAGTGACTGCACAGCGTTCAAGGGCCTATCTTGCCATGAATGGAAACCATAAGGTGTATACAATACTTACATTCTTTCTGGCAGACTTGTAGTCCATGAGCGGTTCGTCCACTAAATTCTTATAACTTATCCTGGATGTTGTCGAAGGATGGTCTGGATGGGTGATCACTCTCCCACCCATCTAGACTTGACTGTAATTTCATGGCACAGACTGATGGGTAATGAGATGTTACCAAGTTCAGGACGCACTCACAACACCGCACGAAACGGTCAATGTAGGAGCAAGCTAGCTTGAGGAGCCTGCCTGGGTCTTGCGCATAAGTACGAGTAGTTGGGAACATGGAGATTGAGCGCATTTGTCTCTAGATTCCCAGAGTTGGGCGTATTCTGGAGAACCAGTGGCATATGGGTGTCATATTCGACGGATATAAGGTAATGTATTGCTGACTCAGCCGCGAAACTTTTACGGAGTTTGTAGTCGATCACTAATTTTGACGCTGGCGAACTTTTACTTGTCCCTCTCTGGATTCTTCAAGAGAGCAAGTTGTCAGGCTCTTGTCGCAGCCCTTAAACTTGCAAATGCAGGCTTTTCATGTTTAAGGGTTTTCTGATGTATTTGGTTATTGGAGGATTGTACTTTGGCTGGCGAATAACAACTTCCAACCCGACTACGTACATTTTACATAAGTCCGTTAAGGACAAAAAAGCCGTGTTTTACATCCGTTATGAATGAAACAAGGTGAGTTATGTATGGACCCTTGCTTCTTTCTTTCCCCCAACTCGCTCTGCGTCATGACAACTCCTTCCAATTGTCCCAATGTACTTGCCAATGGCACATGCGACGACCAAGCCTGTCCATATGTCCATACAATCTTGACTTGCGAGCCTTGTGGCTTCGTGTTTCAATCACCCGACCAGTATGAATTTCATTTGACAACCAAGAAACACCATTCGAAAATCTCAGGACGATCCGTGGTTTCCTACTGTCCTATCTGTGATGCCAACGTGTCTGGGGGCCAGGAGCAATGGAAACAACATACTCAGGGACGCAATCACGAGCGGATGGCACTTAGTAAAGGAGTGTCTTCAGATGTAGCGCCTCAGCCAGCCACAACGATGTCTTCTTCAACAGCATGCGATCTCTGTCAGATCATGGTGCCCACTCCCTATTGGACTAGACATCTCAGCAGCCACAAGCACAAATTACGAGAATCATTTACTCGATATATGACTGCCGTGGAGCAGTCCGAAACTGACAAAAACGGTGTAGTTGTTGAGGGATTGTTCGACTTCGATTTCATCAATCCTGCAATGGCTCAAGTAGGGAAGACGACAACTGTTATCATCAAAACTTCACAACCTTTCTCTAAGTCTATTTTACTGGGAGCGAAATTGGCCTCGGCTCAAGGAAATAGCGGCGGGATAACCTCGTAAGCCTATGGCTACTTATTCCGGTTGACCATGCCAGATGAATACATTTATTTTCTAGATTCTCTGTATACATGACTAGTCCGAAACGTGAAATAAGCAACCTTCGTCCTTTGACCCTCGTAATAGGGTTTAAGCAAGCTTACATAGGACGATATCGGGACCGTCTCGAGCTGATTTTTGAAGACACTCAGCTCAAGAAACGTTTCATTATCACACGAGCACTCAAGGCCATCGTAGGAAACAAAGCTGAACACGAAGAGTTGCGCCCGAAAGCACCTTACGTTCCTCGCTCAAGGTCTAACCGAACCCCCGTTCTCGAGGTCATTGAGGGTGTGAAACCTCCTGCCACCTCCGTCATCCCATACGTCGTCCCGCTTCCCAAGGCGCCCATTCCTACCCGTGTGCGGAATATCCTCTCCAGCAGAGACTCCGTAGCGAAAATCACTGGCCAGATCAGGAATACCTTCATCCCTCAAGTTCTGGACAGTTCAACGTATGGACAGCACTATAAGCATTTGCTCTGGATCGAAGAATACAAGATGGAGTAAGTTCTCTAGCACTCGGTCGTTTCTCAGTCAGTTGAACTTGGCTATAGGCAAGACATAGAACGTTATGATATGATGGATGCCGCTTTGAATAAGCATAATCATCTTTACTAGTAAGCACTCATTTTCTAGACATCTTTGTTGTATTCTGATGTGATGGCAATTGCAGCCTATCTGTTCCTGGTCTTGCGGAAAAACGGCCCAGTGTTCTTGTTGGTAAGTGCTTTGTATCATGTTACAATTTCTCAACAGAGGTAACTTTGAATCATAGGCGATTGCATACTCGTGCAGGAACAGGGGGCCACAGATGGTCGCTGGTTCGAGGGGCATGTCCATGTCCTTCGTCAAACAGAAGTCGGCCTTCAATTCCATAGGTTGTTCAGGGCTTATGATCCAGGTCGACGATTCCACGTTCGGTTTAAATTAAATCGTATTCCCGTCCGACGCCAACATCAAGCTATGGATGCCGTATTCACTGAGGATCGGGTTTTATTCCCACTCACCACCCACCTTCCCGGTGGGAAACATCCCTTCTCTTCCGATGCCGCTTTGAAAGTTTTCAATCCTTTAATATCCAGCAACGCACCTCAACTACAAGCAGTGGTTTCCGTTGTTGCACAGCGTCCTGGTTCTCAGCCGTTTGTCGTGTTTGGACCGTAAGTTTTCTTCCTTTTTCTCTTCTAGTCCTTATACTGACGGTATTTTCTGTGATAACTAGGCCTGGAACTGGGAAAACTATCACCATCGTGGAATGTATCAGACAAGTATTGATTGCGTATCCTCAAGCGAAGGTCCTTGCGTGTGCGCCGAGCAATTCGGCAGCGGATCTGATCGCGTCTCGTCTACAGGGCCACTTGGGCGTTAATGAACTCTTTAGATTCTATGCCCCGTCTCGATTTAAAGACCAAGTTCCAGATGAACTTGGTCCTTATACATCCACGCGGGATGGCCATTTCACTGTCCCACCAATGGCTCGCCTCAAGAGGTTTAGAGTTATCATTGCGACATGTGTCTCTGCCTCGTTTTGCTCAGGTGTCGGCATGGCTCGTGGTCATTTTACCCATATCTTCATTGACGAGGCAGGTCAAGCTACGGAACCCGAAGCATTTGTTTCCATCAAGATGATGGCTGATACCAGGACCAATATAATCCTTTCTGGCGACCCAAAGCAACTTGGTCCAATTATCCGGTCGGGCATTGCGAGAGAGCTTGGGCTGGAGAAAAGTTACCTGGAGCGGTTGATGGATAGAGATGCCTACGACAATCAAACAGGATATGGTCGAAGGTAGAGTTCTTTTTCAAAAAAAAATTGGTGAATGATTGATTATTCATCCGTTGTCTTTTTTTTCGCAGTGTGGTTAAACTTACCAAAAATTTCCGATCCCACAACGCCATCCTTTTTTTCCCTAACGAGCGATTCTATAGCGGCGATCTTGTGTCATGCGGTGATCCAACTGTCATCAACAGCTATTTAAAATCTCAATATCTGCCATCAAAAAAATTCCCGATCGTATTCCATGCAGTCTCTGGGAAAGACGATCGCGAGACGTCTTCGCCCTCCTTTTTCAATATCGATGAAGTTTTACAAGTCAAATCTTATGTTCAAAAGCTAAAGGAAGACCGAAAGTTTAGAACTAGTAAATTTTCATGACTGCGCAACATATTATTCTTTAACATCTGACATGTTTTCCTCTCCCCGTAGCGGATAAAGACATTGGTATCATTGCACCGTATCATGCACAATGCTTGAAGTTGAGGAATAGCCTTCGGAATGTCGGAGATGGCATTAAAGTTGGTTCGGTTGAGGAATTCCAAGGCCAAGTCTGTTTCTTTTTGTTTCATCATGTTTTTTTTCCATGAATATCTCACACCTATTTCAGGAGCGCCGGGTGATTATAATCTCTACTGTTCGGAGCAGCAAGGAGTTCGTTAAATATGATCTTCATCATACCTTGGGTTTCGTCGCCAATCCCAGGCGATTCAATGGTACGATTCTAAAAACTTGATCGCGTGTGCTTATGTATTGAAAATATGCATGTAGTGGCGATCACTCGTGCCCAAGCCTTGCTGATTATTGTCGGAGATCCACAAGTGTTGTCGCTTGATCCTCTTTGGAGAGCTTTCCTCAACTATATATATCTCAACGGTGGTTGGACTGGTCCTGACATAATGTGGGATCCAACGGCTGAGGTTGATGAGGCGGGAAATTATGACAAACAGATCCGCGACAATGCTCAAATCGATATGAATGAGTTTACTCGTCGTATGGAGGCTGTCACGATGGATGGAGTGGATGAGGAGTTGGATGCCAATGTCGATCGACCGTGGACTAGGGAAGATGAGTGATTGCGCCGAGTTGGAAGTTGGCCCTATTTTTATTTGCAATATCATCTTTTGTATAATATCTAATATCATCATTCATTCCTTGTTTCATATCTACTGAATGTTGAATCTCATCGGGTCTTTTGAAACTGAAAAGCCAAAGCCTGTTTATTATATCTGTTCCTGCTCTGCTCGGCCTACTATAGCTAGAGCATGGCTTCAAAGTTTTTAAGATTGCAGGTTCAGCCTTTTTTTTTGTTTTGTCGATTACATATATTATATTTTTAGATACGAACATAGACGAACTTGCTCGAACTTTTTTTTGAAAAAATGCGAACCGAGCAACTGTTCGAGTCGCACCGCCGTATTATGAGTCTTTGCTCGAGACAGCGACATGATGGTGCTGTCTTTTTTTTTTTGGCATGGCAGCTAGAACTTCAATAATAGCGAAAAAAGGTTATATATCATGATGATGTCAATCAATCCCGCGCCTCAGGTTCCGAGGATGAACTTACTTTATGGCATTTCCTTGGCTTCGATGATAATGTTATCCAAATGTTTATTACTTCTATATCCCAACTTTTGACGCTTATCCGAGCGCGCTGGTGGATGATGAAATCAAGGTACACCAGTATGGTCGGCAAATCGGCCATAACTGCACATGTGAATGACTTTCCTCATATGTATAGCAGGGTAGGGGGGTTTACTACATATTTCCATGGACCCTGAGGATACATAATTGAATTTGAATTTTAAATACTGCCAACTGTTAAGTCAGACAGCACCCGGAACATCCGGCCGTTCATCGATTATCCCCAGCGGTCCCAAAGCAATTGTAATTAAGACTTAAAAGATACTCGATAACCTACGTAAAAGTCCCAAATATAAGAACTGACTGATCTACAATCCTCTTCGTCAGAAGGGCTCCAATGAATAACGCCCAGTTGGCTTTGTAACTTGTCACTTTCCAGCGCTTCCTGGCAAGGTTTGGTACTAGAGCTACTAATCCAAAAAAAGGTTAGTTTAAGCGCTCCGTCGATATTAGATAAACAGCTAACCAAGATCCGGCACTTGTCCCCATCGATATCAAAATCCAAGTGATCACGCGCACGGGTCACCCCCCCTGGACCAACAGTTTCAGACTAGTAAGCGCCATTTAGCACACAGTGCATCTCGAACAATTTGTCGAAACAACCTAAGATGACTACAACCCAAGCTGATACTTTTCATTAAATAGTAGTCCTTAGCATGTTCTGCTAATTTTCCGATGCGTCCGATCTTCGTGCGCGTGAACAAAAGCAGAGCTCATGGCGATTTATATCCGGTTTTCCGCCTTTGCCGTTCTCCAACCGGCGGCGTCTGCATGGGTTACATATTTTATTTGAACTCTCCCCGTGCCACTCGAGATACATCATACATGTGATAAGGCAAAACTGACAAGTTTCTTCTCCGTCAGCGTTCCGCCGCCCAGGATAGGCTTTTGCACTGTCATATATACATGTGTACACACTGGTCGTTTGAGAATACCAATAGGCGTGAAATGTATACTCAAACAGACCAAATGTATCAGGATGTCAGCTCAGATCTGCGTAGATCGGATAACCTACTGTCTACCTTCACATTTTTGGAGAACATTCTCATATATCAGGCCATTCACTGTGCAGGGTGTTGTACTTGAGGGTGGGTTGCTTCTAGCGGAAACTTGGAAACAGTGGATTCTGCGTCTTGGAGGAGTGACAAGCTCGTGGTAATTGAAAGCGCCGCCCAAAGTCACCAAATTTAGATAACACCAAAAGCAGACCATGTGGACCACGATTTGTCAATGACCTTGCGTTTTATGTCGTATCGAAGAAGCATGCAGTCTGTCAGAACCGGACAGTCTTCACGGGCCTTACAAAAGTTTCGACAATCGTTACAGAACCCTACGGAATCAATACCTCTCACCAAAGAAGAGATGATGAGAAGTTCCTCGACGAAGGACAGGAGAAGACGTTGAGCCCTGTTGAGCCTGATGTGCGGATTTTTTTTTGTTTTTTTTTGATGTGCCTGTCGCGACCTCAATCTCCTGATATTTTCGACTTTTGAGCCCCGGGTAGGCTCCGTTTTCATCTGCATTTCGATTTTGAAACAAATGAAGTATATTTTCCGGTAGAATACAGTCTTATACACATTCTGGCAAAGTTTGAGGGAACGGAAGGGTTTATGGTTGTAGAAAGAAGTTAGGCACGCTTAAAAAGACATTTTAAACTCCTCAACAGTGATATATTGATAAGCAATGTCAGCGTCCGGCTTGGAATAAAGGCGGCTCCGGGTTCTGACAATCACGCGCCATATTTTGGGGAGAAGTGGGGCGCCGGCGGCCGATATGCGGTGTGCCGAAGTCCGACTCGGTTTGACCTTGCGCGCTTGCACAATACGTATTTATAGACATTGAGAATGTTTTCAACTGATTTATTATCACAGAAGGAATTTAAAAAGTATAAGGTTGAAGACGCTAGTCCCTAAAAATGGGTGTTTAACAAACCATACGAACATCGCAGAGCTTGAGCACCACCTACTACTAGGTAGCACTGCACTATCTAAAGACTAATAGTACTGGTACCATTTCGGTCGATTTCACAGGGTGGGGTCGATATGTAACAAGTGTCCCAGGAGGGTCAACCAAAACCATTCAACGGAAAAACACACTCTCCCAAAAGCAACTTTTTTTGCCCTCACCTGAATTGTGATGGTGCTAAGTACACTTGGCGCCGATCGATCTTAATTGAGGCGCCACCACCATATTACGAAAAGAAGAGAAAAGGAAAGTGGGATCAGGCCTACCCGAAATCGATTGAAAGGGTACAGTGAAAGACTCTACACTATAGCTCTTAGTACTATTTTAATAAAAATATTATATATGTGAAGACGAAGGAAAATTCTCGGAAAATTCATTGCAATGTACTTCGAGTAAGTTAAATTAGCAATGACATAATGAGAACGGGGAAATACTCTTTTGGAATTGCCATGCCCAGGTACGCCGAAGTTCCATCGTCATCCCATTGTAGTCAGCTAACCAGCAATGTCCCTTTCATTCTTGCTACTGCTAATTTGACCGTTCCCATTGGGGACCGCATCAGTACTCCTCATCCTACAGTATAGTATTGCTCAGCTCTTGGATTGCTTTCAAGTTAGAGATTGATGATAACATCCAGCTTCCGAGTCTGGCAGCGCTATGTAACGCTATACGGTATGTCCAACGGTGTCATGCTTATTAGGCGGAGAATACGATATGTGCATGCTCCACCGATGCGTTACTGGCGTACACCGTATCGGTATGTACGTGGGCACTCCTGTACTTAGTCTGTCGTTCACACGCACATCCGAAGCTCCGCCCACATATTTATATTTAGGGTGTCGAATGGCTCCTAATACTACTATGTAACTTTATTTTAACTTGCAGGTTCACGAAGTGCCTCGTTTTGTCTTTTTTTAGTGGTGGCTGTGGGAGGAATTGGGGCCTGGGGCCTGAATGATAGGCTAGATGGAGCGGGAAAGGAGTAGGAAACGGCAAAGCGGCATATGTGGCAGGTAAACGCCAGAGATTGCGATCAGCGGGAAAAGTTGAAAGGAAGCTTTGGATTTCTGGTTGAAGTAGTATTTCCTTTCACGGTCAAGAACGAATAATATTGAAGGGTTCGTCAAAGTCGAGTCGCACGAACTGAGTAATATCAGAGGTGCATTAATTACTTGTTTTTAAATCCCTTATTTAGCAAATTTACTTCACATGTCTCATGATCAAGACTCGTCCCGTCTGAGTGAATTCAATATCAGAATGGTGAGAAACAGGAGGCAATAGGACTGCACCTGCGCATCTTAGCTCCCTTGATAAATATCGACCCATTCACAGCACTGAGGAGTATGAGCTTCTTGGAGTGCTTGAGGCGGTCTAGTCCATGGATCTAGGGGCCATTCGTGATCGCTAAATGCCAAATGTTCCCGAGTGAAGGTTCGAAGGATGATTGATTCACGACGAATTCATTGTGATTCACCGTCGCTGAGCATTGGATCTAGGCCCCCCTACAGAGGCCCAGCCTATAGGTTAAACGAAGGTGGACATGTATACTCCGATTTGCTAGTATTGTGATTCCAGACACATCGACAGGCACTGAGAACTTGAACAAAAGACCAAATTTTATTTGGACAAGAAAAAAAAGAAAAGTTTTCCAACTTATGTAGTTCACGAGTCTGAGTCGATCCGGTTTTCCGGAGCATTGTGAATGCTTCGGTGCCTGTAATCCAGGAACGGTGAACTGGTTCGATTTCGTTATATACAAGTCTAATCAATCAGAATGTTGTGCCTGAGAACCACCAGCTTTCCTCTCCCCACTCTCAGCCATTGATACACCATGCCTGTATCCGACGACCCTCTCGATGAAGTCCTCAAGCCACCATCAAATGAGACGCAAGAGCAGTGTCAACTTAGGTTGGCAAGAGAGGCCGAAGCCAAGCGCGTCAGCATGGCCATCGATGCCAGTATCAAGGCAGAGCGTCAAGCACGAAGAAAGAAACGTATCGTTAGACTCCTATTACTAGGCCAGAGCGAGTCTGGTAAGTTTCGTTCTTCTAATTCACCACATTTTTCCGTTAAACAGGTTGTGGGTACAGGGAAATCAACGACCTTGAGACGTACGTAGATATGACATTCTCAAGGGCTTCAAGATGTTGATATGATTATTAGAATTTCAACGACTCTACACGCCAACGGCTTTCCGAGAGGAGAGGATTCTATGGCGCGCTGTCATCCAACTTAACATCGTCCGTTCAATACGAACCATTCTTGAAGCACTTTCTTATCCGACCTCAGCCTCACCCTACTCATCTCCGGAGTTACGTGGACGAAATACATCTCGGGTCCGACCATCAAATGTATCCATGACCAACTCTCCTCCCTTGCCACCAATGAGTGTTGATGTTATGGGAAACCGGCGAGCAAGTTATGGCAATGAATTCGATATACAATTTTCACATGGTTCTCCACTACACTATCCCCCTTCACCCGCTCGCTACATTCGACCTTCAGACCGAGATCCTGACCCAGATTCTGACACTGAATTGACTGTAGCTAACAACTCTGTCGATCACAATCACAGTCCCCGATCTGACCCAGTGTCGTCAACTACCACTCTCACTACTACTCCCCTCGATGCACTCAAAGCCCGTTTACTGCCATTACGGCATATAGAGGCCTTACTCATTGCGAAATTGGTACCCCCAAACGAAGATGAGGCGACACATTTTGCTGGTCCGAGTATTTATCAAAATGGTGGATACCCTTCGCCCTCAGGAAATGGCGGATACCCCTCACCGTCAGGCAACAGCATGTATACTGTAAACAGTTACGGGCGTGGGCATGGTCGGAGTCAATCTCACTGCAATCGCAATCAGGAAATATTCGTACGTCCCGGCGCAGGTTGGAAAGGTGCTTTGGCGCGGGCCAGAGTGAATTTCACAGGGTATTCGTCATCTGGCGGCTCTAGTTCTTCTTCGTCATCTTCAAATAATGGGGACAATACTGCGCAAAGGCCGATGAGTGCGGGAAATACAGGTTTAGAGACCCCAGACGAGCCACAAGAAGTCCTTTATTCGTGTAGAAAGGACATGCTACAATTATGGAATGATCGAGGCATTAGGGAAATTTTGAGAAGGAAGAAGATAAGGATGGAGGACGCAAGCGGCTTGTGAGTTTATCTTATCTCCGTCAATGTCGATTTGAACTCATTGCGTTTGTTTGTGGAAGTTTTTTGGATGACCTTGACCGCGTTACCTCCTTGAAATATATGCCATCTGACGACGATGTACTCAAAGCGCGACTCAAGACGGTAGGCGTCTCGGAATACAAATTCGAAATGGAGATCAGTGCGGGTAGGGATACTGGTACTGAGTGGCGGATTGTGGACGTAGGCGGGAGCAGGAGTCAACGACGTAAGCCTTTCGACTGATTCAGAAGACCCACGGATGCTAATTTCCTCCTTTGGTGGTGTATAGCGACTTGGGCCCCTTTCTTTGACGATGGTGTGTGTGCTTTCCAACGCGTATATGCGCGATAAATTCTTTCAAAAGGCACATAGACTCACTTTATCGTATCACGACAGTGGATGCTATTATTTTCCTCGCTCCAATATCAGGATTCGACCAAGTTCTTTCAGAGGACAAGACAATAAACCGACTTGTGAGTTATTTCAAAGTTGTTATTTACGTTAACTATATATCTTATCTATGCGATAGGAAGACTCCGTATTGCTATGGAAAGCAGTCTGTTCCAATAAACTACTTGCCAATGTGGATTTGGTGCTTTTCTTGAATAAATGTGACCTTTTGGAGAAGAAGCTAAATTCAGGTATTCGGTGGGTGTTCTCCTATTTGTTGCCAGTTCTTCCCGTCTATTCTTCCATTGGCGATGTCTTGTTTTTGTTCCTATCATCCCCGTCCCCGCTCGGAGCCTGGTTCCATGTCGGTCGACAATTAAAAGATGTTCGCTTCTTGTGTCATCAAAGCGAACAAGACATTCCCTCTTGTCCATTCAGGGACACTCATCTAATTCTTTTGCTTGGTGTGTCAACAAACAATGACTCAATGACGTTGTCAAAACAAGGATGGCGCTGCTATCCGTCCTTCTCTCACCGCTGTCCTCGGAATGTCCCAACATGCCCGACCTCCGTCCTATTTTTCCTCTAATCCTCTACCTCTCGCACCTCGGTCTCTGTTCTGCCGTCATTCAACCTTCATTGACATATTCTATTTTCCAGACTGACAAAGTACGTTCGGAGTTATGGCGATCGGGAAAACGACCTCGAGACCGTCAGCAAATGTAGGTCTTCTTCCCCCACTAGGAGGCGGGCGACAAATTCTTATTATTTTGAATGTTTAGACCTTCGCGGGAAATTCAGTGCGATTCATCGAGAATATTCGCCTAACCCCAGGAAATTTTACGCATTTTGCACGAGTGTCACAGATACTGCCACCACTGCTGGTATTATTGCCAGCGGTACGTCTTTAACTTCACTTCCATGCAGAATGTGTAGGCCTGAACAACTTTTATGATGTTTCAGTGCGGGACATGGTGATTCGTCAACATCTCAAGCAATCTAAACTGCTGTAGCGACAAAGTCCTACTTACTTATAATTTCCAATTATCGTGGAGAAGTTCCGATCTATCAAAGTGACTGACCTATCCACCCAACCATGCCATGACCATCAAATACCTTGGAGGCATCTACGTGGCCTCTCCAGCTGGGACTATACCGCATCTGCACCTTTGTTCTTTGAAATTTATTCGAGGGCCGGTTGCAAGAACCTTCCTAGGATCCCCATCTTTTACCATCTTATTTCGACGACGTCAATATGACAACGACTATCATGACGACTTTACCTGCAAATTACCATACTCAGACGATAAATGAATCATAATCAATATCCATGAAAGCTACCTCCCAATATCAATCTCATTGTTGTATATCACCGTCAATTGCTCGATGATTGTCGAGATTTCTATGGCGGGATCGCCCGTTACACATGCAATCTATACTTTTCTCCCTTGATTCAAATGTTTTACGACACGCTCTTGTACTGCACACACATTCTGTTGTACACACTAAAAAGAACACTTGGCCGACCAACCACCCGCGATCCAGGATCTACCGCCATTGCTTATGAGCTGTTGGAATCAACTGTTTTTTTCGGTTGTTCAAGTCGTTCATTGTATGTAACTTGATTTTTTTTTCTCCTCTCATTTACATAAATAATACCCAAATCTACCATCTGATTCATCTCAAAGTCATTCTATTTTTCCCGTACGACTTTCTCGTTCCTTGCACTCAGGGTTTTAAGTTTCCTCAAGTTTACGTCTTTTCCCATCATATTAGTATATCTAAATTCTGGTTGTTTTTTTTCCATCACTTTTGCGGACTTTTTTTTTGAATTTTATGCAGCATGCGTTTCTTTCCCTCATCCATCAAACACAATAATTATAACTTCAATACATATCAATTTCTCACACCCAACCAAACCTGGACCTACCTGTGATCTCCGGTATTCTTATCTTTTTGATCCTCCGCAGCCATGATGTATCGCTTGCCACGCCCACGCCACCAAATTTCCATTTGGTTCTTTTAAATGGTATATCGATCATCACAAACAACTCCCGCATGGATGACGAATTTCCACTATCTTTCTGGATAGGACGTCCTAAAAATACATATGGAATTGGAACCTCTTGATAATATAATATACCCTAGGTATGTGAAAACCTTTTGGATTGAAAAATTTCCACAGAAGGAGCAGGGTGATCGATGACGTTGTCAAAAGCTCAGGCTGCAAACCCCAGCATGAAAATCTTAGTGATGTGCGAGAGAGTCTTGGCGAGGGTATTTTTGAGGCTTCCCTGACCCTGACCTCACCAAAAACCCTTACCTTTCGGCCCAGCATTTTCCAAAGGTACTGACTGGTATGGATGAAATTTAATAATATCACGGTAATAGTGACGTTCCTTGGGACAAATGAGAATTCCGACCGTAATCCTCACTCGATATACTCAATTTTATTTTTTCCATAGACCCTTGAGAGGAGGAGGAGGAGGAGGAGGCCTTACCAATACACATTGTGTCGAAAATTTCAGACCGATTGGACAATTCCTGTGAGACTGTCTGTCTACGTTACAGATCTGATAGCATATCACTGTTTCCGTACATACTTTTTTCTATTTCATGACATTGAGATATAGTTTTTTTTTTGAGCAGTCTGTAGCTATCCTTTTTTCCCTTTCATTTTTTATGCTGTTTTGAATGGAGAAAATGCGTTGCAGAAAGAAATCATGTGGTAGTCTCAACGTGACAGGAGCAAAACCGTGAGGAAACCACCACTCCCTTCTAGGCCGCTGTCAGATCGCAGAAAGGTAATCGCGCAAGTGAAGCACAGTAATCCGACGCCACATGAGCTCATCGTCGTCCAGCAAGTCGTTCCAGTAACATGAGTACTTCTCTCTCCCACCTTTTTTTTAATTTTTTTTTAATAGCCCCTCCAGGTTTTTCATTACTTAGTCCACTTTTTCTTCACATCGGAACTGAGACATATATAGAAGGAGGCTTCTTGGGGAGTGCTCGATCCTTTATTGTAGAAAGTTGGACATGGATCAGATAGAACGTACGGATACATACGTCTCCACAGGCCCAGCATGTCATCGAGGGACGTCAAAATAGTGCCATAAAAGGCCATAATCCGCCTGAGGAGTCCTGTCCATGGATGGTTCGGTAGTCCTCGCTTAGCTAAGGGCGTAGCATGGTGTGCCTCCCCTTTCGGTGATGGTGGCCACGAACTGGCGGAGGATCGGTCGCCTCGCGTTTCGCAGGGAAACCGTCCCTGATACTCTAGAGGTTAAGGAGTGCATGCATGTCCTAATTATCAACTAACCATGAGCAAGAAGTATGAAATTGTACGTACCTCTCTAGTGCAAACATTTACTCGATGTATCTATCACTGTTACGGGGGGAAAAGAAAAAAAGACCAATGATATTGGTTCAATGGTCTAGTGGTTATGATTTCTGTCTCACATTCGTGGTCACAGAAGGTCTCCAGTTCGATCCTGGATTGAACCATGATGTGGAATGAAGCTTGTTTTTTAATTTTTTCCTTCGGCCATACATCCCAAAAATAAAATAAGACCGCTTTGAAAATTTGTTCATGTCTTTTGTATGGAACCCATGTTGGCAGTTTGCGATGCCAATAATCCTAAGTATGTAGCAACAACCTACAGTGAATTTGAGCCCTTTCAGGTCATAGATAAAGAAGCCTTGGGGGCAGGCAGAAGAAGAAGCAAAAAGGGCCTGACTGGGAATTGAACCCAGGACCTCTTCCAGACTGGAAAACCCAAAGGAAGAATCATGCTACTAGACCATCAGGCCTTGTATATGATACAGCGAAAATATCATTTTTCAACTGAAATCATTTATCTCGCTACTTGTTCCATCATGATTTATAATGACTTCTCTGTATCACTGATACCTCAGATGAATACTATGAAGCTTTCCGGAGAAAACCAAGACCCAAATGGTAGAGTAGAGCCCCCCTGAGCTGCCTGGCCAACATTGCGGGATTACGTATGCTTAAGTTTATTAGAGGATGTACTATTAATATGTGGCATGTCCTTTACCGCATCACGCAGAGAACTATTCTTTCAGCACATACTTAAGTAAGATATATCGACTGAGGCTTCAAGATTGGCTGACAAGGTGGCTAGCAAACGAACAATTCATATAGATCAACTCTTTTTTCTTCTGTTGTACGTATGTGCCCACAACATGAGCGTGATATATAATGCAGAACTTGAATGCAGGTAGATATATATATATATATATATATATACTATATAGGTATTATGTGATTTAAAACAGGGGGAGGTTGTTATCAGCCAAAAATTGTAAGTAGATATATAATATTATATAAATGCAAGAAACAAAAAAAAAAGAAGACAGCTGAGCTATATGCGGCTGTTAGACGGATAAATGATGGAAAATGATACACAAGTCCGGAAGTTTGATGATATATGGGAAGATGACGCGAGAGACATATATGCAAATAAAAAAAAAGAAGAAAGGTTGGAGGGGAGGGAAACAAAGATGGGATGAGGTAGATATGGAAAAATGATACGATGAAAAGAACTCAAGAAAGGGGAAGTTGTGACAGGAGGGATCGGAGAACTTGACAATACCGGAAGGAAATAGAGGGGGGGGTGTGGGAAAGAAGAATGGGAGTGGGAGGAGACATAGAAACAGTGCGGTGCAGGAGATTCCAAGAAAAGGTATCCTTTTTCGGTTCTTTTTTTTTTTTTTGTTGTTGGGGGGG
>Ga0193743_1001291_pt1 | contig 18647 bp, 19 predicted proteins | sample L2c2metaG_FD_143038 | JGI IMG/M metagenome (GOLD analysis project Ga0193743, IMG submission 143038) | Soil microbial communities from a riparian zone of the East river system, Colorado, United States - L2c2 | ecosystem: Environmental > Terrestrial > Soil > Riparian zone | place: USA: East River... | reverse complement strand
ACCAGCGACAACAAAGGCCGCCGATCAGCGAAGCCCAAGTGATCCGACCGGTTCCGAGCACGACCATCGCCAGCGTCTCCATGGTTGCAACCCCCACCACGGCGCGGTCCGCTGACGTCGTGCAACACCCGGTCGCCGTAGCGCAAGCCAAGGCCACCACCAAACGTGTACCAGAGCAAGCGAAGTGGATCTGGCCGGCTTTTCGTGACGCTCTCGTCGGGCGGCGCTCAAGTCCTACCGAGCACGTGTCACTGGGCTGACGAAAGAGCGAGCTTCAGATACGTTGTGTTCGTTGTTGATTGCGGTCAATGCCGCGACGATACTTCCGACAACCCGCGGGCTCAGGAGCATTCCGAGGTGGCCGACGCCGTCGATCTTCGTGTTCTCCACGTCGGCGTGGGCGGGCACCGACCGGACGCCGGGCACGACCACGTCGAATGTTGCCGTGATTGCCAGCCACCGCACGCCTTCCGGTACTGGCGCGGAGGCGAGTCGGCGCAAGAGTGGCGAACCTCCCCGCAGCGCCCGGACAATCGCCCCGAATGGCACAAGATGCGCCCACGGCGAACCCCCGAACGGTGCGCCGAGGGTGACGATGGTGTCGACCTTCCCGGCGAGCCGACCGCTTGCGATGGCCTGCGCGATGACGACCCCGCCCAGGCTGTGCCCGATCAGATGCACCTTATCGGCGCCGGTTTGCGACAACATCCGCTCAACCTCGACAGCGAGTCGGTCGGCGAGCCGCTCCACCGAAGTTCCGAACGGCGTGTAGCTGATCGCGTCGACGGTCAGGCCTTTGGCAGCTAGGGCTCGCTCGACGAAGTACCAGCTCGACTTGGTGCCCCCCAAGCCGTGCACGAGTAGCACCGGGCGCGTCGAGGGCGCGGGGTGGGCCTGGACCCGTTGAGGCGCAACGAATGCCGGGTCGGTCTCGCCACCGGCCAGGTGCAACGACGGCGTCTTGACCAACGAGGCCAGCTGCCCCAGTTCGTAGGCCTGCACCATCCCGGCACGTCCGATTGTCCGGACCAGCGTGCGGGCCCCGCCGAACCGTCCCGGCGGCGACATCGCGCCGCGCCGTCTCGGCGCGTCGTGGACAAGCGCCGACCGGTGTCTTTCTGCCATCTGCGCGTGCGACATGTCCAACCCCTTTGTTGTATGCGACTCGTAGTGCTTTGAGAATCGCGGTCGGCGGTCACGGTGTCATCGAGGGCAGCGGCAATCTGTGGTTCCCGTCCGCCGGACCCGCAACTACCTGCTAGCCGGAAAGGCCAGTAGCGCCGGAGGTGCCGGGCGTCATCGGGCGAGCCGAAGTCTTGCAGGTAGCAGGCATGCCACACGGGTGCCAGCGGGAACGACTATTGCTGAATCGTATGCAATCGTTGCTGCGAGAATGCGGCCATGCGTCGCACTCCAGACGTGGCAACGATCTATAGCTCGACATCATGTGCAGGAACCTGAAAGTCGATATTTAGCAACAACTCCGAAGGAAGAGCGATGTTGTGCGACATCCGCAAAGAAGACCAGGAGGCCGCCGCATGAACACCCAACCTCGTGGCCTCAGGCTGCTATGTCCACAGGGCTGTGGTGCGACGCTCACCATATCGATGCCGACCCTGGCCGAGCTCCACGAACTGTCGGGTGACACCAGCCTCAAGAGTCTGGACACCCTCGTCGGCCGCAACGTCGTCGGCGAAGTCTTGATGCATTGCGTCTATAGCTGCACCGCCATTTCGAACGGCCACCCAATGATGCACGTGGTCGGGAATCCCGTGCCTGCGTCGAGGACCACGACGACGTCACCCTCGTCGAGGCCGACACCGACCCATCCCGAGTGGTCTATGACCAACCGGCGCCGGACATGATCACGGGGTCATGACCGGAATCGTCGTCCTCATCTTCATGGGGCTCCTTGTCTACGGCATCTGGCAGACCGTCAGCAAATCCGCGCCCGATGACGGGCCCAGGTGCTGCGTGTGCAGCACGACCAAGCGGACACTCCAGTGGATGAGAAGCTGGCAGGACTGGTACTGCTGGCGGTGCAAAGAGCAATGCATCCATGCCATCGTGAGTGCCCTCGTCGGAGAATACGCGTGACGCCCCACGGACCGAGTGCCGTTAGCTGCCAACAGGATCCGGACATTCATCTCGATCAGTAGCGCTCATCGACTACGACGCCGCGCTCGGCCTCGACAACGATGGGGGCCGCCTGATGGCCACCACCAACCTCACCGGAGCACTGAAGACCCACCCGGAGTGGTAATGGCCTGGGGGACGCTACGGACAACATCTTCCGGTTGACATCACGGGTCAATCGTCGTACCGCCAACCGGCATCTTTGCATACCGGCTAACTGCAAATGCCCAGCGTGCCGCTAGCGGAGCATCGGATCGGCCGAAAGTTGCCCTGGCAATTCTGGCCATTGACGCCAACTCTTGGTGTGAAGGCGCTCATGACAAGAGGGCGGATTAGATCGGGGTGTAGCCATGTCAGAAGTGCAGCTGCTCGATATCGGTGAGATCGAGGAGGAGGTATTCACCCGGTGGGACATCACCGGCCATCAGGTCAACCGCCACCTTCTCAGCAAGGCGCTCACGGGGACGGACGACGTGGTCCTCGACCACCTGACGTTCCAGCCCGGTTTCGTCCACCACATGCACCGGCACCCGCACGCTGACATGGTCGTCATCCCGGTGAGCGGTGTAGTGCAGTTCCTCGGCGCGCCCGGTTCCCCCGTCGAGGTGTCGCCCGGACATGTCCTTGTCATCCCCCGCGGGAACTGGCATCAGATCAGCAATGTGGGCACCGTGGACAGCCACGTCCTGCACTTCTTCGCCGGGGTCGGTTCGCTCGACGACATCGGCTACGAGGCCTATCCGGAGCAGGCAGCGGCGACCGCATCGCTTGGCAACAGGCAAGGGAGCAGCGCATGCGAATAGCGATCATCGGACTGGGCAGGATGGGACGTGCGTTCGCCGACCGGTTGCTCGACGAGGGCCACGAGGTGAGCGTGTGGAACCGCACCCCGGGCCGGGCCGACGCGTTGCAGGAACGAGGAGCCAGGGTCATGGGCTCTGCGGATGACGTGGGCGACGAGGTTGATGTCGTCTTCCTCTTCCTGGCCGACGATCAGAGCACCCTCGACGTGGCGGCTCCGAACGGTGAGGCACGCGCGTCCTGGGCGCAGACCCTGGTGGCCAACACGGGAACGGTGGCTCCCGATGTCATCACAGCTCTTGCACAGGCTTACGGCGATAGGTTTGTCAACGCGCAGATCCTCGGGGCGCCGCAGGCTCTCCGGTCGGGTGCTGCCTCATTCGTAGTCGGCGGCCCGCTGTCAGCCCGTGCGGCGCTGGTACCGGTCTGGAAGGGGTTCGCCGGTGCGCTCGATGTCGGCGACCGCCCGGAGACCGCAGCGGTCATCAAGTTGTTGAACAACCAGATGCTGCTGGTGCAGCTGGCGGTGATCGCCGAGACCGTACGAGCGGGGCGCGCCGCGGGTATCGACGACACCACGTTGGCGTCGACCTTGCGCGAGTCGCTGATGATGCCCGCGGGTTTGCGCAACCGCATCGGCGTCGTGTTCGACCCCGACCACGCCGGTTGGTTCACCAGCGTCCAGGCCGCCAAGGATGTGTCGCTCGCCTTGGACCTCGCGAAAGGCGGCGCACCGCTGCCGGTCACCGAGGCCGCGCGCGACGCCTACCGGCAGGTGGCCCAGGATGGATGGCAGACGCACGATATCGCCGCCCTCGTCGAGTACGGCTGGCCGTGCACCGTGATTCGGGCCGTCGTCAGCGTCGCCACCAGCCATGATCAAGACCGCCGCCACGTATCCGCTGCCCGAGCACATGCGGGCCTGGGTGCTGGGCGATCCCGGCCAGCTCAGCCTGGTGGACAAGCCAATCCCGATGCCGGGACGCGCCGAGGTGTTGGTGCGCGTCGACGCGGTCGGGATCTGTGCGACAGACCTGGAGATCATCCGCCGCGGCCCGCCGGCGATGATCGGTGGCGGCGAACCGTTCAACCAGATGTTCACCCCGGGTCACGAATACATGGGCACCGTGGTGGCGCTCGGACCGGGCGTGGACGAGTACCGCATCGGGCAGCGTGTCTCCGTCGAGGTTCATGCCGGCTGCGGGCAGTGCAAGCGCTGCCGCGAGGGCATGTACACCGCCTGCCTGAACTACGGTGACGTCGACAAGGGCCATCGCGCCAACGGCCTCACCACCGACGGTGGATTCGCCGAATACGCCGTCAACAACATCAACACGCTAATTCCCATCCCGGACAGCATGTCGGACGCCGAGGCAACGCTGGTGGTGACGGCAGGCACTGCGATGTACGGGCTGACCGAGCTCGGTGGGCTGGTGGCCGGAGAAGGTGTTGCCGTGTTGGGGCCGGGACCGATCGGATTGCTTGGCGTCGCGGTGGCCAAGGCGCTGGGGGCATCGCCGGTGATTCTGACCGGGACCCGGGACAACCGCCTGCAGATCGGCCGCGCAATGGGCGCGGATCACGTGATCAACGTGCGCAACGAGGATGCCGTGGAGGTGGTGCGCGGTTTCACCGGCGGCAAGGGACTGGATTACGTACTGGAGTGCTCTGGCGCACCCGATGCCGTGAACCAGGCGGCGCGCATGGTGAACCGCGGTGGCCGCATCTGCCTCGCCGCCTTCCCACACCAGCCGGCGTCGATCGACGTCGCCCACATCGTGCGCAACAACATCTACCTCTACGGCATCCGCGGCGAGGGTAAGAGCGCCACGCACCGCGCCGCGGCGTTGATGTCGCAGAAACGCTTTGACGCCACGAAGATCCACACGCACACATTCGGCCTCGACGATCTGCCGACGGCCCTGCGCTACGCCGGCGAACACATCGACGACGCGATCAAGGTGGTCGTGGCGGTGCGCAACGCCGAGTTGGCGCGGGCAACCGTGCGCGCGGACCACCACTCAATTCACGGAGATCACCGGGTTCCTGTCGTTCGGCACTGATCTGACCCGGCCGTCGTTACAAGGTACGGTCAGCGCGGTGTCGCAAGACCCGGCCCGATCGACGAATTGTGGAGTGACGCAATGAGGTGCGCTACCGGAAGGACAAAGTTTCCGGCTGGCAGGGGTCACTGACAGGCGCCAACGGTGACGACACGGGTTCTCTGATGCGCGATTCTTAAAGGACGCGCTGGGGGACAACTGGTTTCTGCTCCTCGATCCCCCGGGAAGGAGTAGTGATGAAGAAGTTGCGAGTAGCGATCATTGGCGGCGGTATCGGGGGACTGGCCACAGCCGTCGCGCTTCACCGGATTGGGGCTCAGGTGCGGGTCTACGAGCAGGCGCGCGAGCTCGGCGACGTCGGCGCAGGAGTCGCGCTTCACCGCAACAGTCAACGAGTCCTGGATCGGCTCGGCTTGGGCGAGGACGTCGGCCGGTGCGGCGCGCTGTTGTCTGAGTTCAACTTCTTTACGCAGCACGGGGCAGTCGTGTCACAGGAAACGTACGACCCCGAGGCCAGGCAGCTCGGGCTGCACCGGGCAGATCTGGTGGCGGTCCTGGCCGCCGCTCTGCCGACCGGTGTCGTGCATACCGGACATCGTTGTGTGCAATTCTCTCAGCACGACGGGTCGGCGTCGGTGACCTTCGACAACGGGGTAAGCACGAGTGCTGACGTGGTGATTGCCGCCGACGGAATCCATTCCGGGCTACAACGTTACGTCGTGGAGTCCACCGACCCGGTGTTCTCCGGCGTGGTGGCCTATCGTGGCCTGATTCCGGCAGCGCGGCTGCCCGGGTGGTCCCAGGGCCTGGTGATCTGGGGAGGCGACGGCAAACACTTGATCGCCTACCCTGTCCGCGCCGGCCAGTTCATCAACTATGTGGGATTCGTACCCGCAGACGAGCAGATGGGCGAATCATGGTCTGCACCGGGCGATCCGGCCGTTCTGGCCGCCGCGTTCGCCGATTGGCACCCGCAGGCTGACCGACTACTCTCGCAAGTCGAGACCACGTTCAAGTGGGGCCTGTATGACCGGGAGCCACTCCCACGGTGGACGCATCGCCGACTGACCCTGCTCGGCGATGCGGCCCATCCCATGTTGCCGCACATGGGCCAGGGCGTAAACCAGGCCATCGAAGACGCGATGGCGGTGGCCGTTCTGCTGCGCGATGTTGCGGCCGCCGACGCCCCAGCAGCATTGATGCGCTACCAGACACTGCGGCGCGACCACACCGCACGAATCCAACAGAGCGCCCGGGTGAATGGACTGCGTTTCGACTCCGCACAGCCCTTGAGCCTCAACCATTCCTGGGTGCGGGATTATGACGTGGAAAGGGAAGCCCTCGCAGTTTCTTGAAGAGGGCTCGTGACCTAGTCGCCGTCGCCGCTGGCGATCTGATTTACAGCGGAACTCCAGCTGGCGCCGGCATTGAGCTGGACCACCTCGCCCTGGATCCATGGCTCGAGGTCAGTCAGAAACACGGAATCGCCATTCCCGGCCCGTTGCATCTCAAGCCATTTCTGCAGCGCCTGCGGGGCGGGGCCGGACAGGATGGTGGATACGTTGGCTGCGCTTTCGCGCAGAAGGCTTTCGGCGGGGGCCAGGACGAAGTTTTCGTTGAAGACCTTCTTCTGCGCCGCGATGGTGTCCCGGTTCCGGCGGGCGTATCGCGCGCCAAGTTCTTGGGCTTCGTCGATGAGGTCATCCGGGGGCACCAGCCGATTCACCAGGCCCATCTGATGTGCCTCCTGCGGCGAGTACATCCGGCCCTCGAGCATCATCTCAAGCGCCCTGGCGGGTCCGATGAGCTGGGCCAAGCGTTGACCGCCGACGGTGGTGGTCAAACCGATGAGGAGCTCGGGGAGGATGAAGCCCACTGCTTCGTCATCGGCGGCCAAGCGGACGTCGAAGCAGGCCGACATCTCCAATCCTCCACCGCCGCATGGCCCTCCGATCGCAGCGATGTAAACCGCTGGCGATCGCATGACGCGCAGCACGACCTGATTGAATCGCGGGACACTGAGGAATTGGCTGATGGGGGTTCGCTCCAGGGCCTGTTCGCCGCCGGGTACAGCACCGACGACGTCGACGCTCTGCAGGAGGTTCAGCAGGGCCTGACCCGACAGCGGCCGCCCGACGCGTGAAGCGGCGGCGAGGATCTCGGCGATGTCGAAGTGAGTGATGTAGCGGTTCGGCACCCCTCCGGTGAGAATGACCGCGCCCACGCTGGCGTCGTCGTCGACGGCTGCTGTGAGGGTGTCGAGGTCCTTCTGCATCCGAGCCGTCATGAAGTTATGCGGGGGATCGCAGAACCGGACGGTGAGTACTCGGTCCTCTTGCTCGACCGTCAAGGTGTCCAGCACTACGTCGCGGGCATGCGTTGTCGTCATCGGTCGCTGCCCCTCACGCGTACTTGACGACGGTGCGCTGCACGCCGAGCTCGATCGCCCCGTCATCGGTCGCCACTTCGGCCTCGACGATGTCGCCGTGGCGCAGATATTTTCGGTTCTTGGCCTGCATCGAGAAGAAGACCCTCCACTTCAGCTGGTCCGGAAGCAGTGACCCAATCACCTCAACGGGTTTGGGTGGTGCGCTGATCGCCGTGCCGACCGGGGTACCGGTCAAGACCAGGTCGCCGGCATCGAGACGCTGGAAACGTGACAGCGCCTGCAGTGCCTGCACGGGTGGGTAGATCATGTCGCCCTCGACGAGCATGTCTTGGCGGACCTCACCGTTCACCCGCAGCCGCACGCGCAGATCACCGAAGCGCTTGAGCTCGTCGGCGTCCAGCAGCACCAGCGCGGGGCCGACCGGAGTGAACGTCGGATACGACTTCGCCTCGTAGAACTGCGTTTTGGTCAACTGCACGTCGCGGGCCGAGACGTCGTTGGTCACCACCAGCCCGCAGACGTAGTCGGCGAGGTTGGCTTCGGTGATCGTGGTGCCGACGGGCATCTCGCGGCCGATGATCAGGCCGATCTCGACCTCGTAGTCGAGCAGCCGGACGTGGTCGGGTTTGACGATGTCGTCGAACGGGCCGCTGATGGAGCCGGATGCCTTGCGGAAGAAGGCCAGTGGGGTAGCTGTCGGGTCTCGCCCGGCGTCTTCGACGTGGGAGGCGTAGTTGGTCATTTGTGCCACCACCCGGCACGGTGCGGTGACCGGGGACAGCAGTTGCAGGCTGTCCACGGGGACGGAGCCAGCGCTGTCGGCGGCTTCGATGGCGGCTCGGTCGGCCAGCAGCTCGCGTGTGGTGGCGGCCGCGGTGGTGATCCGGGCGGCCCCGGTCGGGGTGTGCACCCACCAGGCGTCGGCGGTGCGCAGGATGGAGACGGTCATCTTGAGTCCTTGGGTTCTCGGGCGGTTGGGGTCAGGTATTGGCCACGGCGAGCATGCCGCGCAGGCTGGCCAGGTCGAATTCGTTGTCGGTGCGCAGCGCGCTGATTATCGAGCGAAGTTCGCGCAAGGATTCGCGGCCGGGCGCGATGCCGAGAAAATCTTTGGTGATGGGAGGTCCCCATTGGGAAAGCCCGGAGGCGGTGAACGGAGCCCAACCCGGTTCGAGTGTGCAGTCGAACACGTCACCGTCGCTGAAGTGCTCGACCATGACATCGTCGGGATCGCGCCAGTAGTCGAAGATCTGACTTCCCTGAATGTGTCGGCCGATTCCCCAGGAGCGGTGATATCCGAGCTCGGCGAGGTAGCGTGCGCCGGCACCCATCGCGTCGATGTCGCTGACCTGGTAGGCGGAATGGACGTAACGGTTGGACGGGCCCAGGGCCATCGCCAAGGTGTGGTGGTCGGCCGGAGTCTGGCCGCGATCGCAGCGGATGAAGCTCATGACGGGCCCGCGGTCGCGGCGCCCTGGGTAGTACAGGAAGTCGCTGACGATCATCCCGAGGTGATCGAGGTACCAGTTCAGCGCTTCGCGGTACTTGGTCGTCTGCATCACGACGTGCCCGAGTCGCTGCACGCGCGTCGGCTCGCGCGGCGGGCGCTGCGTTGTGTTGACCCGCTGGAGTTCGTGCCCAAAGTTCAACTGATGCTGGGTCTGCGCCGGCTGGGTCTCCAGTTGGTGAGTGCCGGCCACGACCCGGACTATCACACCGCTGGGGTCGACTAGGTCGACCGCCACGCCGCCGAGTGACTCGGGCAGCGCGCGGATCTTGGAACCGGTAGATTCGGCCAGCCGCAGTACATCGGAGTGGTCCTGCGCGGTGTATGCGGCTCCCACGAATTTCAAGCGCGGACCTCGCCGGATCAGTACGCAGGGCGAGCCGGAGTCGGTGCCTCGCACGTACAGCTCGTCGCCAGTGCGCATGGCGGCGCTGAAGCCGAACGCCCGCGAAAATTCCTCAGCCCGAGCAAGATCCGGCTTTTCGAACTCCAGCCACGCAATGTCGTGGACCTTGATGATCGGGTCACGGGAACGCCCCGGATGCTCTCCCTTACGAGCGCCCTGATCACTGTGCAGCTCGTTGTGGGCGCCGACAGCATGGCCGCGCATCAGTCCGTCTGCTCTCCACGCGGCAATCGCGCCTCGAAGAACTCGATCGCTCCGCTGCGTTCGAGTGTCACGACATCGAGGCCGAATTCCCTCAACCACGTTTCGATGTCGCCTGTGTGTGGGGTGTTTCCAAACACCCCGGCGCGACGCGCGACCGCGATCAGGACATCCTTGCGCGGGCCTCGCCCGGTGACGCATGACGTCCCCCGCAGCGTCCCTCCTGGCTTGAGTACGCGGGTGAGTTCCCCAAGCGCCGCGCGCGGGTCTGGCAGACAGTGAAGCCCGTTGTAGGTCAGGCAGAGATCAAAGCTGGCGTCGTCGAACTGCAGTGCGGTCACATCGGCTTCGACGAACTCGATCGCGTCTTGCACCCCGCGTCGGTCCGCCTCTTGGCGCGCCTGGCCGAGCATGTAGGCAGAGATGTCGGCCGCGACGTAGTGCACGGCCTGGCCGGGACGTAAACCGCGGAAGGCGAATCCGCCACCGCACGGGATGTCGAGTACGGCGGTTCCCGCCGGGGCGTCTGCGAGGCGCTCGACGTCGGCGAACATACGGCGCATGTCGGCGCCCCACATCGCCCAGGCGCCGACCGTTGCGACACTGTCGTGCTTGACGCCGGCGTCGTACATGGCTGCCATGAGACGCGCGGAGCGCCACTTCTCGGTTACGTCGGTCATCATCATTTCTCCTGCACGTCGGGCGCGTCCCAGGGCATCGAGCCCGAGACCCAGTGGGTCAGTTCCTGCTGGTCGTTGCTGTGTAGGTGCCGCGGCGGCGTCACGAACGTCGCGTAGGGCCGGCAGCGCATCAGCACCCGGCCTTCCTGCTCGGCGACGGCCTTGACCGCGGGCCGCATCTCGGCGGGCACGGGCTGACCCGACATGCGTTCAGCCACCGCCATCATCACGTCGATGAGGGTTTCGTCGTCGTCGTCGATTACCGCGTCGCAATACACCTGCAGGTAGGAGAACGGCCAGGTCTCGTCGAGTATGCAGAGGCTGACTCTGCCGTTGCGGGCCACCGCTTTGGCCTTGGCCCGTTCGCCCATGGTCGCCACCAGCAGGTCGTCGTTGTCGTCGGGGACGTAGTAGACGATCGACATCGCCGGGCCGTCGGATTTGCGGCCGTAGCCGAAGACGCAGGTGCGGTGGGTCTGAACGAACAGCCGCCGTTCGGAGGGCAGCATGTCGCGATCCGTCGGTGCCTGGAACGGATCCTTGGACAGCGGTAGGAGCCGCGCCGATGCGCGATCTTGGTCTTGATTCGTGGTCTCGGGGGTGATGCTCATGGCCTCATTCCTTTCTGTTGTTATTATCGATTGATAATAAGGGTACACTTCGAACGATGGAACGCAAGACCCCAACGCCGACCAAGGTCCGCGTTCGCCGGACCAGGACCGACATTCGGGAGGCGCTGCTGGAGTCGGCCCTGGTCGAGTTCGGGGCCAAGGGCTTCGACGGCGCGTCGACGCGTGCGATCGCCTCGCGCGTTCAGGCTCACCAGCCGCAGATCAACTACCACTTCGAGTCGAAGACGGCGCTGTGGAGGGCCGCGGTGGATCACCTCTTCGGGCTGTTGTGGAAGGCATTCGACGGCGCCATACCGGCGGACCTAACCGGGATCCGTGTCCCGGCGCTCGCTGCGGGATTTGCCGACGGGATACGTCGATTCGTGCGATTCGCCGCCGAGCACCCCGAGCTCAACCAGATCATGGTGCACGAGGGCACCGCGGCCAGCGACCGGTTGACCTGGATGACCAAGACTCACGTGAAGCCGTTCTTCGACGGCATCCGGCCGGCGTGGCAGACCCTTCGCGACGCCGGCATCGCCGCACCCATCGACAACGAGATCTTCTACTACGTGCTGATCGGCGCGGCATCACTGCCCTATGTCAACGCCCCCGAATTTCGCCTGCTCACCGGCCGAGATCCGAAGAATCCCAGCTGGATCGACGCTCACGCCGACGGGTTGGTGGCCATCCTCCTGCCCGGACTGGACGACGGCACCGCCTGATGTCACTACCCGACCCAGGGCCTGGCCTCACCTGACCGGACATCAGCTCGGGACCGCAGCGGTGATGGCCGGAGGCACTCAACGTGGATGCGGGTTGACGGTCGGCAACGGTATCAATGCGACAGTGCCCGTGCGCTGGTAGTGCTCTCGCTGGTCTCTCGCGAGTGGAAAGTACTGGAACTGTGTCGGGATCCCCTTGATCATTTCGTGAACTGCCTTGAGGTGTAGGCGATATCGCAGCTCGTCTGACCAAGTCCAGTCCAGACACAGCCGTTCTCTGAGCACCGGTGGCAGCGCGCCGGTGGTGATCCACAGCATCAATTTCACCAGAGGTGCCTGCACGAGCGGTTTCAGGATCAGCGGTCCCACAACAGCGTTGGCCCGATCGGGCAGATGCTTGCTGGTCGGTGGCGGCATCGTCCGGTACATGTGAAAGCCTTCACGAACGGCGCGGCTGTCCTCGAGCACGTTGTTGACCATGTGCTCCCAATACTGCTGAAATGCGTCCCAATCGGGCGGGACGGGTTTCATGCTGACGCCATAGAGGCGATACCAGTCGACCGACTCCAGGTAGAGGGCCTCTTTGTCGGCATCTGAAAGTGGATAGCCCGTGAGCTCGTGTCCAGTCACGATGTCCTCGACGAACGTTGCATGCGCCCAGAAGAAGGTCTCGGGGTTGAGCGCGCTGTACCGGCGCCCGTATTTGTCGACGCCCTTGATGGGGCCGTGGAAACCTCGCACCAATTTCCCCCACTCGTGCGAAGTGGGTCCGCCGTAGACGACCGACATGATCGGCCCGATCGATCGTTGACCGCGCGCGAGCGGATCCTCGAAGAACACGGAATGATGCTCGACGCCGGCGGCAAGCCCGGGATGCATGTTCTGCAACATCGCTTCACGGAGCCCATTGGACAAGCGATGCACCGGCAGGCGACCGAAGTGCTCCCAGACCAACCCGTCGGGGTCCAACGGCGGAATTGCCGTTTCAGTCATCCCTGGCTCCTAAAACTGATTCGATGAAGTATCAGATACAGCGGACAGTAATATCTGATACGAAGGCGTGTCAACAGTGAGGATTCATGGCGGAGGAAGCGAGCTCATCGGATGCGGTCGTATCGCGCCCGTACCGTGGCGTCAGTGCCACCGATCGACGTGACCAGCGCCGTCAGCGGCTGATCGACGCCGGCCTTCAACTGTTCGGAACGCGGGGAATCGCGGCGGTCGGCATCGTGGATGTCTGCGCCGAGGCCGGACTCACCAAGCGGTACTTCTACGAGAACTTCGCGTCGATCGACGCGCTCGCCGACGCGGTGTTCGAGCACGTGACCGGAAATATCGTCGCTGCTGTTGCTCCCGCGATTGAGATCGGCGGCGGCCGTGACCCCCGTCCCGCCCTCACGGTCTATGCGCGCGCCCTCTTGAGCGATCCACGGGTCGTACGGTTCCTTGCCATCGAGTCCCAGGCCGGCCCACTGAAGAAACACCGCGAGGAATTCCCCACGCGTGCGGTCGAACTCTGGTTCGCCTTCGCCGCCGACGATGACGCCCTACCTCCACCGGACGAGATGCGCCTCAAAGCGTACGGATTCATCGGAGCCGCGCAACAGATCGGCGTGGCATGGCTGGACGGCCATCTTCCGCTGACCATGGACGAGGTCATCGACCAGCTCGTCGACATGTTCCACCGGATCTCGGGTATCGCCACGCCCACGTAGCCGGACGACCTCACCCTGGAACCATGCTTGGAGCCTCATTACCGGCCAGCAGGTATTCGAGGATACCGATACCGGTAGAGCATGACGGCCGCTGGCGGTGATGTGGCTTTCCGTGTCCGACACCACGCTGTATCTACCAACCCAACGTCAGCCTCGAGGCAGGATGAGGACGTCCGATGACTGTAGGCCAGACCGCGCAGGGCCTTGCCCGCCGGCAAACCGATCGACCGGATATGGCGTCTTCCGGCGAGCCAAGGGGGTCCGGCTCCTTCGCGCTGTCTTCCGGCGAAGGAATGGAGGTCACCGACGACCCGGTGCGGGTGGTCTTGGCCGAGGACGATGTCTTGCTTCGTGAGGGTTTGGCCAGCCTGTTGGACAGCTCGGGTTTCGACGTCGTCGGGCAAGCCAGTGACGCGGTGCAGCTGCGCGCGATCGTTCGTGACCAAAACCCTGAGCTCGTGGTGACCGACATTCGGATGCCGCCGACCCATACCACCGAGGGGCTCGACGCAGCCCGGGTGATCCGCGAAGACTTGCCTGGCGTCGGCATTCTGGTGCTGTCGGCGCACGTCGATGTCGAGCACGCGATGGAGTTACTGGCAACTGGGCGGAGCGTCGGCTATCTGCTCAAGAGCCGGGTGACCGACGTGGCCGACTTCGTTGACACGCTGGAGCGGATCGCCAAGGGGGCGTCGGTGGTGGACCCAGCGCTGGTACAGGAGTTGGTGTCAGCCCGTAGGCGTGATGACCCACTCGCCGTGCTCAGCGCGCGGGAGCGGGACGTGCTGGCCTTGATGGCGGAGGGACGGTCCAACGCCGGTATCGCCCAACGGATCTGGGTTACCGAGGGCACTGTGGAAAAGCATGTCCGCAGCATCCTCGGCAAACTGAACCTCCCAGAAACCGGCGATGGCCACCGCCGCGTCCTCGCGGTCGTCACCTTCCTCGAGGCCCGCTGACGGATATCGATGAATCGGACTCAGCCTGCCCGGACGCCCTTCTCGACCCGGTCGCCCAGGTCCGTGTCGACGTTGTGAAAGTACTCGAAAACGCGTTCCAGGACCGGCTCGGACACTCCGTCGAGTAGGTGGCCGACGATGTTGTCCACCAACCGATCCCGCTCTTCGTCGTTCATGACGTCGCGGACCAGGGTGCCGGCCTGGCCCCAGTCGTCGTCCTCGGCGCGCAGCGTGTACGCGGTGCGCACGATCTCGCCGTCGGTGTGCCAACCGGCCGGCTGGCCGTAGCGTTCGACGTCGGCGCGGGGACCGCCCTTGGAATTGGGCGAGTACACCGGGTCGGTCACGGTGTTGAAGCGCATCTGCCCGTCCTTGCTGTAACTGTGCACCGGTGATTTGGGGGCGTTGACGGGCAGTTGGTTGTAGTTCGCGCCGATGCGGTAGCGCTGCGCGTCGGGGTAGGCGAACATCCGGCCCAGCAGCATCTTGTCCGGGCTCGCGCCGATGCCGGGCACCAGGTTGCTTGGCGCCCACGCGCCCTGCTCGATCTGACTGTGATTGTCGGTGGGGTTGCGATCCAGGGTGAGCCGGCCGACCTCGACGAGCGGGTAGTCGCCGTGCGGCCAGACCTTGGTCAGGTCGAACGGGTTGAACCGGTAGGTCTTGGCATCCTCGAACGGCATGATCTGCATCTTCAGCGTCCAGCTCGGGTAGTCGCCGCGCTTGATCGCCTCGAACAGATCACGGGTGTGGTAGTCGGTGTCCTTCGACACCAGCGCATCGGCCTCGGCCTGGGTCAGGTTCTCGATGCCCTGGTCGCTGATGAAGTGATAACGCACCCAGACCTTCTCGCCTGCGGCGTTGACCCACATGTAGGTGTGTCCGCTGTAGAGGTTCATGTGCCGCCAGTTGCGCGGGATGCCGCGATCGCCCATCAGCCAGGTGACCTGGTGTGCGGTCTCAGGGGACAGCGTCCAGAAGTCCCACTGCATGTCGTGATCGCGCAGGTTGCTGTCGGCGCGACGCTTCTGCGACCGGATGAAGCTGGGGAACTTCAATGGATCGCGAAGGAAGAACACCGGGGTGTCGTTGCCGACGATGTCGTAATTGCCCTCGGTGGTGTAGAACTTCAGCGCGAAGCCGCGCGGGTCGCGCCAGGTGTCTGGGCTGCCACGCTCACCGGCCACCGTGGAGAACCGGATCACCGTCTCGGTCATGGTGCCGGGCTGAAAGACCGCGGCCTTGGTGAACGCACTGACGTCGTTGGTGACCTCGAATCGACCGAACGCACCCGAGCCCTTGGCGTGCGGCTGGCGTTCCGGCACGCGCTCACGGTTGAACTGCGCCAACTGCTCGATCAGGTAGTGATCGTGCAGCAGGATCGGTCCGTCCGGGCCGATGGTCAGGGAATGCTCGTCGCTCTCGATGGGGATGCCGGCATCCGTGGTGGTGGGAATGGGTTGAGTCATCGTCGTACCCTTTCGTTGTTGGGTCGGAGCTGGGGGTTAGGCATACTTCTTCTGGTTGTCCGGCCACTGGCGGCTGAGCGGCTGCAGGCGCTGGCGCTGCGCGACTTGGCGTGCACGGCTGCCCATTTGGCGTCGCAGCTCGGGATGTGCCAACAGTCGCACCACGGCGGCGGTCATCGCTGAGACGTCACCGGGCCCGTAGAGCAACCCAGCGCTGTACGGCATCACCAGCTCAGCGGTCGCCGGGCTGGCGGATGCCACCACGGCTCGACCGGCGGCCATCGTTTCCGCGAGCGCGCTCGGCGTCGACGCGGGACTTGGAATCACGAGGTCCGCGGAGGCGAGTAGATCCGACCGCTGTGGCCCGGCACAGTCCTCGATCAGAATCAGTCGTGTCTGCAGCCTGCGCTCGGCCGCGCGCCGCACGACGAGGCTGCGGCAGGTACCCCCGCCCAGCAACACCAGTTGGGTCCGCCACGTCTGCTGCACACCGGTGAACATCGCGGCCAGTTGTTGGGCGTGCTCGAGATCGTCGAACGGTCCCGCGGCGACGATGGTGGCTAGGTTGGACAGTCCGACCATCGGCCGAACAGAGTCGTCCACGTCGCGGCGCTGTCGGCAGCTCTGCGACCCGGCCCGCGCAAGCAGGCGGCTCATCGGTCGGCCGGGTTGAGTGCGAGGAACATGGCTCCGGCCGCGATGCCGGCGAGCACCTGCGCGACCAGATACACCCACAACGTCGACCAGGCGAACATGCCCATCACGGCAGCCCCGAGCGACACCGCCGGATTGAAGGCACCGCCGGAGATCGCTCCGACCGCGACCGCGCCGGCAACCACGGTGAACCCGATCGCCAGGCCGTAGAACGAATTGTCCGGGTGGTCCTTGCTGGTGGCCACGTTGAGAACCACGTAGCACAGGGCGAAGGTGAACAACAGCTCAACGACGAACGCCGCCAACTCCGTTCGGCCTCTCAGCATCATCGTTGCGCCGACCGCCGCGTGGGCCGGGTCGATGACCGTGCGCACGACCACCGCCGCGAGTAGCCCGGCACCGAGTTGCGCGCCCCAGTAGCCGGCGGCCTCGTGGATCGTGATCCGCCGACGCACCAGGACGGCCATGGTCACGGCCGGGTTGTAGTGACCGCCGGAGAGGTGACCGCCGGCGTAGATCATCACCATCAGGACCGCGCCGATGCCCAGCGGGGCGAGCGGGCTGCCGCTTCCGACGGCGGCGCCGACGGTGAACACCAGAAAGAAGGTTCCGATCGCCTCGACGGCGTACTTCACAATTGGCCGGGGTGCGGTCACGGGGTCGGCTGCTGGCTCCCCGGCGGCGACACCGGTGGCGGGTTGTGCTGGGGCTGTTTGCATGGCTTCTACGATGACCACGAAGGCGGCCCGTGTCGTCGAGGCTGGTGCCCATCTAGCGACCCCCGCCAGCCCTACTTCCCGCATACCGGCCAGCTGCAATGGGCACGGCCCCCATCGCGCACCAAGTAGGCGACACGCTGCGCGTTTACAGCTGGCAGCCATGCCGAGACTACCGCTGACAGGAGCCCGTCACGGGTGCCAGCGGTGGCGACATCGGTCGGTTCGATCGCGACCATGGCAAGCGTAGGACGACAGATTGGGGCAGACGACGTGACGACCACCACGTTGGCCGTCACGGTCGCGTTACCGCCAGGTACGCGCCCGACGGTTGGCACGTCATGACGACGAGCGATATCGAATTGCACAGCGGTGCTGAGCATCCCGCGACGGAGCTGCACGCACTCAACGTGGCCGGCCGACTGAACTGGTTGCGCGCCGGGGTACTTGGGGCCAACGACGGCATCGTGTCCACCGCCGGGCTGGTGGTAGGCGTGGCGGGGGCCACCGCGGCCAGGGAGGTGATCTTCGCCGCCGGCCTGGCCGGCCTGGTCGCGGGAGCTGTGTCGATGGCCCTCGGCGAGTACGTCTCGGTCAGCACGCAACGGGATAGTCAGCAGGCCCTGTTAGAGCAGGAACGCCAGGAACTTCGCGACACCCCCGAGGCCGAACTGCGGGAACTGACTGGGCTTTACGCGGCGAAGGGCCTGAGTCACCAGACTGCACGCGCGGTCGCTGAGGAGTTGACGTCGCACGACGCCCTCGCCGCCCATGTCGACGTGGAGTTGGGCATCAACCCCGACGATCTGTCCAACCCTTGGCAGGCCGCGTTGTCATCGGCCGTCGCGTTCACCGCCGGAGCGGTCATTCCGCTCGTCGCGATCCTGCTTCCGCCGGCCAGCGCCCGCGTCCCCGTCGCGTTCTTCTCGGTGTTGTTGGCCCTGGCGTTGACCGGAACGGTCAGTAGCGTCCTCAGCGGCGCCCGCAAGACTCGTGCGATCCTTCGTGTCGTGCTCGGTGGAGCGGTTGCAATGCTCGTCACCTACGGCATCGGTCAGATGGTGGCCGCTCCACGGTGACGGTGACGATGACGATGCCGAGCAGGTTGGTTCCCAGGAACTCCACATCTTCGAGAATTACGCTCACATGTGCTGTCATGTCCGTCTCCGCGACGATGGTTTCGAACCGCCGCAATGACGCGGAAGAGCTTGCAGGCGCTCAGCCAGCAGTCGTCCCCGCCGGATGTCGCCGTCGGCGGCCGGCACGTTGATGCAGAACTAGGTCCGCCACCGATGCGTGCACGTCTCATCGCTCTGCTGCTTCGCCCGAAGACCCCGCCCTTCTGGCTGGGTCTGGTGGTCGCCGTCTCGTTCATCGTCGTGGAGACGGGTGCCGTCATCCTGTGCATGCAGGTCGCTCCTGGAGATGCGTTTGGGGTCGTGTACCTGCTCGGAGTCCTGGTGGTGTCCACGGTGTGGGGATTCGGGCTCGCTACGGCGACATCGGTGGCCAGCGCTCTCGCCTTCGACTACTTCCGAGGTTGGCCGGGCCCGTTCGACTTCGGCGCCGACGATTGGACGGTGGTGGGCGTCTTCGTAATGGTGGCCTTGGTGGC
>Ga0193743_1001290_pt1 | contig 18651 bp, 17 predicted proteins | sample L2c2metaG_FD_143038 | JGI IMG/M metagenome (GOLD analysis project Ga0193743, IMG submission 143038) | Soil microbial communities from a riparian zone of the East river system, Colorado, United States - L2c2 | ecosystem: Environmental > Terrestrial > Soil > Riparian zone | place: USA: East River... | reverse complement strand
CAGCGGAGCCCTGGGGTTCAGCTCCCGGCACAGGCGCCGCAGCTCGGCCAGCAGGGCCGGGTCGACCCGATCCGCCTTGGTCAGCACCACCAGGTCGGCCAGCGCGACGTGCCGCTCCAGCTCGGGATGGCGGCGCCGGGCATCCTCGAACTCGACCAGGTCCACCACCTCGACCAGGCCGCCGAACGTGGTGCGTGGGTTCCCGGAGCTCAGTACCAGCTGCACCAGCGTGCCCGGTTCGGCGATCCCGCTGGCCTCGATGATGATCACGTCCACCTCCGAGCCCGGGGCGGCCAGCTGGGCCAGCAGCGGGCCGACGCCCTGCTCGCCGACCGCGCAGCACAGACACCCGTTGCCGAGGGAGACCACCCCGTCGGCCTGCCCGCCGATCAACATCGCATCCACGCCGACGCTGCCGAAGTCGTTCACGATGACGCCGATCCGGACGTCCAGGCTGTGCGCGAGCAGATGGTTGAGCAGCGTGGTCTTGCCCGAACCCAGAAACCCCGCGAGCACCAGCACCGGGATCCGTCCGCTCCGCACGCCACATCCCTATCACGGGGCCTCTCCCGAGCTCGCCGGCTCCCAGTTACCCACTCGGCTTCCGCCGCCGCTGGGTCATCTGGCGTAATGGCTACACCCAGCGTGTTTGGTCGGTCACAATACAGTTCGTGACGGGGGCGCGGCGGCTTTGGCTGGTGGCTGCGCTGGTCGGTCTGGCGGCCGCCGGGTGGTGGCTGTGGGATGTGTATCGGGCACCGAACCGCGCTGACCTGACCGCGTACTGGCAGCTCGTCATCGCGGTTGCCGCGCTGGTGGTCGCGGTGGTTGCCGTGATGAAGGGCGCCCAGGCTCAACCGGCGTCCGGAGATGCCGACGAGTCCGAATTTGCTCGGCTGGCTGATCGGCTCGCCGCGGCGGTGCACCTCGAGTGGGATCAGGCAGCGGCGGCCCGGGGGCTGTTGCACCCCGATCCGATCGGGGTGCGGTGGGTCAAGTCGGCCATGCCGGTGGCTGGGACCGCGGCGGCCGCGGCCGGGTCCACCCGGTTCCGACCGATACCCGGATTGGCCGCCACTCGACCAGAGCAGCTGGGCCAGGGCGGTTTGGCGGACTTGCATGCCGTCTACGGCGGCCTGGGGTCTGGCCGGGTGGTCATCGTCGGCGGGCCAGGGGCGGGCAAGAGCGGAGCCGCCGTGCTGCTGGTACTCGCGGCTCTGGATCACCGGCGCGCCATCGCGGAAGCGGACCGCGCCAGGGTGCCGGTGCCGGTGTTGTTCACCCTCCACGGCTGGGATCCGCGCACTCGGCCGCTGCTGGACTGGCTGGTCTCCCAGCTGCGGCAGACCTATGACGGGCTGTTCACCGGCCGGCGCGGGGCCGCGAAGATCGCGGAGCTCATCCGCGCCGGGAAGATCTCCGTCATTCTGGACGGACTCGACGAGATTGCCGAAGAATTGCGCCCGGTCGCCCTGCGAGCGCTGAGTGAGCAGGCGATGTTCCGGCTGGTCGTGCTGTCCCGCGGTGCTGACATGGTCGACGCCGCGAAGCGGGCGATGCTGGACGGAGCGGTCGCGGTCGAGCTGCAAGATGTCGACCCGGCCGCCGCCGCGGACTACCTGCAGCGCGTCCAACTCGACCCGCCCCCGGACCGGTGGCGTGAGCTCACCGACGTTCTGCGGAACGCACCGCAAAGCCCGATCGCCCTGGCGTTGAGCAACCCACTGACCCTCACCCTGATCCGCGACACCTATCGCACCGGGGACAGCGTCGGTGAGCTGCTTGACCTCGGCGCCGACGTCTCCCGGGAGGACGTGGAGGACCACCTACTCGACAGGGTTCTGCCCCAGGCCTATGCCACTCGACCCGGCCAGCCTCCGGCCCGGTACACCCTGGCCACCGCGCAACGCACCCTCCAGTGGATCGCGGGCCGGATGAGTCAGGATCGGACCCGTGACCTTGCCTGGTGGCGAATCCCCACGTGGACTCCGGTCTTCCCCCGCGCCCTGGCCATAGGGCTCATCAGCGGACTCGTGTTCTTGGGCGGAGTTGGTGTGGCCTTCGGGGGAGGAGGCCCGTGGTTTGGGACGGGCGGAAATGTGGTCGGGTCTCTGGTCGGGCTCAGTGCCATGCTCGGAGCGTGGTTCGGGAGCAGAAAGCCGCCGCCCACCGCACCGACGCGCTGGCGCTTCGTTTTCGACCGTCCAATCCGGGTATTTCTCATCGGAGCCCTTTATGGAAATCTGTTCATGCAGTTCCTTTCCAACCGACTCGGGGCGGGGATCGAGACCGGGCTCCTGATCCTGTTTGTGACTGGGCTCGTGCTGTGGTTGCTGGTCGGGCTAGCGATCTGGCTTGTTCGAAAGACCCATCAAGAAACCGCCGTCATGCGCTGGCGCGCCGTTCACAGCCACCGGTTCGTGGTCTTCACGGTCGGATTCGGATCCGCGTTCCTGGGCACGGTCGCGGCTTTCGTGCTCCTGGGAAGTCTCGGGCTTCGACTCATGTGGGCGCTCTTGCCCCTGGTTGTGTTTGGCCTCAGCCTGAGGTTTGCACTGGGGGCGCTCGGGCGGGGCTCGGTCAGTCCGCTGACCCCCATCGCCTCGTGGATCAAGGATCGAGCGGCCGGATTCATGATCTGGTTCGGGCTCGCGCTCTTCGCCGGTCCGTTGATTCCAGGGCTGACAGCGCACGGCTGGATGCTCCTCGGGATTAGCCCCGAGGGCGCTCCGTTCCAGATCACCATTGGGCTCTGGGTCCTGGCCGGACTGGTGCTCGGACTCATCTACCCCGAGACTTGGTCGAGCTTTCTCGCCTCTACCCAACTGGCTATCCGACGGGGCACCCCGATCCGGCTGATGAGGTTCCTGGATGATGCCCGTGAGCGAAATGTGTTGCGCACGGTCGGCCCGGTCTACCAGTTTCGCCACGCCCGCCTCCAGGACCGGCTCGCCGTGCTGGACACCAGTGCTTCAGCGCTGAGCCGCCACCCCGACTCGCCGGCACATCCCGTGCCAGGCACCTCGGCAACTCTCCAGGACAGCGGAGCCGACCAGTCGCCGCGATAAGCGTCCCGTCACGGGCGTGACACGCGCGCCGAGGGTCGCCGGGCGATGGCGATGCCGGCCACCAGGATCGCCGCGCCGAGCAGGGTGTTCCAGCCGACCGGCTCGCTGAGCAGCCACGCGCCGATCAGCGTCGACCACACCGGGGTCAGGTAGGTGACGGACGCCGCCATCGTCGAGCCGGCCACCCGGATCACCCGCAGGTTCAGGATGTACGCGTAGCCGGTGCCCAGCGCGCCGAGCACCAGCATGGCCAGCGCGGCGGGCGGCCCCGGCCAGTGCGGGAGGCCGGCCAGCCACGGCGCCACCAGCACCAGCTGGACGGTCGCGCAGCCGATCTGCAGCGCGGACAGCGCCGCCGCCGAGCCGTCCCGGCCGGCGTACCAGCGCCGGGTGTAGCTGAACCCGGCCCCGTAGCAGAGCGTGGCGGCCAGGCAGGCCAGCGCGCCGCCCAGCGTCGCGCCGCCGAGAGCTTCGCCGCGCCACACGCCGAGCAGGCATGCCACCCCGAGGAAGCCGATCACCAGCCCGGCCACCCGCCACCGGGTCAGCCGCTCCGCCGGCACCAGCGCGAGCCCGAACAGCAGGGTGGCCAGCGGCGTCGTCGCGTTCAGCACGCCGGCCAACACCGAGCTCACCCGCTGCTCCCCGAACGCGAGCAGGGTGAACGGCACACTGTTCAGCAGCGCGGCGATCACCGACGCGTGCGCCCAGGTCACCCGGTCGCGGGGCAGCCGGACGCGCAGCACCGCGCAGTAGCCGAGCAGCGCCAGCGCGCCGAACAGGCAACGCCACAGTGCCACCCACACCGGCGGCACCCCGGCGTCCACCCCGACCTTGATCAGCGCGAAGCTGGCGCCCCAGATCGCGGAGAGGGCCACGAACTCGGGCAGCCACCGTTCCCGCCCGATCCCCGCGTCAACTGTGCCCGTGCCCGCCGCCCGCGTACCGGATGTCCCGCTCCCCATGGACAGGATCCTGGGCGGCGCGCAATCATGAGTCCAACAACTTTCATAGCAAAGTCATGAAGGATCCTCATGACCGTCGGAATTCCGCAGCTCCGGGCATTCGTCGCGGTCGCCGACGCCGGCGGCTTCGGCACGGCGGCGCAGCGGCTGGGCATCAGCCAGTCCGCCGTGTCGCACGCGGTGGCGGCGCTGGAGCGGGCCACCGGGCGCCCGGTGCTGTCCCGCAACGGGCGCCCCACGCCCACCCGGTTCGGCGAGCAGATCCTGGACCATGCCAGGACCGTGGTGGCTTCGGTCACCGCGATCACGGTGCTGGCCGCCGACCGGGACGGCCAGCCGCGTGGCGAGCTCACCGTGGCCGCGCCGCCGACGGTCTGCCACGGGCTGCTGCCGGAGCTGGTGCTGCGCTGGCGGGCGGAGTTCCCCGGCGTGTCGGTATCCCTGTTCGAGGGGGAGGACGACGAGGTGGCCGGCTGGCTGGAGGGCGGCACGGCTGACCTTGCGGTACTGATCGACCCGCCAACCCGGCCCAGCGGCAGCGCACAGGTCGGCGCCGACCGGTTCCACGCGGTGCTGCGCGCCGACCATCCGCTGGCCCAGGAGCCCTCGGTGGACCTCGCCGACCTGGCCGACGACGACTTCCTGCTCTCCGCCGGCGGCTGCGAGCGGCAGATCCGCGAGCTGCACCGCCAGGCCGGGGCCACGTTCGCGCCCGCGCACCGGATCCGGCAGCTGAGCACGCTGTTCGCCATGGTGCGCGCCGGCGTGGGCGTGACGGTGATCCCCGGGTTGGCCGCCGGCATGGAGGGCCCGGGGCTGATGCTCGTCCCGCTGAGCCAGTCGATGGCCCGCTGCCTGGTGCTCAGTGGCCCGCTGAGTCGACCGTGGCACCCGGCGGCCCGCGCGCTGGTGGACGCCGCCTCCCCGTAGCCGGCCCGCGGTTACCCAACTGCACCGCACGCAGGTTCCGGGCCGCGAAATCCGGCCTGTGGTGCAGCTGGGTAACCAGCGGCGCGAGCGCGCACGCGGCCGGTCAGAAGCGGCGGCCTCCGGCTCGCCACCCTGGCTGGTGTTGCCGAGCTGCACACCAGGCGGGTTCGCGGCGCGGTCGAGCTGCGCCGTGTGCAGCTGGGTAACACCTGGCCGCCGCCGGGGGAGGGCGGTTATTCGGGGCGACTGGCGGCGGGTTGCGGCCTAGGGTCCGGGGATCGTGAGCAGACACATCTTGATCTCCGGGGCGAGCATCGCCGGGCCGGCCCTGGCGTACTGGCTGGACCGGTTCGGCTTCCAGGCCACCGTGGTGGAACGCTCGCCGGGGCTGCGCCCGGGTGGCCAGGCCATCGACATCCGCGGCGTGGCCAAGCAGGTGGTACGCCGGATGGAGCTGGACGAGCAGGTGCGCGCCGCCTGCACGGACACCGACGGCATGTCCCTTGTGACCAGGAAGAACCGGCGGGTGGCCACGTTACGCGCCGACCAGTTTGACGGCGACGGGCTGATCGCGGAGATCGAGATCCTGCGCGGTGATCTGTCCGAGGTGTTCTACACCGCCACCAAGGACACCACCGAGTACCTGTTCGGCGATCGCATCAAGTCGCTGAGCGAGCATGCCGACGGCGTTGACGTCCGCTTCGCCAGCGGGCTCGAGCGCGGGTTCGACCTGGTGGTCGGCGCCGACGGGCTGCACTCCGGGGTGCGCTCGCTGGTGTTCGGGCCGGAGTCGAATGTCCTCCACCATCTGGGCCACTACGTCGCGTTCTTCACCGTGCCCAATCGGCTGGGGCTGAACCGATGGGCGCTCGGGTACGGCGAGCCGGGTGTGTCCGTGGGCATCCGCAGCATCCACGACAACCGGGACGCGATGGCGTTCCTGAGCTTCCGCGGCCCGGAACTGGACTACGACTACCGGGACATCGAGGCGCAGAAGGCCATGGTGCGCGAGCGGTTCGCCGGGGTGGCCTGGGAGACGCCCTGGTTGCTCGAGCAGATGGACGCCGCGCCGGACTTCTTCTTCGACTCGTGCGCCCAGATCCAGCTGGAGTCCTGGTCGGCCGGGCGGGTGGCGCTACTGGGTGACGCGGCGTTCTGCCCGTCGCCGCTGTCCGGGCAGGGCACCAGCCTGGCCATCGTCGGGGCGTACGTGCTGGCCGGGGAGCTCGCGGCCGCCCAGGGCAACCACGTGGTCGCGTTTGCCGAGTACCAGCGCACGCTTCGCGGATTCGTCGCGAGCAACCAGAAGATGGGCCGGGACAACGCCGCGAACGCCGCGCCGGGCAGCCGGTTGGGCGTCGGGGCCCAGTACCTGATCATGGCCGCGCTGCGGTACCTCCCGGGCAAGACGCTGATCATGCGCAAGCTGCTGCGCGCGGTGAACGACCTGGAACTGCCCGACTACGCCAACGTGGTGGCGTCCTGACTCGGGCTGTCCGGCGCCGCCGTGCCGAGCATGGCGGTCAGCGCGTCGACCAGCTGGGGGGCTGACGGGGTGGCGTCCGGATCCAGCAGCCACTGCACCAGTAGCCCGTCGCACAGCGCGATCTGGAACGCGGCGAGCGTGCTGGCCTGCTGCTCGTCGGCCACGCCGAGCGCCTCGGTGATCATCTGGGCCACCTGGGCGCGGCTGCGCCGGTAGGTGGCGGCGAGTTGGGCGCGCAGCTCGGGCTGCCGCTCCGCCTGGGCCAGCGCCTCGATGAACGCCACCGACAGCCCCCGGTACTCGGCGAACGAGCTGAGCATCGCGCCCCAGGAGGCGACCAGCAGGCGCACCGGATCTCCAGCGGCCCCACTGTCCGGTACCGCGGCGATGGCCAGCGCGCGGACCCGCTCCGCCCACTCCTGGAACGACGCGGCGATCGCCTCGTTGAGCAGCGCTTCCTTCGAGCCGAAGTGGTAGCCGATGGAGGCCAGGTTGGTGCCCGAGGCGGCCACCAGATCCCTGGCCGTGGTGCGGGCATAACCGCGCTCCTCCAGGCACCGGCGGGCGCCGGCCAACAGGTCTTCGCGGTGTCCCATGGCGACGAGCGTAGCCAAAACATGTAGACGCCCGTCTTATACAAATGTATGATCTTGATCATGTTGCCGCCTGGCCCGAAACTTCCCAAGCCTCTGCAGACCGCGCTCATGTGGACCCGTCCGCACCGCTGGGCGGCCACCAACCGGCGCCGCTACGGGGACGTATTCCGGGTGTGGGCGGCGCCGTCCGGTTGGCTGGTGTACCTGGCCGATCCGGCGGACATCAAGACGGTCTTCGCCGGCGATCCGGCCGTCTACCACGCCGGCGAGGCCAACTCGATCCTGCGCGGTGTGGTCGGCGACAGCTCGGTGCTGCTGCTGGACGAGGCTCGGCACCGGGACCGGCGCAAGCTGATGCTGCCCCCGTTCCACCGGGACGCGGTGCGCCGCCAGGCCGAGCTGATGGCCGAGATCGCCGACGCCGATGTGGCCCGCTGGCCGGTCGGCCGGGAGTTTCCGGTGGCGCCTCGGATGGCGGCGATCACCCTGGAAGTCATCCTGCGCACGGTGATCGGCACCGAGGACCCGGCCCGGCTGGCCGCGCTGCGCGGGGCGCTGCCCAAGGTGACCGACATGAACCTGCTGGGTGTGTCGTCGATGGCCAACCCCGGGCTGCTGCGCCGCTGGCCGTGGCGCGGGGTGCGCCGGCGCCGCGCGGAGGCCGACGCGCTGCTCTACGCCGAGATCGCCCAGCGCCGGGCCGACCCGAGGCTGGCCGAGCGAACCGACGTGCTGGCCATGCTGGTCCGCGCGGCCGATGAGGGCGGTCGGCAGATGACCGACGCCGAGCTGCGCGATCAGTTGATCACGCTGCTGATGGCCGGCCACGAGACCACCGCGACCGCGCTGTCCTGGGCGCTGGAACGGCTGGTGCGCAATCCCGAGGTGCTGCGCCGCGCGGTGGCCGCCGCCGACGCCGGCGACGCGGCCGGCGATGAGTACCTGGACGCGCTGGTCAAGGAGACGCTGCGGATCCGCCCGGTGATACACGAGGTGGCCCGCACGCTGACCCGCCCGGTCCAGGTGGCCGGCTACGACCTGCCGGCCGGGACGATTGTCATGCCGGCGATGGGGCTGGTGCACGCCTCCGCCGAGCACTACCCCGACCCGGAGCGCTTCGACCCGGACCGGATGGTCGGCGTCACCGTCTCGCCGACCACCTGGTTCCCGTTCGGCGGGGGCGGACGTCGCTGCCTGGGCGCCACGTTCGCGCAGGTCGAGATCCGTGTGGTGCTCCGGCAGATCCTCCGCCGGGTGCAGCTGGACACCACCGACGCGCCGGACGAGCCGCAACGGGTCAAGCACATCACCCTGGTGCCCCGCCGAGGCGCCCGCATCAGAGTCCGAGCCCGCCGCGCCGCCACGCCGCCGTCCCCACTTCGCATACCGAAGGCGCACTTCGCATAGTGCGTGCGCTATGCGAAGTGTGCGCTGGGTATGCGAAGTGCGGTCGGTGGCCGGTCAGGGGGACTCGGCGCTGACGGTGGCTAGGGAGCCGGTGCTGGTTTCTGGGGCCATCAGTACGCGGACCAGCGCGCCGACCGCGCTCACCGCGCCGGCCAGCAGCATCGTGGGGCCGATGCCGGCGCCGGCCAGCAGCAGTGGCGTGACGAACGTGCCCAGCGCCGCGCCGATCCGGCTGACCGTGGTGCCCAGGCCGACCGCCGTGGCTCGCACGGAGGTCGGGAACAGCTCGTTCGGATAGATCCACTGCAGGATGGTGGGGCCGCCGACGGCCACCGCGTAGACGGTGAACAGCGCGGCGATCACCGGCACCGGCGCGGCCGGGAACACTCCGAGCAGCAGTAGGGCGACGGTGGAGACGACGAACGGCCAGATCAGCAGCCGCCGCCGGGGCCACCGGTTGGCCAGCAGGGTGGCCGCCACGCAGCCGACGATGAACAGCAGCCCGATGGCCGCCGAGCCGAGGGTGTCCGCGCCGGGCCCGGTCAGCCCGAACGCGGTGAGCATCGCCGGGCCGAACGCGTAGATGGCGTAGATCGGCCAGATCGAGCAGGTCCAGAACACCGCGACGAATATGGTCCGCCGCAGGTAGTTGCCCTGCACCAGGGCGCGCAGGCTGGTCCGCGCCGGGGGCTCACCCAGATCGTCCAGCCGCGCATCCGGACCGAGGGCCTTGGCCAGCGCCGCCTTGGCGTCCTCGACCCTGCCCTTGGACAGCAGCCACCTCGGCGACTCCGGGGTGCCGAGGCGGCCCAGCATGAGCAGCGCGGCCGGGATCGCCGGGGAGAGCAGCATCCAACGCCAGGCGTCCGGGCCGAGCGCCAGCAGCGCGTCGCCCACCAGGTAGGCCACCGCGTTGCCGATCGCCCACATGGTGGTGAGCCAGCCCAGCATGCTGCCCCGGTGTCGCCGAGGGGCGAACTCGGCGAGCAGCGAGGTGGCAATCGGGTAGTCCGCGCCCACCGCCGTGCCGACCAGTAGCCGCAGCACGAGCAGCCACCACGGGCCGGCCACGAAGAACTGGGCCACCGAGCAGACCACCACCAGGCTCAGGTCCAGGGTGTACATCACCTGCCGGCCCACCAGGTCGGTGATGTATCCGCCGGCCAGGCCACCGAGGAACAGCCCGATCAACGCCGAAGCGCCGAGCGCGCCTTGCCAGGCGGGGGTCAGTTGCCACTGCGGGGTGATCTGGGTGAGGGCCAGGCCGATGATGCCCAGCACGTAGCCGTCCAGTAGCGGGCCGCCGCCCGAATACAGGGTGAGCCGGTGGTGGAATCGGCTCAGCGGCGCGTTGTCGATGCTCAGCGGGCTGGATGCGGGTGCGGTGTCGAGCTCGGTGGGATCAGGACGGCGGGCCCCCTTCTCCCCCGCCATCAGGTTCCTCCCGAGCTCGACCACGCCGGGTCCCCCGACCATGTCTACCCGTCCGGTGAGACTAATTTCGTTCAACAAAAGATGTCAATGGCCGCGACAGTTAACTCTTAACCCATAAGAACGTGCCCGCGGGGCTAGTGCTGGAGCTTGTTTTGTTGAACGAAAGTTCTAAACTGAGCCTCGTGCCGCTCAGTGCCGTCGAAGAGATCATGCCCAGCGCGGAGCGGGTGGCGGCGAGCCTGCGCGACGAGATCCTGTCCGGCGCCCTGCCCCCGGGCACACCGCTGCGGGAGACGGCGCTGGCCGCCGAGTTCGCGGTATCCCGGAACACCTTCAGGGAGGGGCTCCGGCTGCTCGGCGCCGAGGGCCTGATCGAGGCACAGCTCTACAAGGGCGCGGTCGTCGCGGCCGTCTCCGAGGCCCGCATCCGGGACCTCTACCTGGTCCGCCGGACCATCGAGCTGCGCGCCGTCGAGGAGAGCGGGGCCGCCAGCGCCGCCGCACTGGACGCTGTGGAGGACGCGGTACGGCTCACCGAGCGAGCCGCCGCCCAGGGCGACTGGCGGCTGGTCGGCACCGCCAGCCTGCGGTTCCATGAGGCGCTGGTGGCCACCCTGGGCAGCCCGATGCTGGACGGGTTCTTCCACGGGGTTACCGCGCAGCAGCGGCTGGCGTTCGCCGCCGCCGCCGATGAAGCCGACTTCCAAGAGCCGTGGACGTCGAGGGATCGGGAGATCTGCGACCTGGTCCGCGCCGGTTTCCGGGCCGCCGCCGGAGCGGCGCTGCGCCGCTACCTGGACGACTCCGAGCGGATGTTGCTACGGCACACGAGAGGAACATGATGGGGAACTACCCGGCGGCCTACCAGGCCAGCGCCGGCGCCCTCGAGGTGGATCGCGCCTTCTACGCCAAGATCGCGGAGGGCTGCCGGGAACAGGTCGAGTCGTTCGTCATCCCGATCCGTAGCGGGCGGGCCTGGACGGTGCCGGCCGGCTCGCTCTGCCGGATCGTGGCCGTCGAGGGCGCGCAGGTGGGCGACCTGAACATCTGGAACCGGCACAACCCGCGCGAGCGGATGTGGGCGTCGCGCACCCGCCAGCTGCAGCGGGCGCACGTGTCCACCTACGACCGGCTCTGGTCCACGCTGCCGTACCTGCGCCCGCTGGTCACCATCACGAACGACTCGCTGGCCGACTACGGCACCGACGCCGACGGCGGTCGGGTGCACGACCTGCTCGGCACCCGCTGCGACCCGTACGTGAACCGGATGCTCACCGGTGAGGACTTCGACTTCCACTGCCACTCGAACCTGACCAGGGCGGTGCTGCCGTACGGGCTCTCCGAGCTGGATGTGCACGACGTGCTCAACGTGTTCCAGTGCACCGGGCTGAACGACGACGACCGGTACTTCATGAAGGCCTGCCCGGCCCAGCGCGGCGACTTCCTGGAGTTCTTCGCCGAGATCGACGTGCTCTGTGCGCTGTCCACCTGCCCCGGCGGGGACCTCTCGGTGCCGCTGTGGGGCCCGGACGCGGGTGACCCGCTGGACGTGTGCCGCCCACTCGGCGTAGAGGTCTACCGCCCCGACGACGAGCTGCTGGCCGACTGGGAATCCCCATCGACCGCGGCCTACGCCAACCAGCACGGCATGCGGATGCCGCAATGGGCCAGCTGAGGGGTCGTGAGTGGCGATGGTCGCTATGACGACCATCGCCACTCACGACCTCAGCGGCGCCAGGCCAGCGGCAGCCGCTTCACCCCGCGTTGGAAGTTGGAGCGCAGCAGCGCCGGATCGCCGGCCGGCTCCAGCCACGAGGTGCGCCGCAGCACCTCACCGAACAGCGCCCGCATCTGGGTCCGGGCCGCCACCGCGCCCAGACAGAAGTGCGGGCCGTGGCCGAACACCAGGTGCCGGCCAGGCGCCCGCCGCACGTCGAACGAGTCCGGGTCCGAAAACACCGACTCGTCCCGATTCGCGGCGAGGAACGACACGACCACCTTCTCGCCGGCACTGATCCGGATCCCGCTCAGCGTGACCGGGGCGGTGGCGGTCCGGCGGAACACCATCACCGGCGTCCACCAGCGCAGCATCTCCTCCACCGCGCCGTCCAGCAGGTCCGGCTCGGCGCGCAGCGCCCGCTGCTGCTCCGGGTGGCTCAGCAGCGCGATCATCCCGCCGGGGATGCCGTTGCGCAGCGTCTCGTTGCCGGCCACCGCGAACAGCCAGAACAGGTTCTCGAACTCTTCCGGCGACACCGCCCCGTCCGGCCCGTCCAGCTGGCTCATCAGGATCGACATGATGTCGCTGCCGGGCGCCCGCCGCTTGTGCTCGGCCAGCAGGTGGGCGTAGGCGTACAGGTCGGGCATGCCGGAGCGGGACCGGGGGTCGGGCATCCGGCCGGTGGCGTCCGGGGCGGGGCGCAGGGCGAGCGCCTGGCGGGCCAGCTCGGTGCCGCCGGTGCCGTCGAACGCCGCGCTGCTGGCGTAGTCCTCGTCCTGCCAACCGATCACCCGGTTCGACCAGTCGAACAGCAGCCAGCGGTCCTCCGCCGGCACCCCGAGCACCTCGGCCAGGGTGAACAGTGGCAGGTCGGCGGCCACCTCCTTGGCGAAGTCGACGGTGCCCTGATCAGGGCCGCCGCCGCTGGTCAGCATCCGGTCCACCAGGCCGCTGGCGTGTCCGGCGATCCGGTCGGTCAGCGCCGCCACCGCGCGCGGCGTGAACGACCGGGACAGCATCCGGCGCAGCCTGGAGTGCTCCGGCGGGTCCATGTTCAGCATCATCCGGCGCACGTAGGTCAGATCCTCGCCGGTGGCCGGGTCGCGGATCTGGGTGCCGCCGAGCGAGGAGGAGAACGTGCCCGGATCACGCAGCACCCGCTCCACGTCGGCGTGCCGCAGCACCAGCCAGTAGCCCGGCCCGGCGGGGGAGCCGAGCAGCGCCGGCTCGTCCACCCAGACCACCCCGTGCTCCCGGCGCAGCCGAGCGAGCTCGGCCAGCGGCGGGCCGGTGAGATACGTGGACGGGTCGTGCACCTGTGCGGTGGCCGGGTCCGCTGGGGTGTGGTTCGCCAGCGGCGGTGCCGGGTGCGGGTTCGCGGCGGTCACAACTGGTCACGGTAGGCGCTTTCGAGGGCGGCGCGCAGCCGGTGCAGCGGCAGGGCGCCGTCGCGGTAGTGGTCCATGGTGTCGCGGATGCCGTCGATGACAAAGCGCAGGCAGATCTGAGTGCTCACGGGAGTCAGCCATTCGTGCGGGCCGTCGCGGCCGGCGCCACAGCCACAGCGGGGTGCCGCGCGCGCAACAGCGCTAGGCGGCTTGGACGCGGGGCGTCAAGAAAACGGCCGCCTTCACCCGAATTGGCGTGCCGCCACACGCCCGGTTCACCCCGTTCAGGCCGCTGGCTCCAGACCCGACTACGCTCCGCTGGCGTGTCCTGGATGCTGACCGGCGTACTGCTGGCCGCCTGCGCGGTGCTGCTCTGGCTGAGCGCCGCGTTGCTCTACCGGAGTCTTCGCGAGGGACGGCGATCATGAGCGGCGAGCAGTCGACGAGCGGCCCCGACCTGTCGAACGGCCCCGACCTGTCAAACGGCCCTGATCTGTCCGAGGCGGCACGGCGCAACATCCCGGTGTTCGATGACCTGCCCATTCCGCCGGACACCGCGAACCTGCGCGAGGGCCCGGACCTGCACCCGCTGTGCGTTCCGTTGCTCCCGCTGGTGGGCGTGTGGCGCGGCGAGGGTGAGGTGGGGTACCCGACCATCGATGGTCCCCAGCACTTCGGCCAGCAGATCGTGTTCGCGCACGACGGGCGCCCGTTCCTGAGCTACACCTCGCAGGCCTGGCTGCTGGACGGGCCCGGTGGCGAGGTGGTGCGACCGGCGGCCCGGGAGGTCGGATTCTGGCGCCCGCAGCCGGACGACAGCATCGAGGTGCTCATCGCGCACGCCACCGGCATCGTGGAGATCTTCTACGGCCAGCCACGCACCACGGTTTCCTGGGAGCTGGTCGCCGACGCGGTGGTCCGGACCCAGACGGCCAAGGAGGTCAACGCCGCGCAGCGCCTCTACGGGCTGGTGGAGGGCGGCGACCTGGCGTACGTGGATGAGCGCGCCATGGAGGGCCAGCCCCTGCAGGCCCACCTGTCTGCCCGCCTCCAGCGCATCGCCGGCTGAACTACCCCGCGCGGGGTAGTGTCGCGGCCCGTGCGACTGCTGCGTTACGGCGCCTCCGGGCTGCTCATCGAGCTGCCCTCCAGCGCCAGCGTGACCGCGGCGTACCGGGCACTGCGGGCCGCGGCGGCCGACGGCCGACTGCCCGGCATCGTCGAGCTGGTGCCGGCCGCGCGGACCGTGCTGGTCGAGGCCGCGGCCGGTGCCCGGGTTCCGGTCGACCTGGTCCGAGGGCTGATCTCCGAGGACCCGGCCGGCGAGCCCGGTGAGGGAGCGGACCCCGACTCGGGCGAGCGGCCCACCGAGGTGGTGATCCCGGTGCACTATGACGGGGCCGACCTGGAGCTGGTTGCCCGCACCGCCGAGCTGTCCGTTGCCGAGGTGATCGAGCTGCACAGCTCGGCGGAGTACACCGTGGCGTTCTGCGGCTTCTCCCCCGGATTCGGCTACCTGACCGGGCTGCCCGAGCCGCTGCGCCAAGCCAGGCTGGCCGACTCCCGGCCCAGTGTGCCGGCCGGCTCGGTGGGCCTGGCTGGCGAGTTCACCGGGGTGTACCCGAGAAGCTCACCGGGGGGCTGGCGGCTGCTCGGGCACACCGACGAGGTCATGTTCGACCCGGCGGCCAACCCACCAGCCAAGCTGGCCCCCGGAGCCCGGGTTCGGTTCGAGCCGGTGGATTGAATGGCCACCGATCGGGCGGTCACCGTGCTGCGCGCCGGGCCGCTGGCCGTCATCACCGACCTGGGCCGGCCCGGGCAGGCGCACATCGGGGTGCCGCGCTCCGGCGCGCTGGACCGGGACGCGCTGCGGCTGGCCAACCGGCTGGTCGGCAACCCGGAGGGGCACGCCGGGTTGGAGGTGCTGCTGGGCGGGCTCGAGCTGCGCGCGGAGTCGAACTGCACGGTGGCGGTGACCGGGCCGCCGGTGCCGGTGTGGCGCCACGGCGGCGGCGCGGAGCGTCGGGCGGTCGGTTCCCACCAGGTCGTCTACCTGCGTGCCGGCGAGCACCTCGAGCTCGGTGTGCCGGACGCCGGGCTGCGCAGCTACCTGGCCTGCTCGGGCGGGTTGGACGTGCCGGAGGAGCTCGGCAGCCGCAGCACCGACCTGCTCTCCGGTCTCGGGCCGGCGAAGGTCTCCGACGGCGACCGGCTGGCGCTGGGGACGGCGGGTGACGCACCGGCGGACGCCAGCCCGGTGCCGGCCTCGGTGCCACCCCCGCTGGTCACCGTGCCGGTGCTGTTGGGGCCTCGGGACGACTGGTTCGCCGACCCGGCCGGTGCGCTGCGCTGCACGGTGTGGACGGTCGGCCCGGCGAGCAACCGGATCGGGCTGCGGTTGGCCGGTGAGCCACTGGAGCGGGCGGCGGATCGGGACGGCCAGGAGTTGCCCAGCGAGCCCGTGCGCCCCGGCGCGGTGCAGGTCCCGCCCAGCGGCCAACCCGTGGTGTTTCTCGCGGACGCGCCGACCACCGGCGGCTACCCGGTGGTCGGGGTGGTCCCGGAGTCCGCGCTGGGCGCACTGGCCCAGGCCCGCCCCGGCACCCAGGTCCAGCTCAGCCCTCGCTGAGGTCGGCCGCCCGGCTCAGTGGGTCTCCGGGGCCCTGGTGGGCTGTCGAGGGGTCGGTGAGGGGGCGTGCTCGGCGAGCAGGGTGACCAGCTCGCCCTCGCCGAACCCGGCGAGTTGGGCCACCTGGGCCGGGGTCAGGCCGGCGCCGCGCAGCCGGCGGGCCGCGTCGGCGAGCTGTCGGCGCTGGTACCGCACCGACTCGTTCAGCCGGTCCAGCTGCCCTCGGGACGCCTCCAGGTCACCGACGGCGTGCAGCGCCCGTACCGGGTCGGCGAGCAGCACCCGCAGCAACCGGTCCTTGGCGTCCATCGTGGGGGCAGCCGAGGTCGGGCCGGCGGCCCGGTAGCCGTGGTCCTGGTCCGCGGGCGGATTCGCCGCGCTGGCGATGCCGTTGCGCCCCGGCTGGGGCGCCGGTGCAGCCGAGTTCGAGTCAACCGGCTCGGCAGCGACAGCGGCGGGGGCGGGATCGGCGGTGCGGTCCGGCTCGGTCGGTTCGAACCTGGGCTCCGCAGCCGACCGTCGTTGGGGAGGGGCGGAAGACCAGTAGGCGGCCTGCTGGACCGGCGCCCGATCAACGGCGGCCGGGCCTGGGCGCTCCGGCATCGATATGGCCATCGGGGTGGGCTCGGTGGGCGGGGACGCCAAAGGGGCCGACGTGGCCTCGGCGCGTTTGCGGCGGCGCCGGCGCCTGCCCCGGGCGATCAGGACGATCAGCAGGACCAGTACGACGAGCACAATCAGTAGGCCGGCGGCCACCGCGAGCTGGGTCGGGGAGACCGTCAGGTGGTCCATGACCGCGCACGGTACGCGGCGAGCACCGGCCTACTTCGGATTGGCACCCGGTCAGCGTGCCCCGCTGCCGAAGGACGGGCGGCCGTCCGGATCGTCACCGCGGCCCGGAGGGGCACCGTTTTCCCGGTTGATCACACCGTTGCGTGCGTGCTGCTCCGCCGGACCCCGACCGGACGCCTCCCGGGTGCCCTGCGGGGTACCCCCGGAGACCCCGGCACCATCCGGCGCGGGCGGGTTGGCCCTCGGCCGCGGGGACGGCGTCGGCCTCGGCTTCGCGCTGGGCACGTTCTGTGCGCCGGACTGGTGCACCGGGCTGCCCTGCGGGGCGGAGCCCGGCGGCCTGGCGCCCTGGCCTGGCGCCTGCCGGCTGGGCAGCGGGCGGCCCTGGCCGCCGTCCGGACCTACCGGCTGGTGCCCGGGGCTCGATGGGCGCTGCCGGTTGCCGTCGCCCACCGGCAGCGAACCCAGCCGAGGACCGGTCTGCTCGGTGCGCTTGTTCGGGTCCATCCGCCCCGGCCCGCCAGGTGCCTTGTCGCCGCGCAGCGGCAGCCCGTGCGGCGGCGTGGGGGGTGGGGTGCCGGGCGGCAGGTTCGCGCCGATCGGGGATTCCTGCTTGGCGGTGTCGAGCACGCCCTCCAGCTGGGTGCGTACCCGGGCGAGATCGGCCAGCGTGTTCTCCCGGCGCCGCTCCAGCTCGGCCAGCCGCGCGCGACCGGCGTCTTCTTCCTTGCGGGCGTAGTTCCGGGCGTTCGTCCTGACCTCCTCGGCCTCCTCCTCCGCGGCCTGCAGGATGGACTGCAGGCGGGTGGTGAAGGCAGAGATCATCTCGGGGGTGAGCCCACCGGAGCTGTCCGCGCCGGAGCCGCCACCAGGGCGTCCGCCGGTACCGAACAGGGCCGCCGCGCCGGCGCGGGAACGCTCGTCGGTCTTCGGGCCGCTGGTGCCGTTGGTGCCCGGCCCAGATCGCGCGCCACTCTCGCGCGCCTGATCCAGATCCGAGCGCTGCCGCGATATCGTCCGTTCCAAGCCGGCGATGTGCTCGTCAACCTGACGGCGGTCGTAGCCGCGCACAACGACGTCGAAGCGGGGCGCGGCGGCGGTCTCTCCATCGGCCGTATGACGGCCGGGGACAGGATTGTCGCCGTGGTCAGCGGACATTCGGTCGCCTCCGTGAGGTGGCATTGGCCAAGGAGCCGGGGGAGCCCGATCCTCGGGGGTCAGAGCCGAGCGTAGGGAGAATGCGCTCGCAGTTCGCGGGCTTCACTCTACGGCGTGACCTTCGTCGCATTTACTGGGGGACCCAACGATCCGACGTCGTTGCGTGACCAGCTCGGACGATGCGGTCGACGCGACTACCATTGACCAGGTGGAGACGCTGCGTCGGACATTGCACGAACGCGGGTTCCGAATGACCCCGCAACGGCAGCTGGTGCTCGATGCGGTCGAAGAACTTGAGCACGCCACCCCGGAACAGATTTGCTCCTCGGTGCAGCGGCTGGCGCCGGCGGTCAACATCACCACCGTGTACCGCACGCTGGACCTGCTGGAGCGGCTCGGCGTGGTGCGGCACACCCACCTCGGCCACGGCGCGCCCAGCTACTCGGTCCGCGAGCACGAGCATCTGCACCTGGTCTGCCACTGGTGCGGCCAGGTTGCCGAGGTGCCCACCGAGATGCTCGACGAGCTGGCCGGCCAGCTGCGCAACGGCTTCGGTTTCCGGCTGGACGCCACCCACGTGGCGCTGTCCGGGAGCTGCGCCAAGTGCGCCGCCGAACATCCCCCGGTCCAGCCCGGCGACGCTCAGGCCGACGCGTGAGCGGGCAGAGCGTGACCGGGCAGGGCGTGACCGGGCAGAGCCCGCTGCTGGGGCTGCCCGGGGTGGTCGCCGTCGACGAGGGGCCGGACGTCGGGGTGCCGCTGCACCACGGCGACCCGCAGGCCGAGCAGCGCACGATGGACCGGGCGGCCGCGGTGGTAGACCGGTCGAACCGCGAGGTGATCGCGGTGCCCGGGGCGGACCGGCTGTCCTGGCTGCACCTGCTGCTCACCCAGCACGTCAGCGAGCTGCCCCTCGGCGCCGGCACCGAGGCGCTGGTGCTGGACCTCAACGGACGGGTGGAGCACCACGCGGTGCTCTCCCACGTGGCCGACACGGTGTGGCTGGACATGGAGCCGGGCACCTCCGCCGGGCTGCTCGAGTACCTGGCAAAGATGGTGTTCTGGTCCAAGGTGG
>Ga0193743_1001289_pt1 | contig 18668 bp, 12 predicted proteins | sample L2c2metaG_FD_143038 | JGI IMG/M metagenome (GOLD analysis project Ga0193743, IMG submission 143038) | Soil microbial communities from a riparian zone of the East river system, Colorado, United States - L2c2 | ecosystem: Environmental > Terrestrial > Soil > Riparian zone | place: USA: East River... | reverse complement strand
GGCCTGCGTGACCGGGTGCAGGTGCTGGGCGGGTCGATCGAGGTCAACAGCCGCCCCGGAGAGGGGACGGCGATCGTCGTCGAGCTTCCGCAGCAGCCTGACTGACCGGTCGGCCCACCCTGCAATACGACTTACGCCAGTGGCCTGGGGCCAAGGGCGACAGACCAACCTCGCGGCATTTTGTAACGCCGTTACGTGTAACATAACGGCGTTGCGGTTGACTGGCGAGGGGTGGCGTGGGTGCCACCGTCAACGGGAAGGCTGACGCCATGAGCGACATCAAGATCGGGGAGGATGCACCGATCTTCGAGGTGATGAGCACGATGCGGGCGATGCGCCGGCTCCGGCCCGACCCGGTCCCCGAGGAGTTGCTCGCCCGCCTGGTCGAGGCGGCCACCTGGGCGCCGAGCGCGAGCAACGCCCAGTGCTACCAGTTCGTCGTGGTCACCGACCGCGAGCGGATGGAGCGGCTGGCCGAGCTGTGGACGACGATCGCGGACTTCTACCTGACCGGCATGGCCAGGGCGGTGCCACCGGGCTCCACCGAGGAGCGGCACGAGCGGCTGCGTGGCGCGTTGCGGTTCCAACGGGACCACTTCGCGCAGACCCCGGCGGTGATCGTCGCCTGCTACGACTTCGGCCCTTATCGGCGGCGGCTGCGCGCGCAGGCCAGGCACCTGTTCACCGCGTTCGCCCAGCTCGGGCCGCGACGGGCGGTCACCGCGATACGGCACATGCCCCGATTTACCGCCACGGCAGAGGCGGCCAGCATGTATCCGAGTGTGCAGAACATCCTGCTGGCCGCGCGAGCGCTCGGGCTGGGCGCCACGCTGACCACCTGGCACCTGGTGCTCGAGTCCGAGTTCAAGGCGGTCCTGGGGATCCCGCGCTCGGTGCACACTTTCGCGGTCATTCCGGTCGGCTGGCCGCGCGGGAGGTTCGGGCCGGTCGCCCGCCATGCGCCCGCCGATGTCCTCCACCGGGACGGTTGGTAGGCGGCGAAGCTCTTGCACCGCGAGCAAACCGCGCCGCACGGCGGACTCTGGTCTGTGGAAAAGGGAACGGCCGACTATGATGGGAGAGCCGGAACCTCCGTCCGGCTCATGATTCGGAGGCCGCAGGTTCACATCCTGCGCCCGCTACAACCAATTGCCCTGCGAGGGGCCCTGATCGCCGATTGGCGATCGGGCTTCGATCGTGTGGGGTCAGGAGTAGTTCGTGGCTCGAGGTGACCAGCGCCTACGGCGCGCTCACCGCACCGCTCGTGCACCGCAACGCCGTGTCCGCGATCAGGACGACGACGGCATCATTCCGGTGCTCGCCCGCACCGCGCGCGAGGTCGAGGCAGCAGCGCAGCGCGGGCCCGTGCGGCCCTCGGACCGCACGAAGTTCCAGGTCGTGGCGGTGCTGGCGCGCCAGGAGCGGGCCCGGGTGCGGGCGGAGATCAGCAACGACGCCCGCCGGTCCGGGATGCTCAAGCGCCTCGACGGGATCGCGCTGATCCTCGCGCAGACGGCCACCCGCGACACGTCGTTGCTCGAGCTGCTCGCCGAGGACGCCGTGCTGTCCGACGCGGCCAGGACGCTCACCCGGAACCTGTTGAAGGACGCCGGCATCGAGGCGGCCCCCGTCGAGGCCACGCCCCCGGAGCCGCCCGTCGCCCCCGCCGCCGCCGAGCGGCGGGTGGTGCCGCAGACGATCGTCTCGCGCCAGCTGGCCAACCCCTTCCTCGCCCCGGATTTCTCCGCCGTCCGGCCGAGCGCGGCCCCGGCGCGCCGCCTGGCCACCTGGGAGCTGCTCGGGCCGCTGTTCAGCTCGTTCGAACGCGCCGGCGGGGGAGCCTCGCCGTGCATGGCGCTGCCCGCGCCGTCGTCCCTGCACGCGCCGGGTGGCCGCGAGCTGATGCCCCATCAGGCGCAGCTGGTCGCCGCGGCCGCCGCCGGGCACCGGAGTTTCCTGCTCGCCGACGAACCGGGCCTTGGCAAGACGGCGCAGGCGCTGCTCGCCGCGAAGGCGGCGAACGCCTACCCGCTGCTCGTGGTCGTGCCGAACGTCGTCAAGACCAACTGGGCCCGCGAGGCCGAGCTCTGGACCCCCACCCGGTCGGCCACCGTGATCCACGGCGACGGCGACACGATGGACGGCTTCGCCGACATCGTCGTGGTCAACTACGAGGTGCTCGACCGCCACGTGGGCTGGATCGGCGACCTCGGCTTCCGAGGCATGGTCATCGACGAGGCGCACTTCATCAAGAACAAGACCTCTCAGCGCTCGCAGCACGTGCTGCAGGCCTCCGAGCGCATCCGGTCCCGCGTCGCGCGGCCCCTGCTGATGGCCCTGACCGGGACCCCGCTGATCAACGACATCGAGGACTTCCGGGCAATCTGGCAGTTCCTCGGCTGGATCGACGACACGAAGCCGCTCGCCGAGCTGATGCACGTGCTGGAGGAGACTGGGCTGACGCCGGCCGACGCCGGGTTCTACCCCGCCGCCCGCCAGTGTGTGGTCGACCTCGGGATCGTCCGTCGCCGCAAGGTCGACGTCGCGGCCGACATCCCGGCCCGGCGGATCGCCGACCTTCCCGTCGAGCTGGACGAGAAGGCCGGCCGGTCGATCCGGGCAGCCGAGCAGAGCCTTGCCCGCCGCATGATGGCGCAGTACGAAAGCGCACTCGCGCGCCGCAAGTCCGGTCCGGTCGTCGAGGGGATCGACCACGACCTCGTGCGCAGGATCGCCACCCGGGAGCGGAAGGAGGCGACCAAGGCCGAGGGCGGGGAGAACGTGTTCGCCATGATGCGGCGCATCGGCCAGGCGAAGGCCGGTCTCGCCGCCGACTACGCCGCCCAGCTGGCGCGCAGCGCCGGCAAGGTCGTCTTCTTCGCCAAGCACCTCGACGTGATGGACGCCGCCGAGGCGACCTTCACCAAGGCCGGGATCCGATTCTCCTCGATCCGAGGCGACCAGACGCGGACAGTTCGGCAGAAGCAGATCGACGCGTTCGTCAACGACCCCGATGTCGCGATCGCGGTCTGTTCCCTGACCGCGGCCGGGGTCGGAATCAACCTGCAGGTCGCCTCGAACATCGTGCTTGCCGAGCTCTCCTGGACCGACGCGGAGCAGACCCAGGCCATCGACCGCAGCCACCGCATCGGCCAGACGGAGCCCGTCACCGCATGGCGCATCATCGCCGCCCAGACCATCGACGCGAGGATCGCCGAGCTGATCGACAGCAAGGCGGGGCTCGCCGCCCGGGCGCTGGACGGTTCGGAGGACGAGGTGTCGTCCTCCGCGGACGTGCAACTCGAGGCCCTGGTGGCGTTGTTGACCGACGCGTTGACGGCTCTGCCGTAGCCCAGCCCTAGTCCCACCAGGCGAGCACTCGCGTCCCGAACAGGGTCAGCCACTTGGAGGGCTCTCCCGCTGGCGCGTCGACCTCGAACCACACCCGCCCGAGGTGCGGGCGGGCTTGGTGCCAGGTGCCGTTCGGCTGCCTGGCGGCACGGATGAGTTCGATCGCGTCAGCCATGCGCGGGTCCGGCGTCGCGCCGTCAAGCAGTGAAGCCTGGCGGAAGTACTCGGCCGCATTGAGAACGTTGTAGGACCAGCGGAACGGGTAGGCGAAGCGGTCCACCCACGGTGCCACTGGTTCGCCTGTCGAGAGACGGCGGATGAGCCCGCGCTGCAGGAGGTACTCCTCGCCGGATCGCCGGGCAGCGTGCGTGGCGTCCGTGCCTCCGGTCGCGACGTCGTAGGCGAGCAGTCCGGTGAGGGAGTTGAGCGTCGAGTGGAACGACGATCGCTTTGAGCCCTCGGTCCACTCGCAGTTCCAGCCGCCGTCGGGCAGTCGGTGCTCGAGGAACCAGTCGACGATGCCGGTGATGTCGGCGCCGAGCCACACACCGTTCGCGACTGTCCAGGCGTTGATGCAGCAGTCGACTTCGCCGCCCCAGTACGGCAGGTTGTTGTACTCCCAGCGGCTGTGCTCGGCGAGAAGCTCGGCCGTGCGGCGCTCGCGCAGTACAGCGGGGTCGAGGCCCCACTCCCGCAGCGAGTTGAGCGTCCACGTCGTCGCAGTCCAGGGCTGCCCGGCATCTTCGGCCGCTTCAGGACCGTGAAAGTCGAAGTCCGCGGGGAAGAACGCGCCACCCGCCCACTGGGCGTCCGGGTCCTGGAGCGCGAGGAGGCGCGCACCGAAACCTTCGTTCGCGATCCTTGCCCGCGTTGTCTGCCAGACCTCGGGCGGTTCGCCCACGAGGTCGCGCTCGACCTGCCAGCGCAACGCCGGATCAGAGGCGCGGAGCCACCCGATCAGGGCCTCGGTCACCATGGCGCGACCTTAGCCAGCTGAGCTGTGTATGGGGTCCGGTCGGAACCGCATAGCGCGGGGTCTGCTCGCTCCGAGCGCGGCGACGTACGAACAACCCTGGCCTTACCCAACGATCACTACGCGAGTCGATAGCCTCGCTAGACATGCGAGGTGGAGGGGCAGCCCTACTGATCGCGTTCGGGATCGACAACTTTGGCTCCGGCCTGTTTCTGCCTCTGACCTTGGTGTATGCCACTCAAGTCGTCGGGCTCACCGTGGCCCAGTCAGGCCTCGCCGTCACGATCGGAACACTGGCAGGCTTGTTTGTCCCAGCGGTCGCGGGTTCACTCGTTGACCGAGTTGGAGCACGGCCGGTCGTCATCGCCGCACAGCTCCTGCAGGCCGTGGGCGTCGGAACATACCTGCTAGCGCACGGCATGCTGCTCGTCGTTGCGGCCGCGCTCCTGCTCGGCGCAGGGCAACAACTCTTCTACAGCGCATTGTTCGGCCTCATCGCCGACACCGCCGGCGACGGCCCAACAGACCGCGCATTCACGGTCGTAGCGATGGTGCGCGGAGCAACATTCGCGTTGGGTGCGCTGGTGGTGGGCGCGTTGCTGAGCACGGCCGGGCCGGCGGGATATAGGTGGGGCATCGCGGCGGATGCACTCAGCTTCGTGGTTGCGGCCGCCGCGCTGGCGCTCGGACTTCGCGCCCCGGGACGATCATCCAAAGCGCTGGCCAAACCGACCATGCCACCGTCGGAGATCGCAGCCTCGCGAGTGTGGCGAGATTGCCCGTACCTGGCGCTGATCGCGGTGACGATGCTCTTCGCGCTGTCACTGGACTTCTTCCTGGTCGGGGTGCCGGTCTACACGCTAGAGGTCCTGGGTAGCCCACCCTGGCTGCCCGGTGCGCTCCTGGCGCTGATCACGGTCATCGGAAGCACCATGGGCACTCTCGTCTTGCGCTGGACCACACACTGGTCGCGGATAAACGCCCTGGCCGAAGCCGCCGCGCCACCAGACGCCCGAGCTCGATACCTCGCCGCGTTCCAATACGCGTTCACCATCGCCGGCGTACTCGCACCCGCAGTCGTCGCCCTCTTCTCAGTCACGACCTGGCTGCCCTGGCTCGTCGTAGCTGCTGGCACCGCCGCCTCCGCCGCCGGGCTGCGCTACGTCCGCGCGCACCTTCCCGCCCACGCACTCGGCATCGCCCACCGGGGCTGAGCACCGTCCAGCAGCTCGCTGACGACCAGTGGCCCCGGCTGTCGGGCTTGCCTGAATAATCGGGCGCGGCCAGCCGGTCCGACGACTAGCGTGCACCGCGTGATCCAGAAGCAGCTCTACGGCTGAGCAATCCCGACCCGCCGCCGTCAACCGACGTCGGGTCCGTGCTGCCCTTACCCTGCTGCTACCCGGGAGTCACCCGTGCACATCGTCATGGTCGCCGCCGGCGCCCACGGCCACGTCAATCCCAACCTGCCGGTCATCACTGAGCTCGTCGCCCGCGGCCACCGCGTCCAGTACGCCGTTCCCGAGCCTTTCGTCGAGGCCGCTGCCTCGACCGGCGCTACCCCGCTGGTCACCACCTCCGTGCTGCCCGGCACGCGCGGAGGGCCCGAGCGCTGGCCCGTGGACCCGATCGAGGGGATGGCCTTCTTCCTCGACGAGGCGATGCATGTCACCCCACAGCTCGTCGCGGCCCTGGACGACGACCGCCCGGACCTCTTCCTCGCCGACATCGGTGGCTACCCGGCGCGCGTGCTCGCGTTGCGGTGGAGCGTGCCGCTGGTGCAGCTCTCGCCCGCGATGGTGGCGTGGGAGGGATACGAGGCCGACAACCCCGAGGTCGTCGCGATGCTGCACGACGATCCACGTGGTGTGGCCTACCTGCGGCGGTTCGCGGACTGGCTTGCCGCGCAGGGGGTGGACCTCGACCCGGAGACGTTCACCGGTCGGCCGCCACGCTCGGTCGTGCTGATCCCGAGGGCGCTCCAGCCGCACGCCGCCCGGGTCGACCCCGACGTCTACACGTTCGTCGGCCCCTGCCTGGACGCACGGCCGCACCAAGCGGGATGGCCGGAGCCGGACCGGCCGCTCGTGCTGGTTTCAATGGGCTCGGCCTACACCGCGGACCCGGGGTTCTACCGGGCGTGCGCGGAAGCGTTCGGCGATGGGACCCGCCGCGTCGTGATCGCGCTCGGCGGCCACTTCGATCCCGCTGATCTCGGGGAGCTTCCCGACGGCGTCGAGGCCCATCCCTGGGTGCCGCAACTCGCCGTCTTGCGGCGGGCGTCGCTGTTCGTGACCCACGCCGGCATGGGCAGCTGCTCGGAGGGGCTGGCCAACGGGGTGCCGATGATCGCGATCCCGCGAGCGGTAGACCAGTTCTCCAACGCCGCGCTGCTCGCCGCGGCCGGGCTCGGCGTCGTCGTGGACTCCGACGACGTCACCATCGACGCGCTCCGCCGGGCCGCCGCGGCCCTGGACGACGACGAGGTCCGTCGACGCTGCGCCGTGGCGGCCGAAGAGCTCCGGGCCGCCGGGGGAGCAGCACATGCGGCAGACGTCATCGAAGAGGTGGCTTCGCCTGGTCAGCAGCGTTCCGCTGAACGCTCCGCGCGGCGCAACGGCCATCGCGGCCCACTCTGACCACGACGGCCGGTGATCTGGCGTTGCGGATTCGAAAGCTACGCACCGGGTCGTTCTCCCCGTCGTTGCTCGAGCGCCGCCGGCGGGTGGATCAGGCGTTGTTCGAGGACCAGCGCTCACGCGTCAGCGCTCGGCCGCTGGTCCTCGCGATGTGGCACGATCTCGCAGGTGACCAGCAGGCCCTCGGCGGCGCAGCACCTGCGCGACCTCGCACGGCTGCGCCGCGTCCGCGACCGGATCGACCGGGAGTACGCGCAGCCGCTGGACGTCGAAGCGCTCGCCCGCGGCGCGCACATGTCGGCCGGGCACCTCAGCCGCGAGTTTCGGCTGGCGTACGGCGAGTCGCCGTACAGCTACCTGATGACGCGGCGCATCGAGCGCGCGATGGCGCTGCTGCGTCGTGGCGACCTCAGCGTCACCGAAGTCTGCTTCGCGGTCGGCTGCTCGTCGCTGGGCACCTTCAGCACTCGCTTCACCGAACTGGTCGGTGTGCCGCCCAGCGTCTACCGGCGCCAGGCGGTGCGCACGACGGTGGGGATGCCGCCGTGCGTAGCGAAGCAGGTGACCAGACCGATCAGGAATCGAGAAGCACGGGCCCCCGAGCCGCATCTAGCGTGACCGCCATGAACCTGAGCATCTATCAGACCTTCCTCCCGCACGACGACCCCGCCGCCTCAGTGGCCTTCTACCGCGACACCCTCGGCTTCGAGGTCCGCAACGACGTCGAGTACCAGGGGATGCACTGGATCACGGTCGGCCCCGCCGACCAGCCCGGCACGTCCATCGTGCTGCATCCGCCGGCCGCCGACCCCGGGATCACCGACGACGAGCGCCGCACCATCGCCGAGATGATGGCCAAGGGCACCTTCGCCAGCATCAACCTGGCCACCAAGGATCTGGACGGTACCTTCGAGCGGCTGCAGCGGGCCGAGGACGCTGATGTCGTCCAGGAACCGACCGACCAGCCGTGGGGCGTCCGCGACTGTGCCCTCCGCGATCCCGCGGGCAACATGATCCGCATCTTCGAGGTGCGCTGAGCTTGCGGAGCGAACAGGACACGCAGTCGCCTGCGCTGCACGTTGCCGACAGCCACGATCTGATCCGCGTGCACGGCGCGCGCGTGAACAACCTCAAGGACGTCAGCGTCGAGCTCCCGAAGCGCCGGCTGACGGTGTTCACCGGCGTCTCCGGCTCGGGCAAGAGCTCGCTGGTTTTCCACACGATCGCCGCGGAGTCGCAGCGGATGATCAACGAGACCTACAGCGCCTTCGTGCAGGGTTTCATGCCGACGCTGGCGCGACCCGAGGTCGACGTCCTCGACGGGCTGACGACCGCGATCATCGTCGACCAGCAGCGGATGGGCGCCGATCCCCGCTCCACGGTCGGCACCGCCACCGACGCAAACGCGATGCTGCGCATCCTCTTCAGCCGGCTCGGGCAGCCGCACATCGGCTCGCCCCAGGCGTTCTCCTTCAACGTCGCCTCGATCAGTGGAGCGGGCGCGGTGACGATCGAGCGCGGCGGGACGACCGTGAAGGAGCGGCGCAGCTTCAGCATCACCGGCGGCATGTGTCCGCGCTGCGAGGGCCGGGGCTCGGTCAACGACATCGACGTGTCCGCGCTCTACGACGGGAGCAAGTCGCTCAACGAGGGCGCAATCACGATCCCCGGCTACAGCATGGAGGGCTGGTACGGCCGCATCTACCGCGGCTGCGGCTGGTTCGACCCGGACAAACCGATCGCGAAGTTCACCAAGAAGGAGCTCAACGACCTCCTCCACAAGGAAGCAACCAAGATCAAGGTCGACGGGGTCAACCTGACTTACCTGGGCCTGATCCCGCAGATCCAGAAGTCGTACCTGTCCAAGGATGTCGACGCGCTGCAGCCGCACATCCGCGCCTTCGTCGAGCGGGCGGCCACCTTCACCACCTGCCCCGAGTGCGGCGGCACCCGGCTGTCCGAGGCGGCCCGGTCGTCGAAGATCAAAGGGATCAGCATCGCCGACGCCTGCGCGATGCAGATCAGCGACCTCGCCGCGTGGGTGAGCGACCTCGATGAGCCGTCGGTGGCGCCACTGCTCACGACCCTGCGACACACCCTCGACTCGTTCGTGGAGATCGGACTGGGCTACCTTTCGCTCGCCCGGCCGGCGGGCACGCTGTCGGGCGGCGAAGCACAGCGCGTCAAGATGATCCGTCACCTCGGCTCCTCGCTCACCGACACCACCTACGTCTTCGACGAGCCCACCATCGGCCTGCACCCCCATGACATCCAGCGGATGAACGATCTGCTGCTGCGGCTGCGGGACAAGGGCAACACGGTGCTCGTCGTGGAGCACAAGCCGGAGACGATCACGATCGCCGACCACGTCGTCGACCTCGGCCCAGGCGCCGGCACGGCGGGCGGCACAGTCTGCTTCGAGGGCACCGTCGAGGGACTGCGGGCCAGTGGCACTATCACCGGCCGCCATTTCGACGACCGGGCTGCCCTCAAGGAGACGGTGCGGACGCCCACCGGCACGCTAGAGATCCGCGGCGCGACGGCGAACAACCTGCGCGACGTCGATGTCGACATCCCGCTCGGGTTGCTGGTCGTCATCACCGGTGTTGCCGGCTCCGGCAAGAGCTCGCTCGTGCACGGGTCGATCCCTGCCGGCGCGGGTGTGGTGTCGATCGACCAGGGCGCGATCCGCGGCTCGCGACGGAGCAACCCGGCGACGTACACCGGGCTGCTCGACCCGATCCGCAAGGCGTTCGCGAAGGCCAACGGCGTGAAGCCGGCGCTGTTCAGCGCCAACTCCGAGGGCGCCTGCCCCACCTGCAACGGTGCCGGCGTCATCTACACCGACCTGGCGATGATGGCCGGCGTCGCCACCATCTGCGAGGAGTGCGAGGGGAAGCGGTTCCAGGCATCGGTGCTGGATTACCACCTCGGCGGCCGTGACATCAGCGAGGTTCTCGCGATGTCGGTGACCGAGGCCGAGGCGTTCTTCGGCGCCGGCGAGGCGCGCACGCCGGCCGCGCACGCCATCCTGGCTCGGCTTGTTGATGTCGGGCTCGGCTACCTCAGCCTCGGCCAGCCGCTCACGACGCTGTCCGGCGGCGAGCGGCAGCGGCTCAAGCTGGCCACCCGGATGGCCGAGAAGGGCCGTGCCGATTCCCCGGTCTACGTCCTCGACGAGCCGACCACCGGCCTGCACCTCGCCGACGTCGAGCAGCTGCTCGGCCTGCTCGACCGGATCGTCGACTCCGGCAAGTCGGTCATTGTCATCGAGCACCACCAGGCGGTCATGGCGCACGCCGACTGGATCGTCGACCTCGGACCCGGCGCCGGCCATGACGGCGGCCGGATCGTCTTCGAGGGCACACCCGCCGACCTCGTCGCCGCCCGTTCCACCCTCACCGGAGAGCACCTCGCGGCCTACGTCGGCACCTGACCGACACCCTCGCGGACGAGATGGCCGGGTACGACGGAACTACCTCCGTGGGCTGGTCAGTGGCTGTCCGGTCGTGGTGTGGTGGAACCACACCGCGTTCGTTCAGGGGGACGCGTGTGCGAGTGGCAGTGTTGCGGCGACGAACGTGCCGCGGCCGGGCGGACTTTCGATGTCGAGCCGCCCTCCGAGCGCAGTCGCCCGATCGGCGATCCCCACCAGCCCGTGACCTCCCGGATCGGCACCCCCCACTCCGTCGTCGCGAACCTCGACTCGCAGCGTCCCGTCCGCTACAGACGCCGTTACCTCGGCGCGCGTGGCCTGCGCGTGCTTGACGACGTTCGTGAGCGCCTCGGCCACAATGAAGTACGCATTCGCCTCGATCCCCGGCGCGAACCTCTCGGCCGGAATATCGACTTGAACCGGTAGATCGAGCCGCCTCGCGAGCGCCTTGAGACCGGCCTTCAGGCCGCCACTCGTGAGGACTCCGGGGAGGATTCCATGGGCCAGCTCGCGCACCTCCACGTTGGCCTGCTCGACCTGTTCGAACGCGTCGCCGATGAGCGTTTCCGCCGTTCCGTCGTTCGCTGCGAGCGCTTGCCGAGCGGCCTTCAGCATCAGGGTGATCTGCACCAGCCGCTGCTGCGCGCCATCGTGCACATCCCGCGCCACCCGGCGGCGGGCCTCGTCCCCGGCCTCGAGCAGACGCGCCCGCGAGGCGGTGAGCTGGGTGCGGCTGTCGGCGTTCGCGATCGCGGTGCCGAGCAGCTGGGCGAACTGCGCCATCCGGTCTTCGATGCCGGCCGGAGGAAGTTCCTCGCCGGTCCAGGCCGCGCTGATCACGCCCCAGAGCCGGCCCTCCACCACGATCGGCGCTCCGATGTCGGCGCGGACTCCTCGGCCTCGGGTGATGTCGGCGATGACGCCGCGCACAGCCAGGGAATGGTCGATGCGGGCAGGCCGCTCGGTGCGCCGCACGACGGTCGTGACGTTCTCGCCCTCGTGGCTGATCCGCGTGCCCGGCGGCATGCTGTGCGCCTCCGGCCCGCGGCGATGGGCAACGAGGGCGACCTCGTCGCCGGGCTCGTACCGGCCGAGGGTGACCCTGTCGGCGTCCAGCAGCCGCTCCATCTCCGCGGCCACGGCCTCGAAAACGGTGGTGGGCGAGCTCCCTTCCGCGACCAGCGTCGCCACCCGCCGCAACGCCGCCTGCTCGTCGGCGATCCGGCGATACTGGGCGTAGAGCTGGGCGTTGTCGAGGGACACGGTGAGTTGGCCGGCGATGAGTTTGACCGCGTCGAGCCGCTCGGCGGTGAACGCGTCGCGGATGAGCCGGTTTTCCAGCAGCAGCACCGCTTGCAGGCTGCCGCGGCCCCGGATGGGTAGGGCCAGCAGCGAACAGCAGTCAACGTCGGTGAAGTACGGGTCGCGGGCGAAGCGGTCGTCCACGGTGGCGTCGGCCACCACCAGCGGTTCGCCGATCCGTTGGGCGTAGCGCAGCACCGACATCGGCACCGCGCGTTCGCGGTCGGCGGTGAGCGGGGCGGCGCCACCTCCGGGTGCGGGCAGCGACCAGTGTTGCTGGACCTCGTTCCACATCAGGAGCTGCACGCCGGTGGCGCCTGTCATTGCGCGCAGTACCTCCACCACCCGGGCATGCAGCGCCTCGATACTGGTCTGCGAGCTCAGTACCTGCGACGCGGACAGAATGCCGAGCAGGTCGATCGTTCCTGTCGTGACGGCCGAGCCGCGAGGAACAGAGTCAGTCTGATCGGGTCGAGGGTGCAGGGTGGGGTAGGCCCAGTCCAGTTGGGCGACTTTGGCGGTGGCGCCCCAGGCCAGGTAGTCCTGGCGGGCTTGGGCCAGCAGACCATGGCCGACCGCCTCGACGCCGTGGGCGAGATAGAAGCGGGCCGCCCGTTCGGTGATCAGGGCCTGATGCCAGGGGCGCTGGCGCCCGGGTGCCTCGCGCCGTGCGGCGTCGAAGGCCAACACCGCGGCGCGGAACTCGCCGACCGCCCAGGCGCGCTCCGCCTCGAGTAACCGCACGAGGTGCCGGAAATTGTCCGGGGCGTCCGCGGCGCGGGCGGCCAGCCACCGCGTCACCTCGTCCAGCTCGAACAGCAGAGCGCTGTGCTGGTCACCATCACTGGTGCGGGCCTGCCCGGCCAGGGCCAGCCCGCGCAGCAGCCGGGCCACGGCGATCGGGTACAGGCCCGGCACAGCCGCCAGCAGCGGCATCGCCGCCGCGCTGTGCCGTTCCAGGCCGACCGGATCGCCCAAGATGACGGCGGCGATCGCCCGGCTGAGATGCGCGTAAAGAAGCGCCACCGGGTTGTCGGCGTACCTGTCGACGGGGACCGCCTCACCGGTTGCGGTGGACGCCTCGCCGCGCAGCACCTCTGTCAGCCACCGGTTGCTTTCGAGCACCTGGCCGGTCTGTTCGTTGCCGGTCCGGCGCGCAAAGGCCAGCCCCGCCTCCATTTCGGCGACGAAGGTGTCCAACGATGGCGCGGCGTCCAGCGGGTAATAGGCGGTCTCGAAGTAGACGTAGCCGGCGCTGGCCAGGTCGCCCCCCGCGATCAGGCCCTCGCGGGCCCGCCGACCCGCGTGGATTATGTTTTCGAGCGGCTCGAACCAGCAGGCCAGATCAGCGAAAACCCAGCGCGCCTGGGAGGTTTCGGGCTCGTAGCCGCGGGCCTCACCCAGCGCCACGATCCGCCGCAACACCTGGTAGCTGGCGGCGTAGTCGTCGCGCAGCGCCACGGCCACGTAGGCGGCGTAGCTGGCCGGCCCGAGCAGGGTGCGGCCCGGGCCGTGCTCGCGCCAGATACGCAGCGCCTCGAACTCCAGCCAGGCCATCGTGGTGAGGTCCGCGACGAAGTAGGCCGCCGTTCCGATCGGATAGATAAGACGGGTCACGGCGAGCAGCGTGGGGTCGGTGATCTCGGGCCGAGTCAGGTCATCGGCGGCGTCGGTGTCATCCAGCCACCGGTACAGATGGTCGAACTGGTGGTCCAGCTCGGCGGCGAGTCGGTCCGCGGTCGGGACGGCGATGCCGAGCTCACGCAGCGACTCCATGCCCAGGCCGATCGCCTCCGCGAAACGGTTCCGGTGGGTCAGGCTGCGCACCTGCACGGACGTCGCGTCCGCGCGCTCCAACGCCGTGGTCGCCAGGCGCTCGATGGTGCGGTATTCCTCGTCGGCCTCCTCCAGGCGCCCGATGCTGAACAGGGCGGCGTGGCGGCCGGTGTGCACCTCGATCAGCGTCGCTGTCTCGCCCGGGGCGATGAGCCGCACCGCCGCCGCCAGCAGCGCCTCCACCAGCGCGTGGTCGCCGGTCAACGCAGCCTGCTCGGCGCTGCGCCGCAACAGCCCGACCACCACCTGCCGCTCCGCGGCATCGTCGATCGCGTCGAGCACCGGGAGGTACTGCTCGGCGGCGACCGCGAACAACTCCGGTACAACCGCCAGCCGGCGCGCCATCGCCAGCTGCAGGCCGCGTCGCCGCTGCGGGTCCACCGCGGCCAAGACCGCCTCGCGGATGCGGTCGTGGCGAAACCGCACCGCCTCACGCGCGCCGGGCTCGGTCACCATCAGACCCTCATCGAAGGCCGGCGCCAGGCTGTGTTCCAAGCCCGCTGGTGCGTCGTTGGCGATCGCCAGCAGGCTCAGCTCGGCGCGCCCGCCCAGACACGCCATCGCCTCCACCAGCTCTCGAGTCGTCGCCGGCATCGCCTCGACGCGCGCGGCCACCATCGCGTCGATGTGCGATTGGCCCAGGTGGGCGCGCACGGCGGGCTCATCCCAGCGCCACCCGGCCGCCGTCGCGGTCAACACCCCCTCGCCGCGCAGCGCGTTGAGCAGCCCCACCGTCTCGTACGGATTACCGGAGACATGCGGATAAATGATCTCGACCAGGTCAACCGCGGTGGCCGGCTCCACGTGCAGCATCTCCGCCACCATGGTGACCAGGCTCGACACTGCCAGGTTGTCCAGCCGCAGGTGTTGCACGTCGACCTGATCCCGCCAGCGGGACAGCGGCGCCGTCAGCGGATGCGCCGCATCCAGCTCGGTGTCGCGGTACGCGGCGACCAGCAACAGGCCCTTGATCGGCTCGTCGCTCAGCACAAGGTCGACCACGCCCAGCGGGGTGCGCCCCGCCCACTGCAGGTCGTCGACGAACACCACCACCGGCCGCTTCGGCGAGGCGACCTCCCGCAACACCGTCACTGCGACCCGCTGCGCCCGCACCTGCGCAGTCAATGGATCCCCGGCATCCCGAGGCACCCCCGACAGCGCCGCGAACTCCGGCACCATCGCAGCCAATAGACCCGCGTTAGGTCCGACCGCGTCCAGGATCCGCCCGCGCAGCTCGGCCAGCTCGTCATCGGGTTCGGCCAGCAACAGTCGACCCAGCGCGCGAAACGCCTGATTGACCGCGTCAAATTCCAGATCCCGGCGATACTGGTCGAACTTGCCGGCCACAAACCAGCCATCCCGGCTCGTGACTACTGGCCTCAGCGCATCGACCAACGCCGTCTTGCCCACTCCCGGCGCGCCGCCGACCAGTACTCCACGGCGCCGGCCCGCCAGCGCAGCCCGTAGCGCCGCATGCAGCGCGGCCACCTCGTCATCACGTCCCACCAGTCGCGACGGCGGCACCAACCGCAGCGGAACATCATGCTCGCCGACCCGCAGCACACCCTGCGCCGGCGCATCGCCCACCCGTTCCAGGTCGTAGACCACGCCCTGTGCGGTTTGGTAGCGGTTGTCGGGTTCCTTTTCCAACAGATGCATGATGATGTCGGACAACGGCTGTGGTACCGCCGGGTTCAGCTGAACCGGCGGCGCGGGTGTCCGGGCCAGATGATCGTGGGTGAGCTGCAGCGGGTCCCCCGTTCCGAACGGCGGCTCTCCGGTGGCCAGCTCATACAACGTCGCACCCAACGCGTACAGGTCGGCACGCTGATCCACCGATCGCCCGGTGCGCCCGGTCTGCTCCGGTGCCAGGTAGGCGAGCGTCCCGAGAATTTGCGTGGGGTGGGTGAACTCCGGACGGATCTCGCCGAATGACGTCGCCAACCCGAAATCCACCAGGCACAGGGCCCCGTCGCGGGAGATGACGATGTTCGCGGGAGTGATGTCGCGGTGCATCACTCCCCGGCTGTGCATGCCGGCCACCGCCCGGGCCAACTCCAACCCAAGCCCGATCAGGTCCTCGATAACCAGCGGCTTGGCCATCCCCGCCAGGGGCGTGTCCCCCGCGTCTTCCAGCACGATCGACCCCGGAAATCGCGGCTCATCGAGCAACTGCGCGGTCCCCTGGATACCGTGCAGCACCTCCAGCATCGCGATCTCATGCCGCAGCCGCTGCTGCGCATCAGGCCCCAGCGGCTCCTTGCGGACAACGGCGGACCCTGCCATGAACAGACGAACCACGCGCGAGCGTTCGCTCTCGTGCACCACCTCAACCCGGACGGACTGACCTCCGTCCAGCCGCATCTCGCTTCCGCGCATCCGGCACCTCCACGCGGTCGGAGCAGTCCCACACGTTATTGGATGGCCCGGCCGGGCACCATCGGCCGTAGCTCGTCAACCCTCCGCTGAGTCGTCCCCTGACCGGCAACGACGTACCCGCTCTCGCTCACGCGGCGCAAAATCTCTACGGTCCGCTCCGGCCGCGATATCTGCGACTGTGGAGCGCCGAGCGACACGGAGCGATCCCCCACAGCGACCCGGATAAGCGGTTCATGGCCGCGCGGCTCGCGTCTCTCCGCGCCCCCGACGGCCTCAGCCTCCCGCCCGAGCTGACCTTCACCCCGGCCCAGTCACTTGAGAACTACCCGAGGGCGCAGGAGGCCTACGCCGCCGTTCGACACTCTCATCCGAGCCATGCCCAGCAGGCCGCGCTACAAAGCAGCGACGACTTGACCGAAACCCTGGCCGCCGGCCTGCTCTTCGACGTCAGGGTCAGCGGCACATGGGCTGGCTACGTCGCCGCGACCACCAGCAGCGACGAAACCCTCGGCCTTCCCGCCTACGTGGTCCAAGAACTAGTGCTTGCCACGGAGTTCCGGGCTCGCGGATACGGTCCGCACCTGACCACCACCGCAACTCACCGAGTTCCACACAGCGCGGCCGGCCTCAACCTACGGATGCAACGTTCATAGCTATCCGTTACGGCATGAAACATAGGCAGCCATGTGTATCGTCGTCGTGGGGATCTGGACGAGGCAGACCGAACAACCAGGAGGTAGCGGTGCCGTCGGTGGTGCGTGAGGGTGCGGAGATTTACTACCAGGACCGAGGCGCCGGCGAGCCAGTGCTGGTGTGGGGGCACGGGTTCTTGGGGTCCTCGCGGCTCTACACCGAGCTGATCGACCGGCTGCCCGACTACCGCTCGATCGCGGTGGACTTCCGGGGCCACGGGCGCTCGGCGGGGGTCACCGAAGGTGTCACGCTGGCCGGGATCGCGGATGACATCGCCGCACTACTACGCGGGCTCGGGGTCGCCGACGTGGTGTACATCGGCCACTCCACGGGCAGCGCGGTCGGCATGCGACTGGCCGCGCGTCACCCCGGGCTGGTGCGCGCCGCGATCGGCCTGGCCGGGGTGCCGGTGAATGGCAACCCGCCGGAGCTATTGGAATTCACCTCGGCGCTGTCGGCGATGCAGGGTGACCCGGCGGCATTCGCGGCGGTGCTCGGCCAGCTCACCGCCCACCCCGGTCAGCAGGCGATGATCGAAGCAGCGGGGCGGGAAGCGGCGTTGGCGCCACTGGAGGCGCTGAAGAGCATCGGCGAGGTCGAGCTGTTCCTCGACGAGTCCGAAGAGCTGTTGCCGAAGCTGACTCAGCCGTGGTTGTTCGTCATCCCCGGCGAGGACAAGTCGGTGTCCCCCGACCTGCAGCTCGCCGGTGCCCGCAGGTTCCCGAACGGCCGGGCGCTGTGGCTCAACGGTGAGGGGCACCTGGTTCCCCAGGAGCGTCCGGCCGAGATCGCCCGGGTAATCGGGGACTTCGTCGCCGGGCTACCGTCACAGCCATGAGCCGCGAGGGGTCCGCGACGGGCGATGCGCGGACCCCGCTGCAACGGCAACTCACCGGCACTCGGGCTCCCGCCAAGGCCACCCCGCTGGACGCGCTGGCCACCGCGCGACGCTGGTTCGACCAGGGCCGTCGGCTGGACATCCAGGCGCTGGCCGCCGAGCTCGGCGTCAGCCGGGTCACGCTGCACCGCTGGGTCGGTACCCGGGAGCAGCTGCTGGTCGAGGTGCTGTGGGTGAGCGCCGAGCGGGCTCTGACCCGGCTGCGCGACCAGGTCCGCGCGGAGGGACTGGCGCGCAGCCAGACCGCCGAGGTGCTCGGTCGCTGGGCACGGGAGGTGCTTGCCCACCCCGGCCACCAGCAGCTGCAGTCCGAAGAGGGCGAGATGTTCGCCCGGCTGCTCACCCACGACGCCAGCGAGTTCCAGCGCCGGCTGATCGAGCTGGTCCAGCAGATGCTCTCCGAGGACATCGCGGCCGGCCGGGTCACCATCGACCTGGAACCCTTGGAGCTGGCCTACACGGTCGTGCGCATCCTCGAGTCCTTCGTGCACACCCCGGCCATCACCGGCTGCGCCCCAAACCCAGACGGCAATGCCCGCGTGTTGCGCGCCCTACTGCACTAGTCGGGGTCGGCGGCTCGGCGGCGTTCGAGGAAGACGGTGTCGCGCCAGATGCCGTGGTGGCGGGCGATGCGTTCGCGCACGCCGAGGGTGCGGAACCCGGCGGATTGGTGCAGGGCGATGCTGGCCCGGTTCTCCGGGAAGATTGACGTCTGCAGCGTCCACAGCCCGGCGTCGTCGGCGGCGATGACCTGTGAGCGGATCAGCGCTTTGCCAACACCTCGGCCGCGGACACCTTCCCCGACGTAGACCGAGGTCTCCGCGACCCCGCGATAGACCGGCCGGGTGGAAGCGGGGGTCGCGGCGGCCCAGCCGACGACGCGGCCATCGATCTCGGCGACCCAGCGGTGTTCGGGGAGCCACTTGTGATCCAGGGTGCGTCGGTCCGGCACCTCGGTTTCGAAGGTGGCGTGACCGGTGGCGATTCCTTCGCCGTAGATCCGCCGCACCGCCGCCCAGTCCCCGGGCTCCAGGGCACGCACGGACACGTCGGCGGGCACGTCCTCCGGGCAGCACGGCCGGGCCGCCAGCACTCCCATCACCGCGTCCGCGGCGTGCGGCAGCCCGGTGCAGCAGGCCGGGTTGACGGCGACCAGGGTGG
>Ga0193743_1001288_pt1 | contig 18672 bp, 15 predicted proteins | sample L2c2metaG_FD_143038 | JGI IMG/M metagenome (GOLD analysis project Ga0193743, IMG submission 143038) | Soil microbial communities from a riparian zone of the East river system, Colorado, United States - L2c2 | ecosystem: Environmental > Terrestrial > Soil > Riparian zone | place: USA: East River... | reverse complement strand
CAACATGCCGCCACCAACACTGTTGCCGGCACAGAAGAGACATTTAGAAGCATTCTTACGCTTTTGTCCCAAGTCTCATCGACTGCGCCGTTTCATTCTTCAATTTCGAGCCATGATGAGATGGCGAAGCGCCAAGAAGCTGGGCGCTTGGATAAAGGCGGCGAGCACGTCTGGATTCCATTTTCTGGCTCAGTTCGCCAACACGCTCCGCCGCGATTTGAAAGCGTCCCATTGAAGGACACATCAACCGGCTAAAAGCGATCAAACGCCAGATGTACGGGCGTGCAGGATTCGACCTGCTCAAAGCGCGAGTGCTGCCATGGATCTCGAACACGCCGCTTAACCTGTGCACCGAAAGTGCGGAAGATCCGATTAAAGTGCAGCGCGACAGCCGCCCAGGCGATGAAATGACAGAATCTGTGAGAACACGCGTCTCTAGCCTAAAACTTTAAACGGTAGATCATCATCCGTGACCTTTTTAGTCACGGCCGTCTTTACCCGTTCACGTCCGGCCTTTTGAGCAGCAGGCGAATCAGAGAGAACATCCGCTGAAAAAAATAATCGACATGGGCCGATTCAACGATCGGGACTTTATCAGTTTCAGCGTGCCGGATCATAAACTTGTTGCCGATTTCCGTCAGCTCCACGGCTTCGGTTTCAATTCTGGTCCGAAAGCGTGGTTCTGTCGCGGCCTTAACTAGCAACGCTTTTACACTCTGTTTTTTGTCCTTGCCCGGTTCTATAGTTTTTAGGCGTTCCCACGCGTCCCAGATTTTCTCCAGGGACTCGCGCCGGTATAAAGGGAACGGCTTAAAAACTTCTGCCGTGACACTTCAAGTAGGCCGTCCAAAATAGCGTCACCTGTCTTGAATGCTGCGGCAGCTAGACTTTCGTGAAGCACCGCAGAAGCGAACCGGATGACCTCTCCGTCCTTTAATTCGAAAGCGATCCCATTGCGTTCAAAAACACGATTTACTTCTGAAGCAAATTTCTCCCGGCCGGTCTCCTTGTCGTAGCTGTAATGACTGTGCTGCATGTAGCTGTGGTAGCTCGGATCATTCGCCTCAGCTATAACTTCGTAAGAATATTCCAGCAGAACATCTGGCCATCCGAAGGGAGATCGAAGGACTCTATTGTGTCAAGCGGCCATAGCACCCCATGAACAGCCATGTGAGTTTTTAGTTTTTCTAAATTAGTGCCGGCATATTTATAGCCATAGCTGCAATTTGCCGGGAATTTCTCTCCAAACCATTCGTCATCCATCCGTCGATTAACCAGCTCCAGCAAACCGGCCCGGGTTATGTCGTCCAGAATCTCGGAAATCCGCGGCTTCGATCCTTCATTTCTTTCAGTGAATAATTTCTTCATCTACACGCCTAGCTGCTCATGGGCGGGCGTAGCCCATGTCGTTCCTCTGCGCGTCGGCGGCCAGCTCGTCGAGCGCGGATTCGCGCTCCCGGTCGATCCGGTTTTTATAGGCCATCACGTCTTCCAACCGGATGCGACGGTGCGTGCCCACCATGCGGTGCGGCAGCGCGCCTTCCTCCACCAGCTTAGGAGGTCGCACGTATTTCGGAAACAGAACGGACTCGATGAGCCCAATGCCCCCGGTTTCCGAGAGGTTTTAGTGGAAGTCGCCGGAACGGCGTAGTTTGCCTTTCCCGGCATGGATGAGGCGTGCCCGCAACGGAGAGGGTGTCAAGGTCGGCAGCGCCGCCGCGTAGCGGGCCGGAGCGTAAGCGGAGGAACCTTGATGCTCTCGTGAGTGGAGGGCATTTTAAAGACGGGCGTAGCCCTTCCGAAGCTCTTTATTAAGGATTGGTTTTGGATCCGGCGGAGCCGCACCTTGTTCAAATCAACGCTGCTGATTGTATTCGGGCCCGCAATCTGGCCGAACCCGGTTCCCGGAGCATCGACAAACACCACATCGCTCGCATCCAGCAGGGTGTAGTGGCTATTGACGATCCGGTACGGGGCACCCGCATCGGGCTGCGCATCCGGCAAGAGAACGCGCCGCGGCCCAAATGCCCCCATATGTCCTCCGTCCTTCTTGAAATAGGCGGCATAGAACATCCGGGCCGTCGCCCCAGCCTCGTCTGGCGTCTTGCCATCCGGCCCGAGCAGCGCGTCCTGCGTATCGCTCGAGCCTACCGTCAGCGTCCCCGCCACAGCCCTGTAGGCAATCACCTGGCCGCCCGCATTGACTGTTCCTTCCGTTGTAGAGTCCACTGCGGCAGCTGACCGCGTCTTGTCGTCCGCAATCGCACCCAGAGCCGCCAGTGCACAGACCGGCACGAACCCAACAGTCAAGCCAAGCGGCTTGCGCCTCATCAACACTCCAATGCTCTCCAACCTCGGTTCCCTCTTCCCAGGATAAAAGGTCCCACGACGATGAGTGGTCACGGGAATGTAAAATTCTACAGCGCGGCCCGCGTTACCGCTGGCTCATCATTGCCGTGGGCCTGTTGCGGGTTTAGTTGCAGGCGGCAGACTACGAAGAAGATTGCCAGTTACAAATTCCAAGTCGACGGCTTCGAGAAAAAGTTGAGAACGCGCGGAAACGCCGGAAAGGCGGGCGAGCGCCAGTTGTTTCTCGGCAGTAACTACATCAATCAGGTTCTTAACACCATACTTATACGCGTCCAATGAAGCGGAGTAGGACGCATTGGCGGAGTTAAGCAGCGCAACTGCCGCGTCTTCCTTCCGGAGAGCGGTGCGAAAGGCAATATAGGCTGTCCAAACTTCGCGCGTTGCCTGGTCGTGCTTCGCGGTCAACTCGTCTTTGGCCTCGCGCTGTCTGGATTCAGCAGCCGCCAATTCGTTCTTCCGCGCGCCGCCGTCGAACAAACGCCAGTCGATTGTCAGCGCTGCCGACCAAGTGGGCTTGCTCGCGGAGCCGAGTTCGCCATAGCTCGTTGTGGGCCAAACGGACGTCTGGGCGGCGGAAGCCGACAGGCCGATTTGGGGGCGGTATTCAGCCCGGGCGGCACGCACCGCGTCGTCGGCTGCGCGTATCTCCGCTGCTTGCGCCATGAGGTCCGGGCGGCCGGCCATGGCGCGTTCAATCAGTTCATTGACCGGCATAGTGAGCAAGTCAGGCAGGGCCGCATTCTGTTGCGCGTCGATCGCAATGTCGGGCGAGGGTTCCACTCCGATGGCTTCGGTTAATACAACTCGTGCAATCTTTTCATCTCCATCGGCGGACTCTCTATCGAACATCGCTTGGGATGTTTCCGCCCTTGCATTCAGGACATCGGGGAGCGTGGAACGCCCATTATTCAATTGCTCTTCGGCTGCATCCTGCGTTGTCTGCGCTGTCTTAAGCGTTTCCTGAGCGGCCTGCAGGCGCTCCTGGGCCGTCACGAGTCTGTAATAGGCGCTGGAGACCTGGAAGGCCACTTCCTGATTGGTTTGGATAAAGTTTGCCCCGGCCGCCAGTTTCTCCGCGGTGGCCGCATCCACTCGGGCTTCGCGCCGGCCGAAGTCGAAGATCAGGTATTGCAGCGTGACCTCCGGCTGCACCAGCGGTATCCGTACCAAGGTGTAGCCAAGTGGCGCCAGCGGTTTCGGAAAGGGATTGATGATCCGTTGAGCGGCAAAAGCGGCTACGCCCGCAAGAACGGGATAGTAAGCGCTCCTCTCGATGCCTAACTGGTCGGCTTTTTGTTTAGCGCGCTCCCAGACCACGCGCGTGCGCGGGTTGTTGTGCTCGGCAATGTCGATCAGTTCGGCCAGCGTATAACTATGGCTCGGGACGAGCGTTGCGATCCTTTCTTGCGGAACGGCCTGCGCCGCGCAATCGGCCGCCGACTGTGGAGTAGAAATGTTTCCGGCACACTGCGCCCATAAGGCTTGCAGCGGATTAACCCACAGCAGTAACAGCAAAGGCGCCAGACGAGCGGCAGCGTTTACGGGCCGGCGCCACGGGATTCCCCCAACCAGGTGTTGAGTGCGGAACAAGCAGCACATGAAGTAGATCATGGTAACAGGTAATAGTTCCGGAACACGCTCAGGGTGCCTCGAACGATAGAATTAGTGTTGTATTTCACACTTTCGAGGGGAAATGAGAATGGCAAAAGTAGCGGAAGTATTCATTGAAACCCTGGTCGCGGCAGGGGTGAAGCGCGTGTACGGCGTGTCTGGGGATTCTCTCAACGGCCTGACGGACACGATTCGCAAACACAAGCAGATTGAATGGGTGCATGTGCGGCATGAGGAGGTTGCGGCGTTTGCCGCTGGCGCGGATGCTCATCTCACGGGCGAAATTGCCGTATGCGCGGGAAGTTGCGGACCAGGAAACCTGCACCTCATCAACGGCCTTTTCGATTGTCATCGCAGCCGTGTTCCGGTTCTGGCGATTGCAGCGCAAATTCCCAGCCATGAACTGGGCAGCGGCTATTTTCAAGAAACGCATCCGGAGAATTTATTCAAAGATTGCAGCCACTACTGCGAATTGGTTTCGCAGCCGGACCAAATGCCGCGCGTGTTAGCCATCGCGATGCGGACGGCTCTTACCAAGCGGGGCGTCGCAGTGATCGTCATTCCGGGAGATGTAGCGCTGCGCGATTGCTCCGCGCCGGCAATCTCTTTGGGAATCGGTAATTCCGCCTCAGTTCTTCGGCCTTCCGATGAGGAGCTAAGGAGCGCCGCGGAGATTTTGAATCGCGCTCGCAAGGTGACCATTCTGGGCGGCGCGGGCTGTCAAGGCGCACACGACGAGCTGGTTGCCGTTGCCGAACGGATGAAGGCGCCGGTTGTTCACGCGCTGCGCGGGAAAGAATTTATAGAGTATGACAATCCGTATGACGTGGGGATGACGGGGCTGCTCGGTTTTTCTTCCGGGTATCACGCCATGATGAATTGCGACGCACTTCTCATACTTGGGAGTGATTTCCCCTATCAACAGTTTTATCCCAAAAATGCGAAGATCATCCAGGTCGATTCGCGCGGCGAACAAATCGGACGCCGCACGGCAGTCGACCTCGGCCTGATTGGCAACGTGAAGGACACGCTGGACGCGCTCACGCCACTGCTGGATGACAAGTCAGACCGCTCGTATCTGGACACATGCCTCCGCCATTATAAACAGGCGCGCAAGGGGCTGGATGATCTCGCGGTTGGCGAGCCAGGACGTACACCGATTCATCCGCAGTATGTCGCGAAAGTTCTGGATGAGCTTGCGGCAAAAGATACGGTGTTTTCCTGCGACGTGGGCACGCCCACGGTTTGGGCCGCGCGCTACTTGAGTATGAATGGCCAGCGCCGGTTACTAGGTTCTTTCACCCACGGCTCGATGGCAAATGCCCTGCCGCAGGCCATCGGCGCCCAGTCCGCCTATCCCGGCAGGCAGATCGTCAGCCTCTCGGGCGATGGCGGTTTGGCGATGTTGCTGGGAGACCTGCTCACCCTGAAGCAACTCAAGCTGCCAGTCAAGGTTGTCGTGTTTAACAACAGCTCCCTTGGCTTCGTGGAACTTGAGATGAAGGCAGCTGGGCTGGTCGACTACGGAACGAACCTGGTCAATCCAAACTTTGCAAAACTTGCTGAGTCAGCAAGCATCTTCGGCTTTCGCGTTGAGAAGCCAGAAGAGCTGCGGCCCGCTTTGACTGACGCGCTGGCTCATGATGGCCCGGCGCTGGTTGAAGTGATCGTAAGCCGGCAAGAGCTGTCTATGCCGCCGACGATCAGTGCGGAGCAGGCGTTGGGGTTTGGTCTCTACATGATTCGCGCCGTGTTGAGCGGGCGCGGGGATGAAGTCATCGATCTCGCCAAGACCAATCTTTTCCGCTAAATCAGCGCTGGACGCTGTTCGCGGGGCGATGCGCCACAATCCTAAGAGGATGATGAGCGAAGCGCCCGCTGAGATCAGCCCTCTTGCTTCGCTCTGGCTGGCGATAAAGAAGATCGAGCACGATAAAGTTAACGGCAGCGGGCTGGCGCTAAGGAATGCTCTGGCAGTGGCGCTGCCGCTTGGCGTGGGACTGGTTCTTGGCAACCCGCTGGCCGCAGTGGCGGTGGCCACCGGCGCATTGAACGTTTCCTATTCAGACGGCACGGACCCGTATAAGCAGCGCGCCCGCCGCATGATCGGCTGGAGCGTTCTTGGAGCCATAGCCGTGTTTGTAGGTTCGATCACCGGGCTGTGGCACGTGTCCGCAATCCTGGTGGCGGCGCTATGGGCGTTTGCCGCCGGTATGCTGGTTTGTCTAGGCCAGCGCGCGGGTGACCTCGGGTTAAATACATTAGTCGTCCTGATCGTTTTTGCCGCGCATGGCGCGATTTCAGTAAGCAGCGCGGTTGACGCCGGGTTACTGGTGCTGGCCGGCGGTCTGCTGCAAACGGCCTTCGCACTGCTGTTATGGCCAGTGCGCCGCGACCGGCCCGAACGCCGGGCTGTGGGACAGGTTTACTTGGATCTGGCACAGGAGTTGGACCCGCTTTCGGATAGCCCGGCGTCCACTCCTCTGAGCGCGCCCAGCGCCACGGTTCAGGACACGCTAGCCGCACTAGGCCGTGACCACAGCGTCGAAAGCGAGCGCTACCTGCTGCTCTTTGACCAGGCCGACCGGTTGCGGCTCTCCATCTACCTGCTCAATCGCTCGCGCGATTCGCTGGGCGAGGGGGACGATCAAAAATCCGAAGCGGAAAGCGACGCCGCCGCGCAGCTCGACAAAATGCTTCTATTGGTCGCAAAGCTGCTTGCAGCTGTCGGGAACTGCCTGATCGAGGGGCGTGCTTCGGAAGATCTGGAGAGCATCCGGAAAGAACTGCGCTCGCTGGCCGAGGTCGCCGAGGCGCAAAAGACGTCGCCGGAACTGCGGCTGGGCCCTAACATAGCTTCGGCGATTGACGTTGTAGCCGGACAGCTCCGGCTGGTGGTACAGCTCGCCGAAAAATCCACTTTGGACGATGAAAACGGACTCACGGCGAGCGGTCAGGCGCCGCCTTTGAAACTGCAAATCGCCAGCGGGCTAGCCACGCTTCGAGCGAACTTCGACTTTCGTTCCGCAATCTGCCGGCATGCCATCCGCCTCAGTCTTTGCGTCGCCGTGGCAGATGCAATTGAACGAGCGGTAGGCTGGCAACGCGCCTACTGGCTGCCTATGACGGTGGCCGTGGTGCTGAAGCCGGACTTCACGTCGACCTTCAGCCGCGGTGTCCTACGGCTCTTAGGCACTCTCTGCGGTTTGATGCTGGCCACGGTCCTTTACCTGCAGCTTCCGCAGTCGGCACTCACGCAAGTGCTGCTGGTTGGGATATTCACGTTCTTCCTGCGCTACCTGGGACCGGCAAACTACGGCGTATTTACCGTGGCGATCAGTGGATTAATTGTGTTCCTGATTGCCGCCACCACGCCCACCTCACCGCAGGAAGTGGTGGTGGCACGCGCCCTGAACACCACAGCCGGAGGGCTGCTGGCGCTGCTGGCATACGCCCTCTGGCCGACTTGGGAGCGGACACAAGTTTCCGAAGCGATGGCCGCGATGTTCGACGCCAGCCGCCTCTATTTCCAGGTGTTGATGCAGCGGCTGACTAGCGGCGACGACTCTTTGCGTGCCGCTTTGGACAATGCCCGCCGAGCCTGGCGGCGCGCTCGTACTGCCGCCGAAGCTTCCGTCGACCGCGTGCTTGCGGAACCGGGAACAACTCCGGCTAAGCGCGATTGCCTCGCCTCCATGCTGGCCAGTTCTCACGCTTTGGTTCAGGCCATCATGGGCCTGGAGGCGGGCACCATGAAAACTACGGTTCACACCTCTCCCGCCGCGCTAAGCATTTTCGCCAGAGATGTGGATTTCACGCTTTACTTTCTGTGCGCCGCGCTGCGCGGATCACGCGCGGCCAGCCAGAGCCTTCCCCAACTCCGCGAGGATCACCGCCGCCTGATTGAATCGCGCGCCAGTTTCTCCGCGAGCGACGAATACATTCTGATTGAGACCGACCGCCTGACAGTAAGCCTGAACACCTTGCGAGAGCAAGCCATGCGCTATGTGAACGGCTGCTGAACGCTCGCGTTACTTGCCATCCGCTGCGTTGGTTTTTACGAAGCAGCGCAGCACTTCCGCAACGCTCCATGCCTGGGCGCAGCAGCCGCGCGGCAAGAACGGCGCTTCGGCATCGAAGATCTCACTAATGGAACCCACGCACGCAGACTGCAGGTGTGTCTCAAAGCCGCTCAAGAAGCCACGCGCTGTTTTTTGATCCCCCGGATAGACCCTTAGCCAGGCATCGATGAACGGTCCCATCAGCCACGCCCATACGGTGCCCTGGTGATACGCCGCATCGCGCGACCGCAGGTCGCCATCGTACTGGGTTTTATAATCCGGCTCGCCGGGCGCAAGGGAACGTAAGCCCACGGGCGTCAAGAGCCTTTCCTTGACCGTTTGCACCACCGGTTCCCACTTGGATCGATGCAGAATGGGATGCTCCAACGAAATGGCGAAAATTTGGTTTGGACGGCAACAGGGATCAGCCGGGCTGTTCTCGCCGTCTATCAGGTCATATAGGTAGCCGCGTTCTTCATTCCAAAAACGTTTGTTAAACGATTCACGGGCGCGCTCGGCGTGAGTGGCAATGCCGTCCGCTTCGCCCTGGCGGTCTGCTTCGCGCAGCCATCCTTCGAGCAACCGCAGCGCGTTGTACCAGAGAGCGTTGATCTCAACTGCCTTGCCCCGGCGAGGAGTGACAACCCAGCCATCGACCTTAGCGTCCATCCAGGTCAACTGATAGCCTTCCTGTCCCTGCACCAGCAAACCATCTTCGTGGTCGACATGGATATTGAACTTCGTACCACGCAAATGGTGCGCGACAATATCAATCAACTGAGGCAACAGATAGGCCAGTAAATGAGGATCGTCCGCTTGCTGCAAGTAACTGCGGCACGCGTGAAAGAACCAAAGCGTGGCATCGGCGGTGTGATAAAGCCCCTCGGACCGTCCTTCGGGAAACATGTTCGGAACCAAGCCATCGCGAATATAGTGAGCAAAGGTCCGGAGGATATAACTAGCTTCCACGCGGCGTCCGGTGGCCAGCGTCAAGCCCTCCAGACTGATCATGGTGTCGCGGCCCCAATCCGTGAACCAGTGGTAACCCGCAATCACGCTGCGAATTTCGTCCCCCGCCGCGCTTGCCCGCGTGGTGTCCACGGGCCTGCCCACCGGCGTGAACAGAAATTGATCGGCCGCCCAAACCAATTGATGACACATGTCGCCGCCCGCTTTCGAACTCGCTTCGAGCAGCAGGCGCCGCTTGCGGTCTTGTTCCGCGTCCCAGGCCTGCTTCGGGTCGAGCGTCAGCATGACATTCCACGGCTCGGTGGAAGCGACCAACGTCGCCTCTTTTGCGACGTCGATGTCGATCGAAAAATACCCAGGGCTCCACAAATCGCCATGCCAAATATAGCCCCGGCTACGTTCGATCTCATAAACGACATCCGGAATGCGGAGTATATCCATCGAAAAGGATGCGGCTTCTCCCAATACACTCAGCCGCAAGGGCGGTAAGTCATTGTCGGCCTTGAGCTCATAGCGGTGATCGCGTATGGTCACCGTATACCCTTCGATGGGCGAGTTGACCGCAGCTTCGTGTTCGCGCATGTTCACGGCAGGCCGCAATTGCAGTTTCACCGGTTCGGCGCCATAGGTCAGCCGGTAATTTACGTAGACCGTGTTCTGGTGATGCGGCAGCACCAATTTCTTTTCGAGCGTGATGCCTTCGAATTCGTAGGTCCAGACCGGCAACCCACCTTCGGTATGAAAGCTCGCCAAGTGGCGGGCACTGTCGCGCGCGTCTTCCTCCTGCCGCAACAAGCCATTAAGCGCCACGCGCCTGCCGTCCGGAAAAACGACTTCTTCCAGAATCTCGTTCAACATCATGGTGCGGCCCAAAGGAGCCGCCAACGCCGCTATCAGGTAGCCATGAAAAACGCGCGTCAGCGTTCCGGCAATCGAGCAGGAAGCGTACCCGCCCAATCCGTTGGTCACCAGCCATTCTGTCTCAACGGCCAAGCGAAGTTCTTCTTTGCCAAACGGCAGCGCCGTGTTCCGGCTGAATATTTTATTCATGCGCCATCACCGGATGCAGCACTACCGCGGCATGCGCCGGTATGCGCCAATTTTCATCGCTATCCGACTCGATTACTCCGCAACCTCCGTATTGCGGATCTTCGGTGGACCACAAGGTTTTCCACGCCTTCCGTTCGGGCGGGCCCAATAACGGCTCCGGTGAGGGATTCAATTCCAATTCGACTCCTAAATTCACCAACAACAACCGGTCATTTTTATAGCCTGGCGAAAAGTAGCGCAGCACGAAGCAACTGGCGGAGAGCACCGCGCCATCGATACCCTCCGCCCCTTGGCGAGAGATGACCGCGTCTTCTCTTCGCAGCCGCAGCAGATCACGATGAAGATGATAGAGTTGCAAATGCTTCCATGACTCGCTATGGTCCAAGCGCGAACGTTCGAACGTGCTGAGCGCAGCCGGGTCCGCGAAGCTTCGCCGCATCTCCGGCGTCCCCAGCGCACGCCATTGCGAGAGAAATTTTTCGCGGCCTTGCTTGATCGTTTTCGACAGTTCGCGATTATGGTCGGCGAAAAAAAGAAAGGGACCGGACGCGCCGAATTCCTGACCTTGAAACAGCATGGGCGTACCCGGAGCGAGCAGCGTTAAGGCCGTGATGGCTTTGTACGTACCAGGCGCGGTGAGTTGGTGCAGACGCTGTCCTCGCGCCGAATTTGCCACCTGGTCATGATTCTGAATGAAGTTAATCATGGAGGCGCGCGGCAGGCCCAGCGTGGAATGTCCTCTACGCTTTTTCTGCCAGCGGTACCACTGGCCTTGGAACAAATAGCCGTACTTGATCCCAGAGAGCAGCTCTTGCGGAGTGCCCCGGTAATCGGAATAGTACGCGTCCGATTGACCTGTTAGCGCCACCATCGCGGAGTGATGAAAATCGTCGTTCCAGAGCGCATCCAGACCGAATCCGCCATCTTTGATAGAAGTAATGAGACGCGTTTCCTGGGGCTCGTTTTCGCCGACGAGTACAATACTGCGCTGGCCGGCCGCCAGTCGCGCCGCTTCCCCGATCTCCATTAAGACATGCGGTCCCGATTCGTCGTATATATTTTGCGTGGCGTCGAAACGCAGACCATCAAGATGAAACTCTCTGATCCAGTAGGCGGCATTTTCACGAAAAAACTCGCGCACCGGGCGGCTGTGTTCACCATCGAAATTCAGCCCTTGACCCCAATCGGTCTTGTGCTTCCGGCTGAGATAAAACGGCGAAAACTTGGTGAGGTAATTTCCCTCCGGGCCCAGGTGGTTGTAAACAACATCCAATATGACGCCGATTCTCAGGGCGTGGGCCTTATCGACAAACGCGCGCATGTTGCCGGGCCTTCCATAAATAGACGCCGGCGCAAAAGGCTGCACACCGTCGTAACCCCAACCGAATTTTCCGGGAAAATCCGCCACCGGCATAATTTCGATCAGAGTGATGCCGGTCTCTTGCAAAAACTCCAATTTTCCCGCAGCAGCTTTCCATGTTCCTTCGGGAGTAAACGTACCCAGGTGCAGTTCATAAATTACCTGCCCGGGCAATTTTGCGCCAAGCCAATTTTCGTCGGACCAGGGAAATGTTTGCGGGTCCACTACCGCTGAAAATCCGTGCGGGCCGGTGGGCTGATAGCGCGACGCCGGGTCGGGGTACGATTCCCCGCCATCCAGTTGATATTTGTATTTGGTTCCGGCCAAAATGCCGGCAGCGAATCCTGAAAAATAGCCGTTGTCTTCGCGCGTGAGCGCAGCCGGCTCGTGTGCATCCTCGAAAGTGACGGAGACCGATTGTCGCTCCGGGGCCCAGACGCGGAAATGCGTTCCGCCGGCTTCGACGGAAAACTCCGCTCCTACGGGTATATTTCTCAAAACGTTGGAGGAATTAGCATTCGCTATGGGCTGAGGCATCAGATAGGGTCACAAGATAGATTCGTCATCAGCCGGATGATTTCGGATTGGGTTTACACTCCGATTAGTGTATCCATGCCTTTAGCTGAAGACATCGCTTTGATAGCTCGCCAGGAAGCAATTTTGCGTTTTCCGCGTTTTGATGAAGAGACTGCCTGGCAGCTCGGTTCCCGCCTGCGAGAAATGGCCGTTTCACGCGAGCTGCCGATTGTGATAGACGTGCGTCGCTTCGGCCAGCCGTTGTTTTATAGCGCACTGGCGGGGACATCGCCGGACAACGCGGAATGGGCCCGCCGCAAAGGAAATGCGGTAGCGCGCTTTCACCGCAGCTCCTACGCCATGGGCCTCGAGATGCAATTGAAAAACACTACGCTCTTTGACAAGTTCGGCTTAACGCTGGTCGAATTTGCGGCGCACGGCGGCGGCTTTCCGCTGGCTGTCGCGGAGGCCGGTGTCATCGGGTCGGTTACTGTTTCGGGGCTGCCGCAGCGCGACGATCACCAATTGGTAGTAGAGGCGCTGTGCCTGGAAACCGGACACGATTTTTCCGCGCTCCGGCTGTAAACGCGCGCGGTTGCTAGCGGAGTTTGCGCGCGAAAAAATCAGCAGCAGCCTGATAGGCGGTTACCCAGCTGCGGTGCAGGAGGAACTCGTGGATTTCATTGGGCAGAATCAATTGCTCGAACTCGACGTGCCGCTGGCGCAGGGCTTCCACCAGAACAACCGACTGAGAAAACGAGACATTGCGATCATCGTCGCCGTGGATGAGTAGAACGGGCGATTTCCAGGTATCGACCGATGCCATGGGAGACGATTCAAAAGCCACGCGCAGGGCTTCCTGGTACTCACGCTGCTGCTTGGGATCGCCGCCTGCGGGCTGCGCGGCAGACTCGCGCAAGTTACTCCAATCGTGGACGCCGTGAAAATCAACGCCCGCGGAAAACAGATCGGAGGCGCGGGAAAGCGCCATGGCTGTCAGATAGCCGCCGTAGGAACCGCCCCAGACTCCGATATGGTTCGGTTCCACATCGGGACGGTTTTTCAAATACAAACCTGCTCCGATTACGTCGTTCATCTCGCTTCCACCGGCTGCCCCGTAATGGATTGCTTCACGGAAATTGAGCCCGTACCCGATACCGCTGCGGTAGTTGACGGAAAGGACTACATAACCTTGGCTGGCCAGATACTCATTGAGCGCATAAGCATTCGAGTAATAAGGACGGTAGTGGAAACCTAGCAGCATCTCGCGGCGGGAACCACCATGGAAGAACACGATTGCAGGATGGCGTCCACCGCCGCCATGGGGCGGAAGAAAGAGCTGGCCGTGAATCTGCGTGCCATCGGCAGCCGTAATCATGACCGCTTGCGGTTTGACGAGCGAAGCCGCCGGAAATTCGGAAGGCACAATCCCCTCCGCCAAGGGCTTGGTTTTTCCATCCGGGAGCCGGACCATGGCGCTCGAACGCTGGTTAAAGCTAGAGGAAAGAAATATGACCGCGGAATTATCCGCTACCGGTGACGGAGACATCTCGATCTCCTCGCCGCTGGTCACGGCCTTGGGCGAGGAGCCGCCGGCTGGGCTGACGCTCCACAAGTGGCGCCGGTCAATATCGGTCAGATTCGACGAGAAGTAAATTGTTCCGGCGTCGGGGCAAAGCACCGCTTGCTCCACTTCGCCTTCACCAGGCGTGAGCTCGACCGGTGTCTCGCCGTTGAGCGGCAGGCTGTACAAGTGAGACCAACCGCTGCGCTCCCACGGAAAGACCAGCCGCCCACCGGCCGTCCAGAATAATTGTGTTTCCGTCGTGAGAGCGTGAAATACGCTGCCCGGTCCCTCCGCCGCTTTAAAGATCTGCCGGGCGACGCCCGTTTTCACGTCGGCGATGCGAATGGACCAAGGTTCACCTTGCCGCTCGGTGCCGGAACCAAGACCTCGCCTAGAGGTCGGGACCCGGACGTAAGCGAGATGCGCTCCATCAGGAGACCAGGCCGGGTAGGAATCTCTGTCGACGCTCGCGTCCATATAACGCAATTGATCGTTGGAAGGCGTGTAGACACCTATGAAGCTGTGCGTGCCGCGGGCGCTAACAAAGGCCAATTCAGAGCCATCGGGCGACCACTGCAAACTGTTCTGCTGGCCCAGTTGCGCGATTACGTTCTTCGCCTCGCTTTTCTGATTGTCAGCGGGCAACTTCAAGATGAAAATTTGACCGCCGCGTAAGAAAGCTATGGTTCCCTTGGAAGAAACAGAGGGAGCATGGCCCTCGGTCAGCATTTTGGGATCGCTTGTCTTGGGGCCATGGCTATCCGTTGCCACATACCAAATTTGCTGTTGCGGCCTTGTCGGGTTCCAGTTGGGATTAGGATTCGCGGTACCAACGTGCTCGAAGTCGCCGCCTCGCACAAACAGCAGGTAGCTGCCGTTGGGAGCCCATGCCAGATCGTCGATATCCTCTCCGTCGTCAGTATTAAAGCTGGTGACCGGGTGCCCGGTCCACTCGGGACCTTGTGCGATCCAGACGTTCCGCTTGCCCTCGACATTTTCCACCCAGGCCGCCTTCGCTCCGTTTGGAGCGGGAACTGGACTGCTGGCAAAGGGTGCGCTCATTACCTGAGCAATGCTGAAAGGACGGTCCGGCGCGCCGAAAAGACTAGAGATGGCGGCGAACGAGCAAAGTAAGAGGAAGAATGATCTAGCTGGAGCTGGCATGCGAATTGGCTATTCTTTCGCGCGACAAGGCGGCCCAGCAAAAGAGTAAACCGCTTAGAGAAAACGAACGGCTACGCTACCGAGGCTGAGAAGAAAATACTCAAGAAAGCAGATCTTAGCACAGCGGCAACGTCACGCGACGCGGGCGTTGCCATCGGAACTCTGCCGGGCAGCCCGGGGTAGCGCCAAAGAGAAAGTGGTTCCGCCTATTTCGTCACTGGCGACCCAGATTCGCCCGCGATGCGCCTCCACGATCTTCTTCGCTACCGACAATCCCAGCCCGGTGCCGGCGACGCCGCGCCGCAATTCGGGAGATCTGTAGAAGCGCTCGAAGACCCGGTCACGTTCGGTGGCGCGAATGACTGGGCCAAAGTTGTGGACAGAGAAGACCATCTCTCCTCCAATTTCCCGGGCGGAGATCTGGATGGCCGATCCCGCCTTTGAGTACTTCGCGGCGTTATCCACGAATTGCCGCATGGCCATTTTCAGAAGTTCGCAGTCCGCGTCCACAGCCAAGGCGGGGTCTGGAACGGCAACGGTAACGGAATAATTCGCCAGAGCGGAGGCGTGCTCGGCCAATATCTGGCGGAGCATGGGTGCTATGGGCATGGCGGCAGGCTGCAGCCGGATCTGCGCTGAATCGAGCTTGGCCATCTGCAGAAGACGGCTCGCCAATAGAGTAAGGCGATCCGCTTGATCGTCAATCAGCGAAACCAGTTCCCAGGTGGGATCCGGCAGCGAGCCGATCTCGAGCAAGCCGGAGCTGGCGGTTCGAATGGCGGTCAGCGGAGTTTTGAAAGCGTGCGCGAGGGCGTCCAGCACGGCCGTGCGAAGTTCCTCGGCTTTGCGCGCCGCCTCCGAGCGCGTTTCTTTGTCGAGCGAACGCGCTCGCTCTATAGCGATGGCGGCGAGTGAAGCCACTGCGTCCACAAGCACCGGGTCCAATCCGGGACCAAGCAAAACGATTGCGCCCAGCGAATTGGAACCCAGCCGAAGAGGCCTGCGCCAAAGCCCAGCGGGCAAATTGCTTTCGCTGGAATCCATGAGATAGGTGGCGCGAGCCAGGGTCTCGACGTGCTGAGATGAAAGGCCAGCGGCCTCTTCACTGGCCGAAGCCGCGTCAAAAATCGCGACTCCGTCTACGCCGAACGTATCCGCTACAACGGTGGCAATCTGAATTCCGATGTTTTGCCGGCGATCCGGTTGCTTGCAATCCAGAAGCAGTATGCGGCGGCTCAGATCGCATAGCTTTTGTGTATTACTTTCTTTGTGACGTGCATCTTGCGCCTGCTGTTTGATTTTGGCGGATAGGCGTCCAACTACAATTGCCGTTGCTTCAAACGCAACAACCGACACAACGTTTCTGCCATCTATGATGCCAAAGGTGGAGGCGGGCGGGACAAAAAAGTAAGTCAGGCAAATCGCGGCCGCTATGGAAGTAAGCGTCGCTTCCCAGAAACCGCCGGCTACAGAGACCAGAACAACAACCAGTAAGTACAGACTATTTTCTGAAGCCAGATTGAGTTGCAGATGATAGCCGCAGTAGGTAAGTAACAGAATTGCAACAATACCGGCGAGGGCTCCTTGCAAAATCCGTAAATACTTCACGCTAAGGCCACCATAGCCCGCCTGAAATAAAGAAGGCATAAAGAACCAGGCTCGTTCGGGTCCGGGCAAAAAGCCTGTGCTAATCCGCGCGATAGCCTGACCGGGTATACACGGTCGCGTGCGGTACGGCGACCGTTACTTTGATAGAGCGCCACTTGCCGTTTCGCTCGTGCGATTGAGGAATATAGCTGAGCACATATTCATTCCGCAGAGCGTGGCCGATCGCGGCAGTGGCCGCGTGAAGGCCGGCAGCGTCATGGACGACAAAGGAAATGCCGCCGGTTTTGCCTGCCAGTTCCTCGAGAAAGTCGAGACCGGCACGCTGCTCGGTCAGTTGCACCGCTTTCTTACTGGCCGGCGGGTTATAAAGAGAAATCGTGTAAATCTGGGCGTCTGATTCGAGCGCGCGCGACAGCAATTCACTCTTGGAATAGCGGCTGTGATTATCCATTCCGTCTGAGACCACGACCAATGCCCTTCTGCCCTGCTTTGCCGCGCGAAGCCCATCCAGGCTGGCGTAGATTGTATCTGTTAGCGCGGTGCTGCCATATGCCGCGCGAAAGGATACACGGCTCAGCATAGAGTCAAATTCGGTAGTGAAGAACGACTCGCGGTGAGGGTTCGACGACACGGTATAGAGAAACGCCTCGTCTTCCGGATTCGCTTCGTCCAGAAAGTCGCTCAACGCGGTTTTCGCCGAGGGCAGCGCACTATCCATACTCCCGCTCACATCCAAAACAATCCCCATGGAAGCCGGAACATCCCGCTCAGTCAGCGCTGCTATGCGCTGGTCGACTTTGTTTTCTTTGACTTGAAATTGTTTCTGCGTGAGTCCGTTGACCATGGCTCCTTGACGGTTGGTTACCGTAACCGGAACAATCACCAGCTCCGAATTCGACTTGAACATGAATTCGCTGTGCGAGCCATCCTGAGCGGCTGCGTTAAACGCCAGAAGCGCGAACGTCAGCGGTACGCACAGGCGCGATGAAAACTGGTTTTGATTTTTCATACGGTTGAGGGAAAACGCAGGGCCAAATTACCGCTCCTGGGAGGGGAATGCGGCGTGGTACGCCCTGCGTTTTCTAGTCAGCTGAAAGCAGTGTAAATCGGACGGCATGAAAAAGGCATAAAGAACACTAAGACTTTTCGGTTAACGAAGTCACGGCGAGAATTAATCGTTTTTTCCAATATTTCCTCATGACTTCCTTACACAGACGGGGGCACAATTGCTAAATACACGGCTAGCTATGAGACGAGTTACTTACGACCTCCATGCCTTCCGGCCAGCGCGGCTTTGATGATTCATTTGCAATTGAGCGGGCTCGGCTCTGCACGGACACGCGGTGCAAGGATCGCTGAGGGGCGTTACGATTGATTCAAACGATGCAGCTAAGGACAGGACAAGTGTTCTGATGCACAACGCCAAGTCTAATCTTGATACTATCGCGCCCGGCGATAAGACGCTAACGTCTGAAGTACTGGCACTTGAGATTGAAAAACTAATACCACAAAGGAGGGATACGACGCACCTCGGCGAGAAGCCAGATCGACAAGTAGGTCAAAGACAACCAGCTCAAGCGCAACCGGCAAAAGCCGATCAGGATAGGGCGGAACGTTTCAATCTCGAAGCACAGCTAACATCAAACAACTACACTTACAGCCATTCCCTGACCTACACATTCGACTCTTACACACAGTAAGGAATAAATACCATGACGAAGTTGAGCAACCAATTTTTCGCTTTAAACGGGCCTTCCTTCCGCTTGCAACGCGGCTCCCCGGACGAAAGATGCCAAGGCAATCCATATCAATATGAAAAACACATGCCGAATGTATTAAATTCGGTAGGGAGCTCACTTCTGGAAACGGGCGGTAGCGGAGCGCAAGGCCACAACACGGCCGCCGACACTTGCTGCGCGCCGAGTTTTCCAAACACGACTACATGTCGATTCGAAACGAATTTTGAAATGACATTGCGAGCCACCCGAGACGCCATTTTCTTCTTCTAAATTATGTGGGCTGCTTATGTGCCGGGAGACGAACCGGCTTACGTGAAAACCAAAATGCGAGAGCCGCAAGGCAAGGTCCTCATCGTGGACGATGAAGCACCCGTCCGCAGAGCGTTGCAAGGCGCTCTGCGCGGCCTGGGCTTTGAGGTTCTGGGCGCGGGTACTGCGGAGGAGGCGATCCAACTGGTCAAGGCGATCCGCTACGATGCCATGGTCCTGGATGTCTCAATGCCCGGCGGCGGTGGATTGGAGGCTTGTACCGAAGTCCGGCGCCTACGGCCGCGGCTCGGCATTCTGATGTTAACGGTCCATGATGACTACGAAACAAAGGTACAAGCGCTGGACGCCGGCGCGGATGACTACGTCACCAAACCTTGCCATATGGGG
>Ga0193743_1001287_pt1 | contig 18681 bp, 15 predicted proteins | sample L2c2metaG_FD_143038 | JGI IMG/M metagenome (GOLD analysis project Ga0193743, IMG submission 143038) | Soil microbial communities from a riparian zone of the East river system, Colorado, United States - L2c2 | ecosystem: Environmental > Terrestrial > Soil > Riparian zone | place: USA: East River... | reverse complement strand
TCGCCAAGAATGACGATCGCGTCATCGAGCCGCGCCAGCGTACGCCAGATGACGAGTTGTCGAGCCGCTCTGTAGTAGTTGTCGCCTCCGGCTTCGCGCTTCGACCATGTAGCCCACGCGGCCCACACGCAAGCGGCCACCAATCCGACCAAGGCAATGCGGGGCACGTTCATTCGGCTGCCACGACGCGATCAACGCCGACCGTTGCCGCGCGTGGCGTTTCGAGAGGCGCAATGCTCAGCGTCCACAGTGGCGCAACGAATGATTGCTCGACCGGCTGCTGCCAGGGCGCCAGAAAGGCAACGCCCGGTAATCCACGACAGCCGAGAAACAATGCGTTGATCATTTCGTCCTTGATAATTGAGAAGATAGAAACGTCGGCATTCCATTGCTTGGCGAGCCAGGCAGATCCGCTGAGATCGCCGGCCTCCACGTGGGTTTGGCGAACATCATCACGGCTGCGGCGACGAGTGCCGGCAGACCGAGGCGGATTACCGGGTCATGAATGTAGCCCGCGATGGTTGCGTCTGCCGACAGCGAAAATATCAGGTCCGGCGCAAGGCCGCCAGAAAATGCAGCAGGAGAGCTTGCAGAGTTGCGAGGCCTCTGATCGATTCGGGATAGGCGATACGAGGCCCTTTTTGCAGGTCCTGTCTCGCTTGAGCTCGTAAGGCGCCGCAAAGCCCAAGCCCCATTTCGGTTTTGCCGACGACGCGGCATTGCGCCGAAGCCTGCAGCGACCCGCGATCAAGGCCGACACGATCAGCGTTGCGAAGAAGCCGGTTGGTGCTCCACCAGCGGATAGAACATCAGGAGTGCCGCGACCAGTCCGAGTGCCGGCAATTCATACCGTTGAAAGCCCTGGCTCAATCCGATCCGGACCAGGAACGCCACCGGAATCGCCAGCACCATCAGGTCGTAGAGAAACAGATATGGCGTGGTCAGCAAGGTACCCGTCGCGAGCGCCGCGGCCTTCAACGGATAGCCTATGCGGCTGCGCCACATCACCACCAGCACAACCGCCACTGCACCACTCATGATCCATTGAAACACCCACGCCAGTTGCTCGGTGCCGCCGAAATACCGCACCAGCGCGAAAATGCTTTGCATCTTGCCCCAGGGTGCACGGCCCTCGGTCAGGAAGGCCTGCGAGAACATCGGCAGCCAGTGAAAGAACGCCTGCCAGGTCTCGGTGCCGAAGGCGAGCCACGATACGGCCGCCATCGCGACCGCCACGACACCGGCGGTGAAGAACACCGTCCATTGCGAGGCCGCGATCAGCACCAGCGGAAACAACAGCCCGTATTGCGGCTTGTAGCTCAACAGTCCGAGACAGATACCTGACAGCACCGGCCGCGTCGGCATCAGATAGAGCGCGCCGCCGATCAGCGACGCCGTGAGGAAACCGTTCTGCCCGACCAGCGTGTTGGTGAGCACCACCGGAAATGCCGCCGCCAGCAACAAGCCGAACGGCCGGCCGACGATCGCGCGCATGATGGCAAGGTAGGGCACGAGGCTTATCGTCACCCAGCCGATGAAGGCTACCGCATAAGGAAAATGCGCCAGCTGGCTTGCGACGAACAAAAAGGGTGGCGGGTAGTGCCAGGCGAAGTTGCCCTCATAGCTCCGGCCGAGCACCGCGACTTGCACCTGCTTCTGGATATCCCAATCATAGGCTAGCGCGGGGTGGCCATCGAGCACCAGCTTTCCGGCGGACCAGACGTTGACGAAATCGGTCGGGATACCCAGGCCCTTTTCGTCGAATATCCACCAATGGGCAAAGAACTCCGTCGGGAAAAACGTTACGTGGATGACGCACAACACAAAGCACACGTTCAGCAGCGCAGCAGGGGCAGCCTTGTGTTGAGGAATAATCGTCGGTGCGGATACGGGCATGGCCATGCGAAGTCCTTTGCGCGCCGCCGCGCCTTGGCGAAGCGCACACCTTCAACCAATAGGCCAAACAGCCTTGAAGAAATCTTAAGGTATAAGGTGGTCCTGGCGGCATTTTGCGGCGAAATGGCCTGGCCGTAAAAATCAAACTTCGGCTATCGGCCACTCTCACTCCCAGGTTAGTGCCCCGCCATTCTGGTATTCGATCACCCGGGTCTCGAAGAAGTTCTTTTCCTTCTTGAGATCCATCGCTTCCGACATCCACGGGAACGGATTTTCCGTCTCATCGAACACGCGCGAGAGCCCGAGTTGGGCACAGCGCCGATTGGCGATGAAATGCATGTAAGTCTCGCACAGCGCGGCATTGAGACCGAGGAAGCCGCGCGGCATGGTGTCCCTTCCGTAACAAGCTTCCAGTTCAGCCGCGGTGCGGATCATCGCACGAACTTCCTCCTGGAACGCTTTGGTCCAGAGCTGCGGATTTTCGATCTTGATCTGGTTGATGACGTCGATGCCGAAATTCAAGTGAATGGACTCATCGCGCAGGATGTATTGATACTGCTCGGCAATGCCGACCATTTATTGCGACGCCCGAGCGACAGGATCTGCGCGAAGCCGGTATAGAACCACATACCCTCGAAGATGACGTAGAAAGCGACGAGATCACGCAGGAACGCCTGGTCCGCTTCTGATGTCCCGGTCTTGAAATCGGGATCGTCGAGATGCTGGGTGTGTTTAAGCGCCCATGCCGCCTTGTCGGTGATCGAGGGCACCTCACGGTACATGTTAAACAGCTCGCCCTCATCAAGGCCGAGGCTTTCAACGATGTACTGGAACGTGTGGGTATGAACAGCCTCTTCAAAAGATTGCCGCAACAGATACTGGCGGCATTCTGGATTCGTGAGGTGCCGGTAAATCGCCAGCACGATGTTGTTGGCGACGAGGCTTTCGGACGCCGCAAAGAATCCGAGGTTACGCTTGATGGCGCGGCGCTCATCCTCGGTGAGGCCGTCGCGTGATTTCCATAGTGCGATATCGGCCTGCATCGAGACTTCGGTCGGCATCCAGTGGTTATTGCAGCCGGCGAGATATTTCTCCCAAGCCCATTTGTATTTCAACGGCAGCAGCTGATTGACGTCGGCGCGGCAGTTGATCATTCGCTTTTCGTCGACGGAAACCCGGCCGCCGCGGCGGTCGATGGTACCGAGGCCGGTTTGATCGGCGCCGGCATCGGAGTTCAAAACGACAGGCGGCGCTGCCGGGTGCACGGCCGCAGCTGTATCGGACCAGTCGAGCATGATTATTGTTCCTTGTTCGTATTGCTTACTGGCAGGCTTCGCATTCGGGATTATCGATGGAGCAGGCGACCGCGCCGGACAGGTCCGGAGCGGTTACCGCCGGCTGAATCACGATCGGCGCGCCAGCCAGCATCATCGTCGTCGATGAGACGCTGTTGAGCTTGCCGTCGGTGCCTTTGAGCGTGGATTTCTCGACGTGCGTCGCGCTGCGCGAGCGCAGGTAATAGGTCGTCTTCAATCCGCGCGACCATGCCAGCCGATAGAGCGCGTCGAGCTTCTTGCCGGATGGATTGGCGATATAGAGATTGAGCGATTGCGACTGGTCGATCCATTTCTGCCGCCGCGCTGCAGCCTCGATCAGCCAAGCGCTATCGATCTCGAAGGCCGTGGCGTACAGTGCCTTGAGGTCGTCCGGAATGCGGTCGATCGAGCCGACGCTGCCGTCGAAATATTTCAGGTCGTTGACCATCACCTCGTCCCACAAACCGCGCGCCTTGAGATCGCGGACGAGGAATTCGTTCACGACGGTAAAATCACCCGACATGTTCGATTTGACGTAAAGGTTCTGGTAGGCAGGCTCGATCGACTGTGCGACGCCGCAGATGTTGGAGATCGTTGCCGTCGGCGCAATCGCCATGACATTTGAATTGCGCATGCCGACCGATTTGACGCGCTCGCGCAATCGAATCCAATCGAGCGTCATTGTCCGATCCATTTCGACCGCGCCGCGCGCTTCGGCGAGCAGCTCAATGGAGTCGATCGGCAGGATTCCCTGGCTCCAGAGCGAACCATTGAAGGACGGATACCTCCCCCGCTCCGCTGCAAGATCGACCGAGGCCGAAATCGCGTGGAACGAAATCGCCTCCATGCTGGTATCCGCGAAACCGACCGCGGCATCCGAGGTGACTGCGATCCGCATCACCTGCAGTGCGTCCTGAAATCCCATCAGGCCAAGACCCACCGGGCGGTGCTGCAGGTTCGAACGACGGGCTTCGGGGATGGTGTAAAAATTGATGTCGATGACGTTGTCGAGCATCCGCATCGCCGTCGTCACGGTGCGCTTAAGGTGCGCATCGTCCAACCTGCCATCCCGGATATGGTTGAGCAGATTGACCGAGCCGAGATTGCAGACGGCAACTTCGTCGTCGGAGGTATTGAGCGTGATTTCGGTGCAAAGATTCGACGAGTGAATGACGCCGGCATGTCGTTGCGGCGAGCGAAGGTTGCACGGGTCCTTGAAGGTGATCCATGGGTGGCCGGTTTCGAACAGCATCGTGAGCATCTTCCGCCACAGATCCGTGGCGCGGACCTGTTTGAACACGCGAATTTCACCACGCGCGGCCTTCGCCTCATAGTAAGCGTAGCGCTCGGCGAACGGCTTGCCATAGAGGTCGTGCAGATCAGGCGCTTCATCCGGTGAGAACAGCGTCCATTCTCTGTCCGCCTCGACGCGCTGCATGAACAAATCCGGCACCCAGTTCGCGGTATTCATGTCGTGGGTGCGGCGGCGATCGTCGCCGGTATTCTTGCGCAGGTCGAGGAACTCCTCGATGTCGATATGCCACGTCTCGAGATAAGCGCAGACTGCGCCCTTGCGCTTGCCGCCCTGATTGACCGCGATCGCCGTATCATTGGCGACTTTCAGAAACGGCACGACACCCTGGCTCTCGCCGTTGGTGCCTTTGATATGCGCGCCGAGGCCGCGCACCCGCGTCCAGTCGTTGCCTAGTCCCCCGGAATATTTCGCCAGCAGCGCGTTATCCTTCACCGACTTGAAGATGCCGTCGAGGTCGTCGGCGACGGTGGTGAGGAAGCAGGACGACAATTGAGGCCGCAGCGTTCCCGAATTGAACAGCGTCGGCGTCGAGGCCATGAAATCAAACGACGACAGCAGATCGTAGAACTCGATGGCGCGGGCTTCGCGGTCGATCTCGCGAATCGCGAGTCCCATGGCGACCCGCATGAAAAATGCCTGCGGCAGTTCGATGCGGTTGCCGTCTGTGTGCAGAAAATACCGGTCATAGAGCGTTTGCAGGCCGAGGAACTGAAACGCGAGATCGCGCTCCGGCTTCAAGGCTGCGGCGAGGCGCTTGACGTCATAGCGGCCGAGATCGGGATCGAGAAGTTCCGCCTTGATGCCGGTCTTGATGTAGGCCGGAAAGTAGTCGGCATACCGCGCGACCATGTCCGCCTGTGACGCGGTAATAGGTGCGGCATGTACAAATGACAGCACCTCGGTCCGCAGCTTGTCGAGCAGCAGCCGCGCGCTGACATAGGCATAATTCGGCTCCTGCTCTACCAGGGTGCGCGCTGCCATCACGGAAGCAAGCGCCAATTCCTCCTGGCTGATGCCGTCATAGACGTTCCGATGCGTCTCGCTAAGAATCGGCGCCGCATCGACGCCATCGAGACCTGCGCAGGCTTCTTCAACGATCAGCGTCAGCCGGATGTTATCGAGCGGGATTTTCGTGCCGTTTGCCAGCGTCACATGCATGACGGGTTCGGCGGATGTCTTTGCCGGTTTGGCGGCCTGCAACTCGGCGCGTTGCCGCGTTCGCTCGTCGCGATAAAGCACATAGGCGCGTGCGACCTTGTGGTGTTCGCTGCGCATCAGCGCCAGCTCAACCTGATCCTGCACGTCTTCGATATGAAACGTGCGGCCTTCGCTCATTCTGCGGGTGAGCGCGCTCACCACCTCGGCAGTCAGTTGCTCGACAACTTCATGCACACGGCGTGACGCCGCGGCGGTATGCCCCTCAACCGCGAGGAATGCCTTGGTCATCGCCACCGAAATCTTGCCGGCATCGAACTTCGAAACCGCGCCGTTGCGGCGGATCACCTGCATCGGAAGCTGGGCTTCCGGTGCGGCAAACGATTCCGGACGCAGTTGAACGGAGGGAACGGCTTTGGCGGCTTCGCGATCGAGAGAGATAAGACCAAAAGATTCGGACATCGGCAGACCCCGTGGTGGTGCGTTGTTGCAATCGGGGCTGGATGTCTTTTGGGGGCGCTGCATCGTCTGCCAGCGGCAAACGCCGGCTTGGAAATGCAAGCGACCGCCGGGACACCCCGCCCGTGGACGTTTTTCGATGTCGCGGCAGGTCTCCTGGCTCGCAGGTCGTCGCCGCGCCCTGTGTCTTCCCAATGCGAAGCCGCATCAGTGACGTAAAATCGGGCGAAACTCGCTGCTTACAGTTGCGGGGGCAGCGCCGGGATTTTGCGCGAGAGGCGCAATACACCAGCTTCCCTCTTAGCCACCAAATCTTGCAATCAGGCGGACCGTGACATCTACATGTGGTAATATTCGTCGGGAAGTGTCAATGGGCCGTTAAAGCCATACTCAAAAAATTTGGCTGAAAATCTCAATGGCGTGAGAATCAAACACGGCAAAAGGCTTCTGCGGCATCAGCTATCCGAGGTGTCATATAGCCGACATTTCAAGGAGATGTTGCATATGGAGCAAAATGCGACTGCGTCTCGTCGATGTTGAGGGCACGGCCGATCGGCGGGAACGCTCGCTGTGGACAGTTGGAACGTTCGCAGACTTTGCAGCCCATGCCAATCGGCGTGGCCAGCGTCGTATCGATCTTGAGGCCATGTGAATAGACGACGCGCTCGGCGTAACGAACGTCGCAGCCGAGAGCCACCGCAAAGGTTTTGGTGGGTGCCCCGTATCCGCCTCTGCCATGCGACACGGTCCGGGCGATCCAGAGATAGGTTCGCTCATCGGGCATCCGCGCCAGTTGCGTTAGAATACGTCCCGGGTTGGCGAATGCTTCATAAACGTTCCACAGCGGACACGTCCCTCCGACGCGGGAAAAATGGAAGTCGGTCGCCGATTGACGTTTCGATATATTGCCTGCGCGATCGACACGGATAAAAAAGAACGGCACTCCCCGCGCATTGTGACGTTGCAGGGTGCTCAGTCGGTGACAAATAGTCTCAAAACCCACACCGAACCGATGGCTTAGCAATTCGATGTCATAACGACACTGCTCTGCTTCGGCCAGGAAAATGGAATAAGGCAATATCAATGCACCCGCGAAATAGTTCGCAAGTCCGATACGGGCGAGGCCGCGCGATTCATCACTGGTGAAATTAGCCTCAGCTACGATCGAGCGTATCGCCTCGTCCAGTTCCAGAATTGCGATCTGCGTGGCAAGCTGGAACGCCTGTTGTCCCGGATGAAGGCTCGGCGAGAGGCGGAGCGTTCGTGTGCGACTATCGAACATGCGCTGCGTACCTGATCCCAACTCGTCGATGGCATCGATCAGGACTTTCACGCCATGCTGGCTTTCGAGATACGACACCAGGGCCGGCGTCATCCGTCCGATAGGAGATCCGATCCGGCCGGCGATCGCTTCTGCCGCATCGTCGAGCTCGGCAATGTAGTTATGCTGCAAGTAAAAGAAGTCGCGGACTTCCTCGAACGGTGTGGACGGCAGGACTGCTGCCGCCGCCTGACGGTCCTCGCCGAGCCGCGCCGAGATTGCCGCGTATTGCTCGGCGGCATGACGATATTTTCGGTTGATGTTCACGAGCGCGCGGCCGACTGCGGGCATATTGAGCGCGAGTTCGCGAAGTTCAGCCGTCGCGATCGATTCGCCCAGTGAAGGGTCTGCCAGTGCTTCGCGGAGGTCCGAGATCAAACGGGCTTCATCGCCCTCAGCGAATGACTGCACATCAAGGCCGAATGTGGAATTGAGCGCCAGCAGCACCGGCAGTGTAAGCGGCCGCTGATTGTTTTCCAGTTGATTGAGGTAGCTCAAGGAGATGCCGAGCTTGCCGGCGAGTGCCGCCTGCGTAAGGCGCTGCTCCTCGCGCAATCTTTTCAACCGCACGCCCATGAAGGTCTTTTTCATCCGGCCACCTTCGCAAACTTTGCAAACCGCCGCCTACTTCTTTGCAAAACTATGCTTTTTCAGCCATTTCAGCGGTGCACTTTTGTAGATATTGCGAAGTTATGTCGGAATGACAAGCCATCCGGAGCAGGAAAATGCGCTCAGCTGCGTCACCAGGTCTCCATCTGGACGAAACCCGGTTCGTGGAGATGGTCTTTCCGGAGCAAGCCAATCACTACGGCACGCTGTTCGGAGGCAACGCGCTTGGCCTGATGGGCAAGGCAGCCTTTGTCGCCGCCACGCGACGAGCGCGTCAAAGCGTTGTGATGGCAAGGTCCGACAAGATCGAGTTTCACGAGCCGGTCCATGTCGGAGAATTGGTAGAACTCGTTGCTCGTGTCGAGCGCGTCGGCCGCAGCTCCATGACCGTCGCCGTGGATATGATCCGTGAAGACCTGATCAGCGGTCGGCGAAAATCCGCGGTACGCGGAACATTCGAGATGGTCGCCGTGAACGAGTTTGGCCGGCCCGTCCCGATCATTCAACAATCGATGACCCATCAGATCAACAAGGAAGCAATATCTTGAAGCAGCATACCGTCCGCACTTCCAAATCCGCCGATCATCTCGCCCGCACCGGTCAACTGGCCTGGAAGATCGCCGATGTGGCCGCAGACCCTGTCGCGGTCGAGAGCGATGTAGTGGAGATACTCGGCAACCGCATTATCGACAACGCCGCAGTTGCCGCAGCTTCCGTCGCGCGGCATCCCGTCGCGAGCGCGCGGTCACAGGCCGAAGCTCATCCGTTTCAGCCGGGAGCGACGGTGTTCGGACTAAACAATACGCAGCGCATTTCACCGGAGTGGGCTGCCTGGGCCAACGGGGTTGCCGTCCGTGAACTTGATTTCCACGATACCTTCCTTGCGGCAGACTACTCACATCCCGGCGACAACATTCCGCCGTTGCTCGCCGTCGGCCAGCACTGCGGACTGTCGGGCGCGGACCTCATCCGTGGGCTGGCTGCCGCCTATGAAATTCAGGTCGATCTCGTAAAAGGCATTTGCCTTCATGAACACAAGATCGACCACATCGCGCATCTCGGGCCTTCCGCTGCCGCCGGCATCGGCGCGCTGCTCGGATTGCCGACCGAGATGATTTATCAGGCCGTACAGCAGGCGCTCCACGTCACCACGACGACGCGGCAATCACGCAAGGGCGAAATATCAAGCTGGAAAGCCTTTGCGCCGGCATTCGCCGGCAAGATGGCCATTGAATCCGTCGACCGCGTGATGCGCGGCGAAGGCGCGCCGTCGCCCGCGTATGAAGGCGAAGACGGTTTCATCGCCTGGCTGCTCGGCGGCCCAAAGGCGGAATATATCGTGCCGCTACCGGAAAAGGGCGAACCCAAGCGCGCCATTCTCGACACCTACACCAAGGAACACTCGGCCGAATATCAAAGCCAGGCGCTGATCGATCTCGCACGTAGACTGGGACCGAAGATCGGCGATTTGTCGAAGGTCGAAAGCATCGTCATCCACACCAGCCACCACACCCACAATGTTATCGGCACTGGCGCCAACGATCCGCAAAAGATGGATCCGAAAGCGAGTCGCGAAACGCTCGACCATTCGATCATGTATATCTTCGCCGTCGCACTTGAGGACGGCGGTTGGCATCACGAGCGATCTTATGCGCCGGAACGCGCGGCGCGCGAACAGACGATCGCGCTCTGGCGCAAAATCAGCACAGTCGAGGATTCAGAATGGACTCGCCGCTATCACAGTCACAATCCCGCTGAAAAAGCGTTTGGCGGACGTGTGGTCGTAACACTGAAGGGCGGCTCCATCATCGGCGATGAGATTGCGTTGGCCGACGCCCATCCATTGGGTGCCCGCCCGTTCAAGCGGCCCGACTATATCAAGAAATTCCGCACCTTGGCGGAGGGTGTGATCGCACAGGCTGAGCAAGATCGTTTCATCGCGACGGTCGAGCGGTTGACCTCGCTGAGAGCAGGTGAGCTAAACGATCTCACCTTCACGGTCGATCCAAAACAGCTCGGTGAGGTGCCTGCGCACGGCATTTTCGATTGGCGCAGCGCTGCACCTGCCAAGGTCCAGCGCGCAGCCGGCAACCGATAGGGGAGATCAATATGACCAACATAAGACCCGCGCCCAAAAAATCGGTGGCGCTTTCCGGCGTGGTCGCCGGCAACACCGCGTTGTGCACGGTTGGCCGAACCGGCAACGACTTGCATTATCGTGGCTATAACATCCTCGACGTCGCCGAAACATGTGAGTTTGAAGAGATCGCGCATCTTCTCGTCCACGGCAGTCTGCCGACAACATCCGAATTACGAAACTACAAAGCCAAGCTGAAAGCCTTGCGCGGAGTTCCTGCCGCGGTGCTGCGGACGCTGGAACTGCTGCCTGCCGCCGCCCATCCGATGGACGTATTGCGGAGCGGTGTCTCGGCTCTCGGCTGCATCCTGCCGGAAGCGCACGATCACAATCAGCCCGGCGCGCGAGATATCGCCGATCGTCTGATGGCGTCGCTCGGTTCAATGCTGCTTTACTGGCATCATTACGCGCATCACGGTCGACGTATCGAAGTCGAAACCGACGACGACTCGATCGGCTCTCATTTCCTGCATCTGCTTCACGGGACGAAGCCTTCCACGTCGCACGAACGCGCGATGCATACGTCACTGATCCTTTACGCCGAACACGAGTTCAATGCCTCGACCTTTACGGCGCGCTCCATCGCGGGCACCGGTGCCGACATGTATTCCTCCGTCACCGGCGCGATCGGCGCGCTGCGGGGGCCGAAGCACGGCGGCGCCAACGAAATCGCCTTTGAGGTACAAAAACGCTACGGCGATGGGGACGAGGCGGAAGCCGATATTCGCCGCAGAGTTGCGGCAAAGGAGGTCGTTATTGGTTTCGGCCATCCGGTCTATACGATCGCAGATCCCCGCAACAAGGTGATCAAGGAAGTAGCCCGCCTGCTCAGTGTTGAGAGCGGAAGCGCGCGGATGTTCGAAATCGCCGATCGGATCGAAGCGGTAATGGCCGACAGTAAGAAGATGTTCGCCAATCTCGACTGGTTCAGTGCGGTATCTTACCATGCGATGGCTGTGCCGACCGCGATGTTCACGCCGCTCTTTGTCATCTCGCGCACGTCCGGATGGGCCGCTCATGTGATGGAACAGCGCATCGACAACAAGATCATCCGCCCCGCCGCCAATTATGTGGGCCCGGAGAATCTGAAGTTTGTACCTTTAGGAGAGCGCGGCAAGGCCACATTCGCGACCCGCGCCGCCTGAGGAATTAGCGATGACCTATCTCATCGGTGCAACGCTGGCCGATCAGCCGGCTGGAGTTCGCTTTCGTGGTCTGCTGAACAAGCCCGGCATCCTCCAGATGCCGGGAACCCACAACGGGATGGCAGCACTTCAGGCCCGGGACGCCGGCTTCTCTGCGCTCTATCTGTCCGGCGCGGCGATGACGGCCTCGATGGGCCTGCCGGACCTCGGCATTATCACAATCGACGAAGTTGCTTTCTTCATCCGCCAGGTATCGCGGGCGAGCGGTCTACCGGTGCTGGTTGATGGCGACACCGGCTACGGCGAGGCGCTCAACGTCATGAACATGGTCCGAACGTTCGAAGACGCCGGCGCGGCGGCGGTTCATATCGAGGACCAACTACTTCCGAAAAAATGCGGTCATCTCAACGACAAGAAGTTGGCCGACGCGCATGACATGGCAGCCAAGGTGGCAGCCGCCGCCAAGGCGCGCCGCCATCTCTATCTTGTCGCAAGGACCGATGCCGCTGCGAGCGAAGGCATGGATGGCGCGGTGGCGCGCGCAAAGCTTTACCTCGAAGCAGGCGCCGACGCGATCTTTCCGGAGGCCATGAATTCAAGCGAGATGCTGCGGGAGTTCGCGCGACGGGTGCCAGATGTTCCGCTGCTGGCCAATATGACGGAGTTCGGCAAGACTCCGTTTTTCACAGCGTCGGAGTTCGAGGCCATGGGATACCGGATGGTGATTTGGCCCGTGTCTTCGCTCCGCGTTGCCAACAAGGCGCAGGAACATTTGTTCGCCGCCATCAAGCGTGACGGCGGCACCTATAACATGGTCGATCGGATGCAGTCCCGCGCCGAACTTTATGCAACGATCGGACTTCACAATTACGAAGCCTTGGATGCCTCCATCGTTCGGACCGTCATCCCCGAAGGCGTGCCGCAGAAGTAAATGTGTCAGTATCGCGCCTTGATCAGAATAGAATTCATCGAAAGGTCATGACGCCGAAATCCAGCGTAAAGTTCGCGATATCTATTGTTGACTGAGGTCATCGTTGACCTTAACTGAAATCGTCGTGGTTCTTCGGGAGGGTTTGCCCGAAGCTAAGAGGGAAGCCGGTGCGGCCTCACAAGCCAAAGCCGGAGCTGCCCCCGCAACTGTAAGCGGCGAGCGGCTGTCCAACAACGCCACTGAGACCTGCAAAGGTTTCGGGAAGGCCGGACAGCAGCATCGACCCGCGAGCCAGGAGACCTGCCTCGACAACATGAACGTCCTCGGGCGGGGTGTCCCGGTGGTGCGGTTGCGATTCCGCACGCATTGTGCCGTCCGGAGTCCAGACGTGTCACTTTGGCCTTTGCCCCCAACTTTTGGGGTTAAGCCATGTCTGCTTCTGCAACATCTACTTCTGCAACTTCTACCTCACTTGCTGTTGCTGTTCTCGGCACGCCGCGCATCGGCCCGCGCCGCGAACTGAAACTGGCGCTGGAGAGCTTCTGGTCCGGCGCATCCGATGAAAAAGCCTTGATAGAGACGGCTGCCAAACTTCGTGCCGAGAATTGGGCACGTCAGAAAAAGCTCGGCGTCACCGTCATCCCGTCGAACGACTTTTCGTTTTATGATCAGGTTCTCGACACCAGCGTCATGGTCGGCGCCATTCCGGAAATCTACGGCTGGAAAGCTGGCCCGGTATCGCTTGCGACCTATTTCGCCGTGGCGCGTGGCGCGCAAGGCGACCAACACGATGAGAGTTGCGATCACAGCCATCATGCGCACGGCAACGCTCACGGCGTGCCCGCGCAGGAAATGACGAAATGGTTCGATACCAACTATCACTACATGGTGCCGGAACTGCGAAAGGACCAGAAATTCACGCTGGCCTCGCGCAAGCCGATCGAAGAGTACGAGGAAGCAAGATCGCTCGGCTACCAGACGCGCCCGGTGCTGATCGGACCGGTCAGCTTTCTAAAACTCGCCAAAAGCGCCGATACCGGCTTCGACCCGCTCTCGCTGCTGGACAGGCTTCTACCGGTCTACATCGAAGTTCTTCGTGAACTCGCGGCCAGGGGCGCGGAATGGGTGCAACTCGACGAGCCTTGTCTGGCGCTGGACCTCGACCCAGCGGCCCGCGACGCAATACGTCAGGCTTACGCGGCATTTGCAGAAGCGCTGCCCGAATTAAAGATCATGCTGACGACCTATTTCGGCGGGCTCGGCGACAATCTCAATACCGCGATGTCGCTTTCGATTGCCGGACTTCACATCGATCTCGTTCGCTCGCCGAACCAACTGGAAGACGTGCTGAAGAAGGCGCCCAAGGGACTGGTTCTGTCGCTCGGCATCATCGATGGACGCAATATTTGGCGCGCGAATTTGCCGGAACTGCTCGACCGGCTTGAACCCGTTGTCGCAAAGCGTGGCGCAAGCCAAATCGAGATCGCGCCGTCCTGTTCGCTTCTGCATGTCCCCGTCGATCTTGACCAGGAAACCGATCTTGATCCCGACCTGAAGTCCTGGCTCGCCTTCTCGGTTCAAAAAATGGGCGAACTCGCGACGCTGGGCAAAGCGCTGGCGAATGGCCGGGATTCGGTGAAAGACGTTTTGACTGCATCAGCCGCGGCAGCGGCGGCGCGCAGGGCGTCACCCAGAGTGCATGACGCTGCGGTGGCGAAGCGGATCACAACGGTTACCCCGGCGCTGGGCAAACGGATCAGCGCCTTCGCTGAGCGCGCCAAAATACAGCGCGCGCGCTTTAAATTACCCGCCTTCCCGACCACGACCATCGGTTCGTTTCCGCAAACGGCTGATGTCAGGAACGCGCGCGCCGCGCACGCCAAAGGTGCTCTCAGCGACGACGCCTACAAGATATTCCTGCAAAACCAGACGGCGCGCGCCGTCCACTGGCAGGAAAATATCGGCCTTGACGTGCTGGTGCATGGCGAGTTCGAACGTAACGACATGGTGCAGTATTTCGGGGAGCAGCTTTCAGGCTTCGCCTTCACCAAACACGGCTGGGTTCAATCTTACGGGTCGCGCTACGTCCGTCCGCCGATCCTGTTCGGCGACGTGTCGCGTCCGCAGCCGATGACCGTCGAATGGTGGAAGTATGCTCAGTCGCTGACGACGAGGCCGATGAAGGCGATGCTCACGGGCCCCGTGACCATCCTCAATTGGTCGTTCGTGCGCGACGATATTCCGCGCAGCGCAGCCTGCCGCCAGATCGCGCTGGCCATCCGCGACGAGGTGACCGATCTCGAAACGGCCGGTGCCGGGATGATTCAGATCGACGAAGCGGCGCTGCGGGAGGGGCTGCCGCTGCGCAAATCGGAATGGAACGCCTATCTGGACTGGGCGGTCGAGAGCTTCCGCATCTGCTCATCTAGCGTGCGCGATGAGACGCAGATCCATACCCACATGTGTTACTCGGAATTCAACGATATTATCGACGCAATCGGCGCCATGGACGCCGACGTCATCTCGATCGAAACGTCCCGCTCCAAGATGGAGTTGCTCGACGCCTTCAAGAGCTACCGGTATCCCAACGAGATCGGTCCCGGCGTCTATGACATCCATTCGCCGCGCGTTCCGGAAATCGGCGAGATGACCGACCTGCTCAAGCTCGCCAGGCAAAGGCTTTCCGACGCGCAGCTTTGGATAAATCCCGATTGCGGCCTCAAGACCCGCAAATGGGAAGAGGTGCGGCCCGCGCTGGTGAATATGGTCGCCGCCGCCCGCGAATTGCGGGCCCTGCAGTAAATCGTTGGGTCGCCCCGTCTCACATTCTCGCCGCAGTACGCGAAAGGAGAATTGTCATGCGCTTCTGGATCGAATGCACGAGGTTTGAGACGGGGCAAAGCCATCACGTGAACATCTCGCTGGTCGGCGGCATGTGGCGTGATGGCGAGCGCACGATACTAGCATTCGTGGGAAGCGATGCTCAGACGGTCGATGTGAAGGAAACGCCCGAACAAATCCTGGACATGCATCTCGGCCCGGCTGCGACGAAATGACGGTGAGACCAAATAACCCCGAAGCGGCGGCGTCGGGGCTCTCCTCTGATCTCCGCACCATCGGGGCGCATCCGAATTACTGGTATCCGGTCGCATGGTCGCGTGAACTAAAAGGCGGCAAGACTTGCGCTGCCCGCTTCGCGGGTGAGCCGATCGTGCTGGTGCGGCCGACGAATGGTCCGGTGTTCGCATTGGAGGACAGGTGCGCGCACCGGCAGGTGCCGCTGTCGAAAGGTGCGGTCGATGGCTGCACCATCAGGTGCTGCTATCACGGCTGGCGCTACGATGCTTCCGGCCAATGCGTCGACGTTCCTCATCTTGGCAAAGGCAAACTGCCAAATGGCGTCCGGTCCTATCCGTGCTCCGAACGTGATGGGATCATTTTCGTATGGCCGGGCATGGCGACTGCCGCCAATCCGCTTCAACGCATCGGGGCGGCGGCCGACCCGTCCTACAAGACGCGCCGGTTCGGAAAACTGGTCCAGTGCCATTACACCTTCATGCACGAAAACCTGATGGACATGAATCATCAGTTTCTGCACCGAAGGACCACAGGCAAGGTCGCACCCCGCTATCTCGGAAGCCGCGCCGGCGACGGCTGGATGGAAGTGGATTACAGCTTCTCGCGTCCCGATCAAAAGCCGCCGCTTGGCGAAGCTGTCATCGTCGGCGGGCTGCGCGGACGTTCCAGCACAGCGCGCGACCTGATGACCGTCCGCACGGAATACCCTTACCAAACGCTGCGGATGTGGACTGGGCATGACGAGCCCGTCCTGAGCGTGTGGCTGGGTTACACGCCCGTCGATGCCGCGCAACGCCGTAACCGAACCTTCGTGGTGCTGTCAGTGCGCCGGCCCAGGATTCCCGGCGTGCTTGATCTTGCCTGGCCCATGCTGGCCTGGTTCACGAGCCGGGTGTTCACGGAAGATTGCGAGATCGTCGAGATCGAACAGGCCGCCTACGACGCACAGGGGGCGGACTGGAATCAGGAAGTGTTTCCGCCGATTCGCGACTTGCGGAATCTCCTGAGAGAATGTGGGGAGTCACCTGACAGCCATTTCGGGGCGTCGCGAAGCGACGAACTCAGATGTGCAATTGCACATCGGAGAATCTCGAGATTCCGGGTTCGCGCGAAAACGCGCGCCCCGGAATGACGAAGTCAATTCCCGGTCTGTAGATCGCCGAAGCGCTCCCAGGTCTTGCCGTTGAAGCGCATGAACTGCATCTGGTCGACCGGGATATGATCGGTCGGGCTGGTGTTGACCTTGATGCCCGGCAACAGCATCGGCAATTCGAGATCCTTGATGGCGTAAGCCTGTTTGAGAATATTCTCGGTCGACAGATCCTCGCCACAGGCCTTCAGCACATGCTCCAGCGCCATCGCGCCGTTGTAGGAGTTGACATAGTTGGTGTCGTGAAGGTCGCCCTCGGGAACGTATTTGACCATGAATTCCCGCCATCCCTTGACGCCCGCGTCGTCCTTCCAGGCGGGATCGTCGGGGTCCTTGACATAGGCCGTCGAAAGAATTCCAAGGCCGGCCTCAAGCCCCGCGGGCTCCATGACGGTGGACACCCAGACCGCGACGTTGGACAGAAACGTCATCGGCCTCCAGCCGATCTCGAAGGCCTTGCGGATCGATTGCGCGGCGAATTTCGGCGTTGCCGCGATCACGAAAACGTCGGCGCCGGAAGCCTTCAGCTTGACGATCTGCGAGTCGATGGTCGGATCCTGGATCTCGTAGGTCGCGGCGGTGACAATCTGATCGTATTTTTCGCCGAGCACATCCTTCAGCCCCAGCAAATAATCGCGCCCGAAATCGTCGTTCTGCGAAATGACGGCGAATTTGGCATTGGGATTCTTGGCCAGCGCATAGCGCGCGTAAAGCCGCGCCTCGTAACGGAATGGCCCCTGCACGCCCAATGTCGCCTGGGGGTACTGCGTGATGTCGGCAAATTTCGAGGCGCCGGAACCGATGAACAATTGCGGGATGTTCTTGCTCTGCAAATATTTGGCGATCGCGGTATTTTGGGCGGTGCCGATCGAGGAGAAGATCAGTGCGACTTCATCGCTCTCCACCAACCGCCGGGTCTGCTCCACGGTCTTCGGCGGGGCGTAGCTATCGTCCAGCGAAATCAGATTGATTTTGCGGCCGTTGATGCCGCCGCGCTCATTGACCATTTTGAAATAGCCGACCTCGCCCTTGCCGAGCGCGCCGAACGCCGAAACCGGGCCGCTGTACGGCATGGTCTGGCCGATCTTGATCTCAGTCGCGGTGACGCCGCGCATTTCCGCCGCCGTTGAAGCCGCGGGCCACGTCAGCACGGCAAGCGCGCTCACTACACCAAGTCTCGTGACGAAACGCATCGACGCCCCTCCCTGTTTATTTTTTATTTGGCGCGCTCGAATGGCGGCCGCGGCAGGCGCGGTTCGGCCCGCGCTCTCGCCATGATGGAAACATGCCACGACGCGAGGATGGACGCCAACCATAATCATTATGGAATAGAAGCAATGCGTCAGCCCGCCGCATAAAAAAACGCGGCGTTGCCGCCGCGTTTTTGTAGTCAGCAATAGCTAAATCGTTCAGGCCTGCGGCTGCGGCTCCAGCCCGGCATCCGGATCGGGGCGCGGGCGCGGCTTGCCGGCTGGCGGCACCGCCGAAGTGCGCGGGGCAGTCGGCTCCAGCACCGACTCGCGGTTCGGCTTCTTGCCTTTGAGCAGGTCCTGAATCTCGTCGCCGGTCAGGGTTTCGAACTCAAGCAGGCCTTTGGCCAGCGCTTCAAGGTCGACACGCCGTTCGGTCAGGATCCGGGTCGCCTCTTTGTATCCCTCTTCGACCAGACGCCTGATCTCGGTATCGATCTTCTGAACAGTGGCCTCGGAAGCGTTCTGGGTGCGCGATACCGACATTCCCAGGAAAACCTCGTCCTGGTTTTCGCCGTAGGACACGGTGCCGAGTTCTTCGGAGAGGCCCCAACGCGTCACCATCATCCGCGCCAGCCGGGTCGCCTGCTCGATATCGGAGGCTGCGCCGGACGTGACCTTCTCGCGGCCGAACACCAGCTCTTCCGCAACGCGTCCGCCCATCATGATCGCAAGGCGCGAGGTCATCTGCTCGAGCGACATCGACAGCTTGTCGCGCTCGGGCAGCTGCATCACCATGCCGAGCGCACGGCCGCGCGGAATGATCGTGGCCTTGTGGATCGGATCGGTCGCGATGACGTTGAACGCGACGATGGCGTGGCCACCCTCGTGATAGGCGGTCAACATCTTCTCTTCTTCGGTCATGACCAGCGACTTGCGCTCGGCGCCCATCATCACCTTGTCCTTGGCCTCTTCGAAT